>ENA-OQKY01000053-OQKY01000053.1-human-gut-metagenome-genome-assembly--contig:-NODE-53-length-156804-cov-33.707634_pt1 | contig 156804 bp, 130 predicted proteins | sample MGYA00242652_ERZ504805 | MGnify/ENA primary metagenome ERZ504805 (study PRJEB26092, sample SAMD00036400) | human gut metagenome | host: Homo sapiens | study: EMG produced TPA metagenomics assembly...
TAACTGAATTACAGAAAATGTTTGATTGACTATGTTTGATGTCAATACGAGGAGGGGTATCACTGGATATCAGCGTAAGTGTCTGATATTATTACTTTTGTAAGCGAACGCTTGGGAACAGCGTAAGTTGGGAAAAGTTTGTGAAGTGAAAGATAGTGCACGAATTCCAAATTCAGAATGGAAGGAAGCGGGAGTTCCGTATATTAGAGCGAGTGATATTACCAATGAGAATTTAAATGGAACTCTTTTTATTTCACAAGAGAGGTATGAATTTTATAGGAATAAAACAGGGGCTCCAACCAAGAATGACGTTCTTTTTAATGGTGGTGGAGAAATTGGAAAAAGCCTTTTAATTACTGATAAAAAGCCAATTTATGTGCAAGGTGGAGCAGTTTTATATGCACGTACATCAATGACAAATGAGTTGGTCGGACAATATCTGAAAACTTATTTTGAAACCAATCTTGCAAGAAGTTATATTGATGCTGCATCAGCAGGTGGAACAATGAAACATTTTACTTTAAAACCATCACAGAATATGCCAATTTTAATGCCAATAGTAGATGAACAAAAAAAGATAGGAGCTTATTTTCACAAGATTGACAACCTCATCACTCTTCACCAGCGTAAGTATATTTACACCAAAAACACCATAAAATACACCGAAATTCACATCACAATCACAAAGGAGATGAAAAATATGCCAGAATTAGAATCAATGATAGAGAAAAAACTGATTGATCAATTAGTATATGGTGATTCTCAGTGGGTATACAGAGAGGATTTAAAAACAGAATCAGACTTATGGGCAAATTTTAGATATATTCTTGAACAAAACAACAAAGAAAGATTAAATGGAGAACATTTATCTGATTCTGAATTTGAACAGGTAAAGAATCAATTACAGTTTTCTTCATTTTACAAAGCTGGTGAGTGGTTAGTTGGTGAGAATGGAAAAGTTCAGGTGCATGTACAAAGAGATACGGAGAGATTACATCTGGTTGTAATGAATCATGAACATATTGCCGGTGGCAGCAGTGTATATGAGGTTATTAATCAATATAGTGCACTGAAAACAGATGATGACAGTAAACTTCCGGCAAGAGACAGACGTTTTGATGTTACATTATTAATTAACGGACTACCAATGATACACATAGAATTGAAAAATAAACAACATTCATATATGGACGGTTTCAGGCAGATAAAGAAATATATTGGTGAGGGAAAATTTACTGGTATATTCTCTGCAGTTCAGATGTTTGTTATCAGTAATGGTGTGAATACAAAATATTTTTCTGCTGCAAGTGATACAGAATTAAAACCCAAATTTATCAGTGGATGGTTGGATAAAGAAAATAATCAGGTTTCTGACTATATTGATTTTGCAAAATGTGTGTTGAAAATCCCAGAGTCACATGAAATGATTGCGAGATATACAGTACTGGATGAAGAAGCAAAGAGACTCATATTGCTCAGACCATATCAGATTCATGCAATAGAATCAATAAGAGAAGCTTCTAAAAATGGAAAATCAGGATTTGTATGGCATACAACAGGATCAGGAAAAACTTTGACTTCCTATAAAGCGACCAGAAACCTTATTATGGATATTCCATCTATAAATAAAGCAATCTTTCTGATTGACAGAAAGGATCTGGATACTCAGACAACAATGGCGTTTAAGGCATATGCGAATAATGACTTGATTGATGTTGACCAGACAGATAATGTCAATGATCTGAAGAAAAAACTGAAATCTGATGATCGTCAGGTGATTGTTACAACAATTCAGAAATTGCAGATACTGATTGCTAAGAGATTAAAAGAAGAAGCTCCAGAATATAACAAAATAAGAAATTTAAAAATTGCTTTTGTTGTAGATGAATGTCATAGAGCAGTTACTCCTGGAACAAAAAGAGAACTGGAAAAGTTTTTTGGAAATTCATTATGGTTTGGATTTACCGGAACACCGCGATTTAAGGAAAATCCGTTTCCTCAGATGGGTGATCTGCCGCGAACTACAAAAGAGTTATATGGTGAATGTCTGCATAAATATACAATTCAGAATGCGATTCATGATGGTGCAGTACTTGGATTTCAGGTGGAACATAACAGCCCTAAACATATGGCAGATGAAACGGATAGCAGTGTATATGAAACAGAAGCACATATGTTAAAGGTTTTGGACATCATTTTGAATAAATCTTACCATAAGTTTGGACTTCAGAATGGTAAGGGAGAAACATATGAGGGAATGCTTACAACAAGTTCAATCCAGCAGGCGCAGAGATACTATGAGTTATTGTTGAGAGTAAAAAATGGAGAAACATCTCTTAAGATAGATGAGAGAATCAAACAAGTTCTTCCAGATTTTCCTAAATTTGCAATTACATATTCTGTAACAGAGAATAAAGAAGGTTCACAGGTCAATCAAGAAAAAATGCAGATTTCTATTGATGAATATAATAGAATGTTTAATACGAAATATGAACTTTCTCAGATTCAAAGTTATAATGATAATTTGAATAAAAGACTTGCCAGAAAGGCGGGAAAATATAAGAGAAGAAGTGAACAACTTGACTTGGTGATTGTTGTAGATCGATTATTAACAGGTTTTGATGCACCATGTATGTCTACTATTTTCATAGACAGACAGCCGATGGGACCACACGATCTGATTCAGGCATTTTCAAGAACTAACCGTATTTTTGATAAAAATAAAGCCTATGGACAGATTGTTACTTTCCAGGCACCTAAATTGTTTAAGAAGTGTGTTGACGATGCAGTGAAATTATATTCTGCCGGTGGCACAAACAGTTCAATTCTGGCAGAATGGGATGAAATAGAACCTGCATTTAGAAAAGCACTTGCAGCGTTGCGGGTTTCAGCAGAAACGCCTTCGGAAATTCCCAATATGTCTTTAAAAGAAAAGAAGATATTTGCAAAAATGTTCCAGACATTTGACAGATTATTTGCACAGCTTAAATCATTCACTCAGTATGATGACAGTATGCTTGAAGTGTATGGAATTACAGAAGAAGAGTATGATGATTATGTAGCGCATTATAAAAATGTGATAGAAGAAATTAAATCCGGAAATGATGATCCGCAAAAAATAATTGAAACAGAAGTTGATCCAGATTATGAACTGATGGCATATAGTAATGTTAAAATTGATTATGAGTATATTATCAATTTGATTCAGAACATTGTAACACCAGATGGATCAGATGATGTAACACCAGAGGAGAGACAAAAGAAAATCAATGAAGTAAGGCAGTATGTGGATGAACTTCGAAAAGAAAATCCGAAGGTTGCAGATTTGATGTCTAATCTGATAACAGAAATAGAAGCGGATGAAAATAAATATAAAGGACAGTCAATTCTTAATATTGTTGAAAATATGAAGCATGATTGTATTGAGAGAGTAATTTCCGAATTTTGTATTATCTGGCATGCATCAAAAGACGATGTGATGTATGCTGCAACACATTACAGAAATGGCGAAATTCCAAATGAAAGTGCAATTAAAATGACGCTTGATTATACCAGTTATAAGAGAGCTCAGGAAAGTGCGCTTCCAAAATTCAAATATTATGCAAAATGTATGGCAGAATTAAAGAGAACTCTGGAAGAAGAAATTAAACCATTGATTACTCGTTGATGGTCTTGCATTCTATTATGCTACTTTGTTTAATTGTTATATCAGCGTAAGCAGTTTTGGAAAATGGAGGTAGCTTATGCTTAACGATATGAACAAAGATTCTCTTTTCTGTGAATACTATCAGCAATGGGTAGAAGTGTATAAAAAAGGTGCGATCAGAGAAGCAACTATGGCAAAATATTTAATGACTCAGAAATGGGTAGAAAAGCTAATACCAGAGGTAAAAGTTTCTGAACTGACCAGAACCGTGTACCAGCAGTTGTTAAATGATTATGCGAAAGAGCATGAAAGACAGACCACACTAGACTTTCATCATCAGCTGAAAGGAGCAATAATTGATGCTGTTGATGAAGGTCTGATTGAAAGAGATCCTACAAGAAAAGCAATTATCAAAGGAAAAACGCCAAGAGTTAAGAAAATTAAATATCTAAACCAATTTGAACTTCATACATTGATTGCACACCTTGATATAAAAGAAGAGCCGAACTGGGATTGGTTCATTCTATTGGTTGCTAAGACAGGTATGCGCTTTTCAGAAGCTTTGGCTATTACACCTGCAGATTTTGATTTTGCAAGACAGACATTATCTATCAGCAAGACATGGGACTATAAAGGTGAAGGTGGTTTTTTACCAACTAAAAATAATTCTTCGGTTCGTAAAATTCAGATTGACTGGCAGATAGTGGTAAAATTTTCGGAATTGATAAAAACACTTCCAGAAGATAAGCCCATTTTTGTAGGTGAAACAAAAATATATAATTCAACAGTAAATGATGTGCTTACCAGGCATTGTAAAGCTTGCGGGATTTCAGAGATTTCAATTCATGGATTGCGCCATACACATGCATCATTATTACTTTTTGCCGGAGTCTCCATTGCCAGCGTGGCACGGAGACTGGGACATGCAAGTATGACCACAACACAAAAAACATATCTACATATTATTCAGGAACTTGAAAATAAGGATGTGGATTTGGTAATGAGGACCTTATCAGGATTATAAATTTAAAGATGTGAAATTGCTTACGCTGGTTTGAATAGATATATGATTTACTAATTGTATAGCTACAAAAGGTTTATGAAATTATGTTAATCTGGTAGTTAATAACAATGAGACTGTTATTGTGGTTCGTGAAGATGAGAAAAATATTGTGATTATAAGCAATGAGAAATACAATCAGTTTGAAAAGATTGCTCGAAACACAGAAATTCAAAAACAGTTGTACAGGGAATATGGAATCTAAATCTGGTAATTAAATTAACTTTGTCAAGAGAAAATGCTTGACAGGCAACTGGAAATAGGTTAAGATAGTCAAGGTGATTACAGATGGAGAAGTTTGTAGAGCAAGGTTATTTATATGATTTTTATGGAGAACTTCTGACAGAGAGGCAGCAGCAGGTTTATGAAAGCGTGGTGCTGGAGGATTACTCGCTGAGTGAAGTCGCAGAGGATTTGGGCATCAGCAGACAGGGTGTGCATGATATGATCAAGAGATGCAATAAAACCCTTGAAGAGTATGAACAGAAGCTCCATCTTGTAGAGAAATTCCTGAATATACGGGCGCAGGTGAAGCAGATCCGTGTACTTGCCCAGGAATATCATTCCGATGAAATTGCAAATATTTCCAATGAGATTTTAGAGGAGTTATAATATATGGCATTTGAAAGCTTGACAGATAAACTGCAGAATGTATTTAAGAAGTTACGAAGCAAAGGCCGCCTGACAGAGGAGGACGTTAAGCTTGCTCTTAAAGAAGTAAAGATGGCTCTGTTAGAGGCAGACGTAAACTTTAAAGTTGTGAAGCAGTTTACCAAATCTGTACAGGAGCAGGCAATCGGACAGGACGTTATGAACGGTCTGAATCCGGGCCAGATGGTGATCAAGATTGTAAATGATGAGCTTGTGAAATTAATGGGAAGTGAGACAACAGATCTGCCTCTTCGCCCGGGAAATGAAATCACAGTGTTCATGATGGCAGGTCTGCAGGGTGCAGGTAAGACCACCACAGTTGCAAAGCTTGCGGGCAAGTTGAAATCCAAAGGTAAGAAACCTCTTTTAGTAGCCTGTGATGTTTATCGCCCGGCGGCTATCACACAGCTGCAGGTCAACGGTGAGAAACAGGGTGTGGAAGTATTTTCCATGGGGGATAAGCAAAAACCTGTGGATATTGCAAAGGCAGCTGTCGAACATGCGAAGGCAAATCAGCAGAATGTTGTACTTATCGATACAGCAGGCCGTCTTCATGTTGATGAAGATATGATGCAGGAGCTTGCAGACATCAAGGAGAATATCCATGTAGATGCGACTATTCTCATTGTAGATGCGATGACCGGACAGGATGCGGTAAATGTGGCAAGCACATTTGCTGATAAAGTGGGAATCGACGGTGTTATCCTTACAAAGATGGACGGTGATACCCGAGGTGGTGCGGCACTTTCTATCAAGGCAGTAACCGGTAAGCCTATTTTATATGTAGGTATGGGTGAGAAACTGTCTGATCTGGAGCAGTTCTATCCGGAGCGTATGGCTTCCAGAATCCTTGGTATGGGAGATGTCATGAGTCTGATCGAGAAAGCAGAAGCTTCCATTGACAAAGAGCAGGCGCAGGACATGCAGAAGAAGTTAAAGAAAATGGACTTTGACTTTAATGATTACCTTACCAGTATGGAACAAATGAATAAGATGGGCGGTATCGGCAGTATTCTGAATATGCTTCCCGGAATGAGCGGTAAGATGAAGGATATTGAGGGAATGATCGATGAGAAAGCCATGGACAGAACGAAATCAATTATCCTTTCCATGACACCTCAGGAGAGAAGCAATCCGTCGATCCTGAATATTTCCAGAAAGAATCGTATAGCCAGAGGTGCAGGAGTAGATGTTTCCGAAGTAAACCGTCTGGTGAAGCAGTTTGAGCAGAGCAAGAAGATGATGAAGCAGATGCCTGGGCTTATGGGCGGTAAATCCGGTAAGCGTGGTGGCGGATTTAAACTTCCGTTCGGACTGTAACTAAGAAGTTAGCGAAGCGGTCAACGCTTTGACATAAAAAGTTACTGTCACATAAGTGAACAGTAATATAAAACATAAGAAAACAATATATTTTAATTTAATGGAGGAAAAGAAACAATGGCAGTTAAAATCAGATTAAGAAGAATGGGACAGAAGAAAGCACCTTTTTATAGAATCGTAGTTGCAGATTCCCGTTGCAAACGTGATGGAAGATGTATCGAAGAAATCGGAACATACGATCCAAACCTTGAGCCAAGCGCTGTAACAGTTGATGAAGAAGCAGCTAAGAAATGGCTTGCAGCAGGAGCTCAGCCTACAGATGTTGTAGCAAAAATCCTCAAAGATGCCGGAATCGAAAAATAATTCAGATCTACCATATAAGGTATTTCTGCAGCGTCCACAGGGGACGGGTCAGGGAGGTATGTAATGAAAGAATTAGTAGAAGTAATTGCAAAATCTCTTGTTGAAAATCCGGATGAAGTAGTTGTTACTGAAACAGAAAAGGAAGACGCAATTATTGTTGAACTGAAAGTCGGACCTGCTGATATGGGTAAGGTTATCGGACGTCAGGGAAGAATTGCGAAAGCAATCCGTACTGTAGTCAAGGCGGCTTCTTCAAAAAGCAGCAAAAAAGTGATTGTAGATATTCTGCAATGAAAATAAGGGTCAGGAGCTGTGGAACATCCCATGGCTCCTGATTTGGGTTTATAGGAGTCAGCAGATGGAAAATTTATTAAAAGTTGGTGTGATCACTACAACACATGGAATACGCGGGGAAGTAAAAGTATTTCCTACCACAGATGCAGACAGATTTCTGGATCTGGAATATGTTCTGCTTGACACAGGCAGAGAGAAAAAAAAGCTTGAAATTGAGAATGTTAAATATTTCAAAAACCTTGTAATCCTGAAATTCAAGGGAATTGACAATATTAATGATATAGAGATGTATAAGAAAAGAGAACTCTGGGTTCCGAGAGAAGAAGCACAGGAGCTGGGCGAAGATGAATATTACATCGCAGATCTGATCGGAATGGATGTAGTTCTCGAAGATGGAAGCAAATTTGGAACTCTGAAAGATGTAATGGAAACAGGTGCCAATGACGTTTATGTAGTAGAAGACACCAAAGGTGAGGAAATTCTTCTTCCTGCTATCAAAGAATGTATTCTTGATGTAGATGTAGAGAAGAATGTAATGACCATTCATCTGATGAAAGGATTAATATAAATGAATTTTCATGTTTTAACCCTGTTTCCGGAGATGATCGAAAACGGCATGAACACCAGTATTACCGGACGTGCCATTGCAAAAGGACTCCTCACACTGGAGGCAGTGAACATCCGTGATTATGCGTTCAATAAACACCAGAAAGTGGATGATTATACTTATGGTGGCGGCGCCGGAATGCTGATGCAGGCAGAACCGGTTTACCTTGCTTATGAGGCCATTGCGAATCGTACTGCAAAGAAACCAAGAGTTGTATATCTGACTCCGCAGGGGCAGGTGTTTAACCAGACTATGGCCCGTGAGATGGCGCAGGAAGAGGATTTAGTATTTCTCTGCGGGCATTACGAGGGAATCGACGAGCGTGTTCTGGAGGAAATTGTCACAGATTATGTATCCATTGGAGATTACGTACTTACGGGTGGTGAACTTCCGGCTATGGTCATGATGGATTCTATTTCCAGAATGGTCCCGGGAGTGTTGAATAATCAGGAGTCCGGTGAGACCGAATCTTTTGCAGGAAATCTTCTGGAATATCCACAGTACAGCCGTCCGGAAGAATGGCATGGTAAAAAAGTGCCGGAGGTTCTTATGTCTGGTCATCATGCAAATATAGAAAAATGGCGCAGAGAACAGTCTATTTACCGCACAGCAAAGAGACGCCCGGATCTTCTTAAGAAAGCAGATTTGACGAACAAAGAATGGAACTATGTGCGCCAGCTAAGGAAACAGTGGAAGGAAGAAGAGGAGCAGACAAAATGAAAACATCAGATTTTTATTATGATCTTCCTCAGGAACTGATCGCTCAGGATCCTCTGGAGGACAGAAGTTCATCCAGACTGATGCATCTGTCTTTAAAAGACGGCAGCATTGAACATCGTCATTTTACAGATGTTCTGGATTATCTGGAAGAGGGAGATTGCCTGGTTATCAACGATACAAAGGTAATCCCTGCACGTTTATACGGACATAAAGAAGAGACAGGAGCACTGATCGAGATCCTGCTTCTGAAGAGAAGAGAGAATGACATATGGGAATGTCTGGTAAAGCCTGGCAAGAAAGCTCGTCCGGGTGCGAAGATCACATTTGGAAATGGTATCTTAAAGGGAGAGATTATTGATATTGTAGATGAAGGAAACCGTCTGATTCAGTTCCATTATGAAGGAATCTTCGAAGAAATCCTGGATCAGCTTGGTGAAATGCCTCTGCCACCGTATATTACGCATAAACTGAAAGATAAAAACCGTTATCAGACTGTTTATGCGAAGAATGAGGGCTCTGCTGCAGCTCCGACAGCTGGCCTGCACTTTACTAAGGAACTTCTTGAGAAAGTAAAGGAAAAAGGTGTAAACATTGCCCATGTGACCCTTCACGTAGGCCTCGGAACTTTTCGCCCTGTCAAGGTAGATGATGTAGAAAGTCACCATATGCATTCCGAATTCTATATAGTAGAAGAAGATCAGGCAAAGCTGATCAATGATACAAAGAAAGCGGGCAAACGTGTAGTAGCAGTAGGAACCACAAGCTGCAGAACACTTGAATCTGCAACAGGCGAAGATGGAATTCTGAAGGCCGGAAGCGGCTGGACAGAGATTTTTATCTATCCAGGTTATCATTTTAAAATGATAGACGCTTTGATTACTAATTTCCACCTGCCGGAATCCACACTTGTAATGCTGGTATCTGCACTGGCAGGTAAAGAAAACATTATGCATGCCTATGAGACAGCAGTGCAGGTAAAATATCGTTTCTTTTCTTTTGGGGATGCGATGATCATCATATAATAATATTTTGGAGGTCAGAGAAAATTACTTTGTAATGTTCTGATGGCATAAAAAATTTTTGTTGAAAAATAATATAAACAAAGCCGGGAAATTATTGCAGAGTTTCCGGCTTTGTTTTATGTTATTATTAAATTGGATAAAAAGGAATCATTTTGCAATTCCGAAGTCAAGTGGATAAAATCATCCGCTTCGCTACTTGATTCGGTTAATTCATATCAATAAAATTAGTATCGTCTGAGGTGTCAGAATCTGGGGTACCCACATCTGATTCATCCAAATCTGAAGCGCCATCGTTCGCTTCATCGGAATTGTCCGTATCAGAAGAAGTATCTGTACCTGAAGTGGTGGATATTGCGTTGCTTGTAAATTTGGCAGTAAATGTAGTGCCCTCAGCAGTAGAAATCCAGGAACTTCGTTCATTGATCTTATCAAGGATACGTGTGGCTTCATCGCCCTCGGCAGGAGTTGGCTGATAATTGTTATAGCCTTCATAAGCTGCGGAAGAGATAGAGCATGGAATAATATTGGTTATATTATCGTTTTTTACTCCATCAGTATCAATAGTGAAAGTTTGCTGATAGATCATTGTGTCCATATCACTTGGAGAACTGTTTCCGCCGAAGCAGAAATTACCAAGACTGTATACAATGTTTTTTCCTTTATAAGTTTCAATTCCCTGAAGAACATGAGGGTGATGACCGCATACCAGGTCTGCACCCTGGTCGATGGCCATACGTCCCAGTGTTGTCTGATTGCTGTCCGGAACAGTTTCAGTCTCATTGCCCCAGTGGAAGATTACTACGATAAGCTGTGCTCCGTCAGCCTTTACTTTGGCAATATTATCTTTTAATTGTTGTTCACGGTCAAGATGGTCATACAGTTCATAAATACCTACTAATCCGATTTTGACCCCTTTCACTTCCATAATTGCAGTTTCGTCATATCCGAAATGAACAATTCCGGCATTATCCAGTGCTGTCAGAGTATCGTTGAATCCCTGGTCTCCGTAATCATGGCTGTGGTTGTTAGCAGTATTTACCGCTTCTACAGAACCGCTTGTCAGAATAGAAGCGTAAGAGGCCGGCGCTTTAAAAGCAAATGTTTTATCTTCTCTTTCATCTGAATCAGTAAGTGCTCCCTCAAAGTTTGCGATTGTCAGATCATCTGCGGAGAAAATGCTTTTTACATTCTGCAGAAAATAATCTGCTCCGTAATTCTCGTAGTAAGCATTTAAACTGGTGCTGTAATCAAAGGTTTCATCTGTTCCAAGAGTACAGTCGCCAACAATGCTGAGAGTCAGAGAAACAGGAGAGGAAATTGTATCATCGGAAGAATTAGTTTCTCCAGAATCAACAGAAGTATCTTTAGTATTATCCTTGGAATCATTCATAGACACAGTATTCCGGGCAGATTTTTTTTGCAAACTCATATAGTTGCTGCATCCGCGTATACTCATCAGAACAAGTGTGAAAACCAGAACAAAAATCCCGATGCAGGATGCAATCACTACTTTCTGTCTTTTTCTCTGATAGTATTTTGATTTTTTATAAATATTTTTTCTACGGGCTGAAGAAGATTGTGACCTTGAACGTTTTGAAGGTTGTGAAGCCATATATAGTTCTCGCTTTCTTATGTATATAGTAGATTGGTGAATTCTGAGTATGTCTTTATCTTTAAAACAGGTGGATAAATGAAAAGTATTATATATAATCAGAATCAACAAAAAATAAATCATAATTAGTACATGATATATTCAAAGTATATAGAGATTTCACAGAATCGTCAACAAATAAGTCTTTTCATAAAAGCGTATTTTTGTTATAATATCATGACAAAAGGTTACATAAATATTACAGACAGAGGAATGAAGTATGTTATATATAGGAAATCACACAAGCTCTTCCAAGGGATATCTGGCAATGGGAAAGCAGACACTGGCAAATGGCGGCAGTACTTTTGCTTTTTTTACCAGAAATCCAAGAGGCGGAAAGGCAAAAGATATTGATCCGCAGGATGTGCAGAAGTTTCTTGAGCTGGCACAGGAGAATCATTTTGGTAAACTGGTGGCTCATGCTCCGTACACTATGAACTGTGCTGCGGCTAAGGAGAGTCTGAGAGATTTTGCCAGGGAAATGATGGCGGACGATTTGAAACGTCTGGAACTGACACCGGGAAATTATTATAATTTTCATCCGGGCAGTCATGTAGGACAGGGGGCGGAAACCGGAATTGACAAGATTGCTGAGATTCTGAATGAGGTGCTTACAGAAGAACAGAGAACAACTGTACTTCTGGAAACCATGTCAGGGAAGGGCAGTGAGATAGGAAGAAATTTTGAGGAACTGCGCCAGATCATTGATCGGGTAGAACTGAAGGACAAGCTGGGTGTCTGTCTTGATACCTGTCATGTCTGGGATGGAGGATATGACATTGTTAATGATCTTGATGGGGTATTCGAAGAGTTCGACCGTACGATAGGATTGGACAGGTTAAAAGCAATCCATTTAAATGACAGTATGAATGGACTTGGAAGTCATAAAGACCGTCATGCCAGAATTGGAGAGGGAGAAATTGGACTGGAGGCATTGGTACGTGTGATCAGACATCCTGCCACGGAAGGAATTCCATTTATTTTGGAAACGCCTAATGATGATGAAGGATGGGCGCGTGAGATTGCGCTTCTCAGGAAAGGATATGAGGACAGACAGAGATGAAAACACTGATATTTAATGGTTCCCCCAGAAAGAATGGAGAGACAGCATATATGGTACGGATTTTGCAGGAAAATCTGGGCGGGGAATACAGGATAGTTAATGCGTACAGGGCTGACATCCGGCCATGTATAGACTGCAGATGGTGCTTTGATCATGCAGGGTGTGCGATTAAAGATGAATGGCAGGAGATTCTTTCTTATGTTGAGGAATGTGACCACATTATTATGGCATCACCTGTATATTTTGAAGAAGTTACGGGAATGCTTCTTGCAGTGATGAGCAGATTGCAAACCTATTTCAGCGCCAGATATATCCGTAAGGAGGAACCTGTTCCGAAGAAGAAAACAGGAGCAGTTTTATTGGCGGCAGGAAGTATTGGACCACGGGAAAAGGCAGAGAGTACATCAGAAATGCTGCTGCGTCAGATGAGCTGCAGCAGTGTGGGAACTGTTTATGTGAACCGTACGGATAAAGTGCCGGTAAAGGACAGGGAGGATATTATACAGGAGATAAAAGAGCTGGCAGAGAAATTAAAAACAGTAGGATGATACAATGACTGTTTGAACAGGTATATGACAACATATCCACTGATAAATGAATAACGTTTTTATTAGGAAAACAGATGAAAGGATGAGCAGAATGAAGAAAATAAAATATTTTATGATCACAGGAATGATCCTGGCATCAATCGGACTGGCAGGATGCGGAAAGAAAGCAGAAGATGACATTACGAACAAAGAAATTTTTGAGGATGATCTTGAACCATTAACAGAGGAAGAACTTGATGAAATGGATGCAGACGATTCTGATGAAGATATGAAGCAGATCGATGAGCCGGATGACGAAGTTACAGACAGTGCAGACACTACAAATGCAACAGAAACCACAGATAAAACTGATACATCTAAATCTACTGATAAAACTAAGTCTTCAGATTCTTTGGATACAGCAAAATCAACGACCGGATCAAAAACTACAAAATAATTGTGAATATTTTATGGATCAAGAAGTAATATAAACTACAAAAGATTATGAAAAAGGCGCTCATAACAGAGCGCTTTTTTCAATGAATAATTTATATAATATTCTATCAGGAAAGAACTTCGTTCCTAAGTTCATCACCATTCATAAACGCTTTCGCATTTTCCATAGTAGTTTCTGCGATATTAGTCAATGCTTCCTTAGTGAAGAATCCCTGATGAGAAGTCATGACTACATTCGGGAAGGAAAGCAGACGCTGGGTGATGGAACTCTGCAGGATACGTTCAGACATATCTTCGAATACGAAATCAGTTTCTTCCTCATAAACATCCAGACCGACTGCGGAAAATTTATGATCACGGATTCCGGAGATAAGGTCCTCTGTCTTGATCAGACCGCCGCGGGAAGTATTTACAAGAACCACGCCATCTTTCATCTTGGCGATAGTTTTTTCATTAATGATATGTTTGGTTTCTTCTGTAAGCGGACAGTGAAGACTGATGAGATCACTGGTTGCCAGAAGCTCGTCCAGAGATACATATTCAAGATAATCAAGGCTCTTGTTTGGAAAAAGATCATATGCGATGACTCTCATACCAAAGCCTTTGCAGATTTTTGCCATTGCCTGGCCGATTTTTCCTGTACCGATGATTCCGGCAGTTTTCTGATAGAAGTTAAGACCCATCAGGCCACTTAAGGAGAAGTTATTCTCACGGCATTTAATATATGCCTTATGTGTATGGCGGTTTGCAGTGAGGGCAAGAGCCATGGCATGTTCTGCAACTGCCTCCGGAGAGTATCCCGGAACACGCATAACTTTCATTCCAAATTTGTGAGCAGTTTCCAGATCTACATTGTTATATCCTGCGCAGCGCATAAGGATCAGTCTGACACCCTGAGCGTTCAGTTCCTCGATGACAGGGGTGCTCAGATCAGCATTTACAAAAGCGCAGATGGCTTCATAACCTTTTGCAAGAGAAGCAGTTTCCTCATGGATGTTTGCTTCTGTAAATTTAATTTCGATACCCGGATAGGAAGGAAGAAGCTTTTCGAAAAATTCCTCGTCGTAGTTTTTTGTGCCATAAAATAAGATTTTCATAAATGTTAGCTCCTCTCTGGTCGTATACCTGTACGGTATACCCACCGTGAAAAATTGTAATATCAGTGTCATAAAACAAATCAATAATGTTAAAATAATAACAATCTTCTGACGGTTCACATTATAACCGATTTGCCAGGAAAAGAAAAGAGTATTTTGGATAAAAATTCTCAAGTATCTATAAAAATACAATCTGACCGGATACTCAGGTATCAAAAGATAAAACAGTATATAATGGTTTATTATACGAAGTATGTGTAAAAAGAAGAAAAATATGCAGAAGAAATATATACATTATAATAATTTCGGGATACCTGTAAAAGAGATACCGGGAATAAAAGAAAAGTGAAATGTTACAAAACAAAGAAAGTAACATTTCACTTAAAAGTTATTTCCCGGGTATATTTTGTCTGGAAGAACGATACCAGCTTGGGGTAATGCCCTCGTATCGGCTGAATGCCCGCGAAAATGTGGCGGAATTTGTATAACCGGTCATAAGTGCAATCTCTTTAATGCTGATATTGGTGGAATACAGCAGATCTTTTGCCTTTGCCAGTCTGCATCCATGCACATAATCCAGAAAACCGATACCTGCTTTTGACTTGAAATGAACCGAGAGCCAGGAAATACTGACATGGAAACGATCAGATACAGCACTTGCGGACAGAGAAGAATCTGTATAATTTTCTCTGACGTACTGTATGATCTGGTTTAGGGTTTCTTCTTCACTGTCATCTGCCAGCATACAGTCGGGCAAATGTGAAAGGAAAAGCTGTATCTGTTCACACAATCTGGAAACGGAAGTATGTGTATCCAGTGGAAACTGTTTCTGGATCAGAGAGAATTTCTGCGTATCTATGGAACTGATACTTCCAGCTGCGATTATGACAGTTTCTGCGAGATAATTAAGATTTCGGCGGAGAATCTGTCTGTCAGCAGAGAATTTACCTGAAAGAAGTAAAATGTTATCTGTTTCTTTTACAGCAGCGTCAAAATTTCCGGACTGGATGTAGTTTGATAATAACTGTATGCTTGCAAGGAACTGATTCTGTCCTTCGGAAACGGAATAGTTTAAGTCGGAATAGAAACAGACAGTTTGGCCGGAAGAATCCAGGAACAGATGGTCAGCAGCCTGCAGAGCTTCTGAGTAAGCAAGAGGCAGTTCGTTCATTGTTTTGTGGATGCCACTGACTGCAGCGGAGAAAGTTACGGCAGATTCCTGCGGAATAAGATTCTGGAATTTTTCAAAATTAGGAAGTTCTGTTTCTGACCGGAGACTTATGATACCGATAAAATATCCTCCGGATAAAATGACATAGCCGGGATACCCGTCAGTAGCCAGAAGCTGTCGGATATTGTTCTGGAAAGCAAGTGGTTCCAGAACAGAAAGCGGTTCATCATTTCCGTGAGAATCTGCAGCAGGAGCAGCAGATACCAGAAAAATCATGTACTGGTCGGCACCTGTCGGAAAATTGGCCTCTATTAGTACTTCGGCAATATTTTCATTCCAGTCCAGAGAGTGATTTAGCAGTCTTGCAAACAGACTATTGGCAAGAAGTTCCTGCTGTTTATCTAATTTTTCTTCATATGATTTTGCTTCATTCTGGAGAGAATCTACCAAATCCTGAATGCGGGTCAGATCACTTTTTTTATCTTCGGAATAATCCCGAAAAGGAAGATTGCGGAGAAGAAAAAGAACCGGGCGATACAGGCGTACAGCGAAAAACCAGGAGACAGCGCCTCCGAATATAAGCCAGATCAGGAAAAATACAGGCAGAGTGATCAGCAGCGAGCGAATTGTCTGAGCTTTCAAGATATCCGGGATCAGGACAGCCAGCTTGATATCGTTTCCGGCTATTTTCTGTGTATACAGATAATAGGATGTATTGTCAAAAGAAACAGTATCTTCAGTGCCTTCTTTTAAATCTTCCCATGCAAGGGAAATATGTTCACTATCTTCTGTACCGGACATAACAAATTGATCATTCTGTGTGATCAGCAGCACATGAGAGTTTTCGGGAAGATAATGACGTTCCATCTGCAGGGAAAGCTGTTCTTCGGGAAGTGCCAGGATCAAAATAACATCAGATTCTATTTCTTTGGAAATAAAAAGTCTGGAGAAATCCATCTGATCGGTTTTCTGGATAAAAGTAACCGGGGTATCAGAAACATCTGTAAGAGTCTGCCAGTCTTGCTCAGAGATTCCGAGAAGTTCAAATTCTCCGGTATCCCGTACATCCTTTATACTGGTTGTTCCCATAATATAATCACTGTTTTTGAAATACAGATAGACGGCATTTCCGGGAATCTGATTGGACAGAGTATAGGTAATCAGATAGGAACGGTAAAGTTCTGACAGATCGGATGCAAGAAAGTCTGCTTTATTTAATGATGCGAGCTGCTTTAGTGACTCGCCGCCATAAATTATCAGTTGTTCTTCATATGCATCTATATCAGAGACAAGAATGGAAACGGAGTTCATGGTCTTTTGTGCCAGTTTATCGTAAATATTTTTAGTATTGTCGAAATTTTTAAAAGTGCTGTGTATGAACTGTGCGCTCATAATAAGATAGCACAAAAATAAAACTGCCATAAAACTAAGCAGCAGATAATAAAAACTCCGACCTCTTTTGACAAATCTTAAATGCAGTTTTTTCACGATGTTCTCCTTAAGAAATATTCTGGTAGCACTTTATTTATCATATCATTTTGTGCAAAAATTGTAAATAATTGATTAAAACTTAGATATAAAGTGACATTTTTTTGAAAGTGACGATTTTTTACGAGGTGAAAAATCATATAAATTATACAAAATACACAAAAAATGAATGCATATAAAATACTGTTTGTTGACTATGCTGTGCGAGCGGGATTATAGTCAGGTCAGCTTCAAAAGCAAAAACTAAACTGAAAAAAGCAAAGGAGAAAGATCTTATGAAGAAAAAACAGGTAATGTGTCTGTTGCTTGCATCTGTAATGGTGGGGACCGGTGGAGCACAGATGTTGGGAGGCTCCGGAAATATACATAATGTATATGCAGCAGAAACAGAAGATGCAGAGGAAACATCAGCAGAAGAGATTGACAAAGTAACTTTCCCGGAATATTATCCGGATGAAGCATTAGTGGTGGATGATGAAGATACAATAGAAAAGAAAATTACTGCGCTTATCAACGCTATGACACAAGAAGAAAAATTTACTTTCTTAGGAGGCAGCGGAACAGGTGATCAGGGAAATGCAGGTTCACTTCCAGGTGTTGGAAGACTTGGCGTGCCTGAGTCTAAAATGTATGACGGACCTGCAGGTGTTCTGTCTCTCTATGATACAACAAATCCTCCGATCGAGCAGATGCTTGCATCTACCTGGGATGGAGATATGGCATATGGATACGGAAAGATCAGTGGAAGTGAGAATAAAGCTATTGGCGGTAATATGCAGCTTGGTATCCAGATTGATATTACAAGAAATCCATATTTCGGACGTGCAAAGGATCAGATGGGAGAAGACCCATATCTGCTTTCTGATCTTGCATCAGCAGAAGCAAAAGGAATTCAGGATGAAAATGTAATTGCAGTATTAAAGCATTTTGCAGCATTTGCCCAGGATGCGACTCCGGCTACAAACACAAATGTAGAAGTATCTGAACAGGCTTTACATGAATTATACCTTCCTGCATTTGAATCTGCGATCAAAGAAGGCGGAGCAGCAGGCCTGATGAGTTCCTATAACATGATCAATGGAACCTTTGCTTCTGCGAATGAGTACCTGCAGTTGGATGTACTCAGAGATATGTGGAATTATAAAGGCTTTACTATTACGGACTGGGGCGGAAACGATGGATTTACACTGAATAAAGGCACTGATATTGAAATGCCGAATCTTAACAGCAATAATCAGGAAAATTCAGAGGCAAAAATTGAGTCTGGAGAGATTACACAAGATACTGTTGATGAAGCAGTACATCATGTGCTCTATGCATATGCAAAAGCAGGGTATCTTGGGCTGGTGCAGCTTGATGCTGATGGTAATGCTCTGGAAGAAGAAGGAAGAACAGAACCGATCAAACTGGAAGCTTCAGAAGAAAAACTGGCAGAAGTCAGAGAAGAAAACAGCAGTATTGCCAGAGAAATCGCAGAAGAAGGTGGTGTTCTGCTGAAAAATGAGGACAGTGTGCTTCCATTAAATACAGAAGAAGATAAAACAGTTGCAGTGATCGGAGTAAATGGTATGAATCTGATCTCAGGCGTTGGAGGAGAACGTTCTTATGGAACTATTTCCAAGATGACAAGTCCGTATAAAGCACTGACAGACCTTGTGGGAGAGGATAAAGTAGAAGGACAGGTAGGAATTGACATGATCGGAACTGCAATTCCGGCAGAGAATCTCTATCTTACAGAAGACGGAGAAGAGAATGGCGTTGCAAGAACTTATGGTATTGAAGGAAATGAAGGAAGTTCCGCAGATGTGCAGGGTCAGATGAAAGCGTTTGGAAGTCAGGAGGCAACTCCGATGGAAGGCCATGAAATCGGAGAGGATACCGGAATTGTAGATTCTGTTATTGACTTTACAACAGGAACCATAGACGGAGAAGCCAATAAAACTTACAAAAACGAGGGTGCAGATGAAGGAACTGCTACTGCATTTACCAAAGACAGCGGTGCGGTTTATACCTGGACAACCTGGCTGGAAGCCCCGGAAGACGGAAACTATTCTCTGATTCTGGAAGGTATCGGAGGATCTGTAGCAGCTAACGTCGAAGTTGCAGAAGACAATACGTTAAGCTATGGTGTTGCAAATATCAACCAGGGTACACAGTGGCCGGCAGACAGTGTGATCTGTACAGAAACAGGTATGGACATTGTTTCAAAAGAAGCGGAACTGGAAGCAGGAAAACGTTATAAAGTAACTGTGACTGCACAGGCAGAACTGGATGAGAAAGATCTTCAGATCCGTCTTGCATGGATCACTCCGTCTCAGAAAGCAGAGAATTATGATAATGCATTAAAAGCAGCAGAAAACAATGATACGGTTGTTGTATTTGCTTATAAACAGAATGACTCACCGGAAGATACAGTAGAAGAAAGCACACTGGCACTGGATGCAGAACAGGAGCAGATGATCCTGGATGTGGCAGAACGCGCACATGAAAATGGAAACAAAGTAGTTGTTGTTCTGAATAATGATACAGCAGTAACCATGGAAAACTGGATCGATCAGGTAGATGGTCTGCTGGAAATGTACTTCCCGGGTCAGGAAGGCGGCGTTGCCACTGCAGAACTTCTGACAGGAGCAGTTAATCCGAGTGGAAAACTTGCATATGCAATTCCGAAGAAAGATACAGATACTATGGTAACTATTTCTCAGGAAGCACTGGATGCACAGAATCAGGAAACAGAAGGCGCTGCATATACAGATGAAGATTATGAGAAAGAGATCAAAATGGGACGTTATTCTTCTATTGAAGAAGCGAAAGAAGGAATGGGAGAAAACAGAACAAACCATACAGCTGATTATTCCGAAGGTATTTATACTGGATACCGCTGGTATGATGAAAATGATATCGAGCCGCAGTATGACTTTGGATATGGATTGTCTTATACGACTTTCGAATACAGTGATCTGACAGTAGAAGAAAGCGCAGAAGGATCAGATACAGTTGGATATGATGTAACATTTACAGTTACCAATACAGGAGATACCGCAGGTACAGAAACCGCGCAGGTATATCTGGGTGAAGCAGAAGTGCCGGAAGGTGTACAGATGGCAAAATATCAGCTCTGCGGATACGAAAGAATTGAGGAGCTTCAGCCGGAAGAAAGCCGTACAGTAACTGTTCATGTAGATGAAAGATCACTTTCTTACTGGAACACAGACGGAGAATTACAGGAACGCGAAGACGGAACAAAAGATAAATGGACAGTTGCAGAAGGCGAACGCACTGTTTACGTTGGCGCAGCTTCTGATAATCTGATCCTGCAGGAAGACATCAACGTTCAGTAAGAAACAAAAAAATATAATACCATGATCACAATATGCAGATTTATACGTTCACTGCAGAGCCAAGTGGATAAAGTCATTTGCTTTACTGTTTGATTCGGTTGAAAAAGGTATTAAGACGGCAGTCTGAAAAAGGACTGCCGTGATGAAAAAGAATATATGAATTATCGGTAACTATTCAACAACTACAAAAACAGCTTCTGCCGAATGTTCAATGGCTTAGAACATTTGGTGGAAGCTGTTTTTGTATAAACTATGCTATTTGATTATCTTCATTTTCCAAGAGAATATAAATCTTCATAGAATTCCGGATAGGAAATCTTTACGCAGTCTCCGCCTTTAATAGTAAGAGTACCATCACAGATCGTGCCTGCAACAGCAAAGGACATAGCGATACGGTGATCCAGATATGAATTAATCTCTGCACCGTGAAGTGGCTTACCACCATGGATGATCATACCGTCATCAGTTGGCTGAATATCAGCGCCCATGCGTTTCAGACCTTCCGTTACCACTGCGATACGGTCAGATTCTTTTACTTTCAGTTCCTGTGCATCTTTAATAACAGTAGTTCCGTCTGCAAAAGCAGCCATTACCGCGATCATCGGGATCTCATCGATAAGTGTCGGGATGATCTCGCCCTCAACAGTAGTTCCGTGAAGATTGCTTGTACGGATCAGCAGGTCAGCAGTAGGCTCGCCTTCTGTACTTGCATTCAGCAGAGTAATATCAGCCCCCATAGCTTTGCATATACGAAGCATTCCGTCTCTGGTAGGATTGATACCTACATTCTTAAGAAGAATCTCACTTCCGGGAGTAAGAAGTCCGGCTGCGATAAAGTAAGCAGCAGAAGAAATATCGCCAGGTACTTCGATCTCACGTCCATTCAGTACAGGTTCCGGTTCAATAGAAGCGGTTGTTCCCTGAGAAGTCACATTTGCACCGAAATAATTCAGCATGATCTCAGTATGATTTCTGGAAAGTACAGGTTCTGTAACACTGGTGATGCCATCTGCATACATACCTGCCAGAAGTACGCAGGATTTTACCTGTGCAGAAGCAACTGGTGACTGATAGTGAGTGGCATACAAAGGTTTTCCTGTAATGCGTAAAGGGGCGCATCCGTTGTCTTTCAGGCTTACGATATCAGCCCCCATAGAGAGAAGTGGAGTCATAATCCTCTTCATTGGACGGGACTGAATGGAAGCGTCACCATTTAATTCACTGGTAAAAGACTGGCCTGACAGAATTCCGGAGATCAGTCGGGTAGTTGTTCCACTGTTTCCTACATCCAGGACACCGGATGGTGCACTGAGCCCGTGAAGACCTTTTCCATGAACAAGGATTTCAGAAGCGTTTCTTTCGATATCAATTCCCATTTTCCGGAAACAGGAGATAGTAGAGAGACAGTCAGCTCCCTCCAGAAAATGTGTGATCTTTGTGGTACCTTGTGCGAGAGAACCGAACATAACTGCACGGTGGGAGATGGATTTATCTCCCGGTACGGTAAGTTCGCCCCGGAGGTTTGTCTGTTTTTTTATTTCCATGTTTGATTCCTGCCTGTTTTTATAATATTCTTTGTAACTATTCAATAATCCGCCCGGCAAAATATTTTTTATCTGTCATCTTGCGCTCTAGAGCGTGTTTGAAAAATCATTCCCGCAATCTGCACGCCCCACTTTGCGGTATATTTTGCCCGAAGTCAGTTGTCGTAGCCCGCTACGACGCCCTTATCCAAACAAAATTTCCTACAAATTGTGATGCACTAGCGTTCATAAACGATATAGTTTCTCTTTTTAAGGAGTGCGGCTCCTTTTTCCATAGAGGTTCCGTCGTAAAATTCAATTTTGAGAACACCCTCTTCAAATTCTCGGTTGTGGATAATACCGATATTTTTAATACTGATCTTCTCCATCGCCAGAATGGTTGCAATCGTAGCGATACCGCCGGCCTCATCTGCGATATCCAGATACAGGACATAAGCCTTTTTCAGCAGACCGTTATCTACAACATCAATAGAATCACGGTAATCCCTGGAATTTGCAAACATCTGATACAGACTCTTAGAGTCTTTGTTATCCACAAAACATTTGATCTGTACCAGCAGACGGATATAGTCATCCAGTACATTGGAAATATTTTGATTATTTTCTACGCAGATCTGTTCCCACATAATTGGAGAAGAGGAAGCAATACGTGTGATATCGCGGAATCCTCCGGCTGCGATGGTTTTCATATATTCCTGGTCACTGTCCAGCATATTGACAAGATTTACCAGTGCGGAAGCAATGATATGAGGCAGATGGCTGACACCGGCAGTGATGAAATCATGTTCTTCACTTGTGAGGACCATCGGGATCGCACCCAGAGAAGAAATCATCTCTGTGAAATCTGTCAGACGATCCAGGGCGACTTCACCGCCGGGAGTAATAATATAGTAAGCGTTCTCAATAAGACGGTCACTGGAAGCCTCGAATCCTGTTTTCTCAGAACCTGCCATTGGATGTCCACCGATAAATCGGGATTCCATTCCGAGGCGTTCCACTTCTTTATGGATGGTGCCTTTGACGCTGCCTACATCCGTGATGATAGTGTCAGGACCGATATTGTCTTTAAAATATTCCAGATATTTTACATTAAATTTTACAGGAGCGCACAGAAAAATATAATCGCAGTTTTTAAAGCGCTCATCGTGTTCTTCACACACTGCATCGATCATATTGCTGCTTACTGCTGTGGCAAGTGTTTCCCTATCCTGGTCATAAGCAAGGATTCGGTAATCTTCGTGGTATTTCCGGATGGCCTTGGCAATTGATCCGCCAATCAGTCCGAGACCGATAAAACCGATAGTTTTCATAGTGGTTTTTGCATCCTTTCAGGTAACATTATTGGTGTAATTTATAACTGTAAAAGTTCGGAACAGTTACATGATTTCATAATTTACTATTTTAAAGGATATAATTTGAAAAGTCAATTCATACGGACACTTTTATACATAAATAATTTAACGCGACAAAGTAAAACGCTGTATTATATATACTTTTTGTATGTATGTAGAAAAGGAATAAGAATATTCGTACAATCAAGTTCGGTCAGATTCATGTGATATGTGTATTTGAGATAAAATTCACAGTCAAAACTGGTAAAAAATACTGAAAATATATAAAATGCTCATTAATTTACAAGAAGTTCACAAAAAAAGATGTTAAAATTTCATAAAATACTTGAAAAATATAAAAAAATTTAGTAATATATAGCCATATCGTTGCTGCGGACGTTACAGGCGGCAATAACATAACAGACAAACAGGGAGGTACGCAACATGGATGTATTTAGAACTGACCGAATTAGAAATGTAGTCCTTTTAGGTCATGGGGGCGCTGGCAAGACTACACTGGCAGAAGCAATGGCTTACTTAGCAGGAATGACTAACCGTCTCGGAAGAGTAGAGGACGGAAACACTGTCAGCGATTATGACAAAGAAGAGATTAAGAGACATTTTTCCATTTCTACCACATTGATTCCGGTACCGTGGGATAAGATGAAGATCAATGTGCTGGATACTCCCGGATATTTCGATTTCGTAGGTGAAGTAGAAGAAGCAGTAAGCGCAGCAGATGCAGCGATCATTGTAGTTTCCGGTAAAGCAGGCGTTCAGGTCGGAACACAGAAGGCATGGAACTTATGTGAGAAATATAAACTTCCGAGAATGATCTTTGTTACAGATATGGATGTAGATGATGTCAGCTATCGTAAAGTAGTAGAGCAGCTTACAGAACTCTATGGCAAAAAAATTGCACCACTTCATTTCCCAATCCGTGAAGACGGTAAATTCGTAGGATATGTAAATGTTGTAAAACAGGCCGGACGTAAATACATAGATAAAGGTAAGAAAGAGGAATGTGCAATTCCTGAATACCTGGATGAATATCTGGAGAAATATCATGACATCCTGATGGAATCTGTAGCAGAAACCAGCGAGGAATTCATGGATCGTTACTTTGAGGGAGATACTTTCTCAGTAACAGAGGTTTCCGCGGCACTTGCAATGAACGTACAGGAAGCATCAATCGTGCCTGTATGCATGGGCTCCCCGATCAATCTTCGCGGTGTATCTAACTTACTGGATGATATCTGCGGATATTTCCCAAGCCCGGACAAACGTGCATGCAATGGAATCGCACAGAAGACAAATGAGATCTTCGAAGCAAACTATGATTTCACAAAAGCGAAATCCGCATATGTATGGAAAACAATCGCAGATCCGTTCCTCGGAAAATATTCTCTTATTAAAGTATGCTCCGGTGTTATCAAATCCGATGATACTTTAGTAAACGTAGAGAAGGGCGATGAAGAACGTCTGAATAAATTATATGTACTGGAAGGTTCCAAACCGATCGAGGTTCCTGAACTTCATGCAGGTGATATCGGTGCCATTGCCAAATTAAACAGCGTACAGACAGGAGACAGCCTTGCAACAAAAGCAAATCCGATTCTTTATGCGAAATCAGTTATTTCCACACCTTATACCTGTAAGAGATTCAAAGCAGTGAAGAAAGGTGATGAAGATAAGATTTCCCAGGCACTGGCTAAGATGATGAGTGAAGATAAGACACTTCGCGTAGTAAATGACAGTGCAAACCGTCAGAGCCTTATTTATGGCATCGGCGACCAGCATCTGGATATCGTTGTTAATAAATTAAAAGAACGCTATAAAGTAGATGTAGAACTGAGCAAACCGAAAGTTCCGTTCCGTGAGACAATCCGTAAGAACTCAGATGTTGAAGGTAAACATAAGAAACAGTCCGGCGGACATGGACAGTATGGACACGTTAAGATGCGTTTTGAGCCATCCGGTGATCTGGAGACACCTTATGTATTTGAACAGGTTGTAGTCGGCGGTGCAGTTCCGAAGAACTACTTCCCGGCTGTTGAGAAAGGTCTGCAGGAATGCGTATTAAAAGGACCTCTGGCTGCATATCCGGTAGTTGGTGTGAAAGCTACTCTGTATGATGGATCCTATCATCCGGTAGACTCCTCAGAAATGGCATTCAAGATGGCAACAATACTTGCATTCAAGAAAGGCTTTATGGATGCGTCACCTGTACTTTTAGAGCCAATCGTATCCATGAAAGTAACAGTTCCGGACAAATACACCGGTGACGTTATGGGTGATCTGAATAAACGCCGTGGTCGTGTTCTTGGTATGAATCCTGATCATCAGGGCAATACTATCATTGAAGCAGATGTACCGCAGCTTGAGATTTATGGATATTCCACAGATCTGCGCTCTATGACAGGCGGAAGCGGAGAATTTTCCTATGAATTCGCACGCTATGAGCAGGCTCCGAACGATATTCAGGCAAAAGAAATCGAGGCAAGAGCAAGCAAGGTAGATAAAGCCGAAGAATAAATATGATTACTGATCGGGCAGTAATTTGTGTCAGCGCTATGAATTAAGATGTAATATATAAGAAGTAAAAGGGACAGGACATTTTGCAGAAATGTGAGATGTCCTGTTTCTTTGTGTTAAAATCTAAAAAAAGAGCCATTTTTACCGCAAAAACCGCCAATACTGCGAAACGTTACATTGACAAACCGCCATCATTGAATTAAAATGAGTTGTTAGATACAACAAAATGTTGGAGGAAGCATAGAGATGAAATACTTGTTTAAAAAGATCGAGCCTAAGTGGCAGGCGAAATGGGAAGAAAGCAAAGTCTTCGAAGCCAAAGATAACAGTGACAAACCTAAATTCTATGGCTTAGTAGAGTTTCCATATCCAAGCGGTGCAGGTATGCACGTTGGACATATCAAAGCATATTCCAGTCTGGAGGTTATTTCCAGAAAACGTCGTATGGAGGGATACAATGTACTTTTCCCGATCGGATTTGATGCATTCGGTCTCCCGACAGAGAACTACGCAGTAAAAACCGGAACACATCCACGTATCATCACAGATGAGAATATCAAGAGATTCTCCAACCAGTTAAAGAAAGTTGGATTCTCTTTTGACTGGAACCGTGTGATCGACACAACAGATGAAGATTACTACAAATGGACACAGTGGATTTTCCTGAAAATGTTTGAGAAAGGTCTTGTATTCAGAGACAGAACACTGGTTAACTACTGCCCGCACTGTAAAGTAGTCCTTTCCAATGAGGACAGCCAGGGCGGCAAATGTGATATCTGCCACAGTGAAGTTGTTCAGAAGTCCAAAGATGTTTGGTATTTAAGAATCACTCAGTACGCAGATAAGCTTCTGGAAGGTCTGAAAGACGTAGACTATCCGGATAATGTAAAACAGCAGCAGATCCACTGGATCGGTAAATCCAAAGGTGCTTTTGTTAATTTCGATGTTGACGGAATCGACGAGAAACTTGAAATCTATACAACCAGACCGGATACTCTGTTTGGTGTAACTTTCATGGTAATCGCACCGGAACATCCGATCATTGACAAATATGCAGACAAAGTTACGAATATGGACGAGATCGTTGCATATCGTAACGAGTGTGCAAAGAAAACAGAGTTTGAGAGAACTCAGCTTGTAAAAGATAAAACAGGTGTCAGAATCCAGGGACTTGAGGGTATCAACCCGGTTAACGGCAAGAAGATCCCGATCTACATTGCAGACTATGTAATGATGGGATATGGTACAGGCGCTATCATGGCAGTACCTGCTCATGATCAGCGTGACTATGACTTCGCTAAGAAATTCGGCATCGACATCATCGAAGTTATCAAAGGTGGAGATATTTCCGAAGAAGCTTACACAGGCGATGGCGAGATGGTAAACTCTGAATTCCTGAACGGATATACAAAGAAGAAAGATTCTATCGAGCGTATGCTGGAAGAACTGGAGAAAAAAGGTATCGGTAAAGCCGGTGTTCAGTACAAGATGAAAGACTGGGCATTCAACCGTCAGAGATACTGGGGCGAGCCAATCCCGCTTATCCACTGCCCGAACTGTGGTGTTGTAGCAGTTCCGGAGAATGAACTTCCACTGCGACTCCCGGATGTAAAAGATTTCGAACCAGGTGAAGACGGACAGTCTCCACTTGCAAAGATTGACTCTTTCGTAAACTGCACATGCCCGAAATGCGGTGCTGCAGCAAAACGTGAGACAGATACTATGCCTCAGTGGGCCGGATCTTCCTGGTATTTCTTAAGATACACAGATCCGCACAACACAAATGCACTGGCAGACATGGACAAACTGAAATACTGGATGCCTGTTGACTGGTACAACGGTGGTATGGAGCATGTTACCAGACATATGATCTACTCCAGATTCTGGCATCATTTCCTGTATGACCTTGGTGTTGTAAACACACCGGAACCGTACGCAAAACGTTCTATCCAGGGACTGATCCTCGGACCGGACGGAGAGAAGATGAGTAAATCCAAAGGAAACGTGGTTGATCCGTTGGATATTGTAGAAGAATACGGTGCAGATACACTTCGTACTTATGTATTGTTCATGGGTGATTATAGTGCAGCGACTCCATGGAGCGACAGCTCTGTAAAAGGCTGCAAGAAGTTCCTTGACCGTGTTGCAGGTCTGACAGATATCCTTTCTGAAGAATCTGTATCTGATGAACTGGAGATGAAACTCCATCGTACCATCAAGAAAGTTTCTTCTGATATCGAGAACCTGAAGTTCAACACAGCAATCGCCAGTCTGATGGCACTTCTTAATGAGATTACTGCAGAGGGACATTTAAGCAAAGATGATCTTACAATCTTCATCAAACTTCTTAGTCCGTTTGCGCCACATATCTGTGAGGAGATCTGGGAATTCATCGGAGGTGAAGGCTTGCTGGCAGTTTCCGAATGGCCGAAATATGATGAAGGCAAGACTATTGCAAAGACGGTTGAGATTGGTGTACAGGTAAACGGTAAAGTAAGAGGAACTATTGTAATTCCTAATGGCTGTGAGAAAGAAAAAGCATTCGAGATCGCTAAGGCTGATGAGAGAGTTGCATCATTCCTGGAAGGTAAGAATCTTATTAAAGAAATTTACGTACCGAACAAGATTGTAAACTTTGTAGCAAAATAAGAAATAATAGAATGAAAAAGCAGAAATTACTATCAATACAGTAATGATATGCATCAAAGAAAGGGCGCAGTAAAGAAACAAAATGGTTTCTGACTGCGTCCTTTTTAGAAAATAATTATCCGTTTGACTGCGGAGTATATTTTTAGATAAGGAATATACATTAATAAAAACTGGAATGTTCTTCCGGCAGTTGTCTGCTGATATGATTAAATGTCAAAGTAAATACGACACCTTTTACAATGGAAGATATTGTAAGTGCCCGCCACACACCATTTAATCCCATTCCTGCATGTGTCAGGATCAGAATCGGACAGGAGGTCAGATCTACAGTTTTTGCGTTACTCATTTGTAATAACCCATAGCTCCATTCTTTATAATACTTTTGTGGTCCATTTGCTGCAGTCCCATACCTGGGAAACTACATCACGGTAAAACTCAGGTTCATGGCAGATCAGGAGAATGCTTCCCTTATATTCAATTAACGCCTGTTTCAGAGCTTCTTTTGCATCTACATCCAGATGGTTGGTCGGCTCGTCCAGAAGCAGAATATTAGTTTCTTTATTAACCAGTTTGCAGAGACGCACTTTTGCCTGCTCACCACCGCTTAATACACGTACCTGACTTTCGATATGCTTGGTAGTAAGTCCACATTTTGCAAGAGCAGAACGAACTTCATATTGAGTATACGACGGAAATTCTGCCCAGATTTCATCAATACAGGTAGTTTTGTTGTCGCCCTTTACTTCCTGCTCGAAATATCCGATCTGAAGATTCTCGCCTAATTCGCAGGAACCCTTTAACGACGGAATCAGTCCCAGAATACTCTTTAATAAAGTGGTTTTACCGATACCATTGGCACCGACCAGCGCGATTTTGTTACCTCTTTCCATGGAGAGAGTAACAGGTTTGGACAAAGGCTCATTATAACCAATGACAAGATCTTTAGTTTCAAAAATATATTTACCCGGAGTACGGCCGTATTTGAAATGAAATTCTGGCTTTGGTTTCTCGGCAGCAAGCTCGATCACATCCATTTTATCTAGTTTTTTCTGTCTGGACATTGCCATATTTCTGGTAGAAACTCTGGCTTTATTTCGCGCCACAAAATCTTTCAGTTCACTGATTTCCTGCTGCTGACGTCTGTATGCAGCTTCAAGCTGAGCTTTCTTTACTTCATATACTTCCTGAAAATGATCATAATCACCCACATAGCGATTTAATTCCTGATTTTCCATATGATAAACCAGATTGATCACAGAATTCAGGAATGGGATATCGTGGGAAATGAGAATAAACGCATTTTCGTAATCCAGAAGATAACGTTTCAGCCATTCAATATGTTCCTCATCCAGATAATTGGTCGGCTCATCCAGAAGCAGAATATCCGGTTTCTCCAGAAGCAGCTTGCCAAGTAATACTTTTGTTCTCTGCCCGCCACTCAGATCTGTAACATCACGATCAAGACCGATATCCAAAAGCCCCAGAGCTCGGGCAACTTCCTCTACCTTTGCGTCGATGACATAGAAGTCATGCATGGTAAGGGTATCCTGAATGGTCCCAAGTTCTTCCATCAGAACGTCCATTTCTTCAGGAGAAGCAGTGCCAAGAGAATCGCAGATTTCATTCATTCTTTCTTCCATTTCAAAGAGATAAGAAAAAGCGGATTTCAGTACATCACGGATAGACATACCCTGAGAAAGAACAGAATGCTGGTCAAGATATCCTACACGGACGTTTTTGGCCCATTCGATTTTTCCTTCATCTGGCATCAGTTTTCCGGTTACAATATTAAAGAAAGTAGATTTGCCTTCTCCGTTGGCACCAACCAGACCGATGTGTTCACCTTTCAGAAGACGGAAAGACACATCATTAAAAATCGCCCGATCTCCAAAACCGTGTGTAAGATGTTCAACATTTAAAATGCTCATAAAAAGAAATTCTCCTTTGATTTATTGTAATTGTTTATAAAAATCAAGTGGACAAAAATGTCCGGTGTATTGCCTGCTCATAATTTAACCGAATCAAACAAGTAGCGAAGCGGATTGCGAACATCCGCTTGAATATGCAATCTGTTATATATCAGAGTTTTTGAGTGATATAAAAAGGTCTTTTCATTGTTATTGATAATTGAAGTATATAATTCATTTTATTAAACTTCAGTTACCCCTTTTAATGAGGGTTCAGCCATAAGAGAGTAATTAGTATAATAAACTACAAATCCAGGTTTAGCTCCTGCGGGCTTTTTTACCTGCTTTTTCTGAATATAATCAATTTCTACCTTTGGAGCAGTACGTCCTTTGGAATAATAAGCAGCAAGCTGTCCGGCAATTTCAAAAATATGATCCGGCAATTCCCCATCCTTAGATTTCACAACAACATGAGAACCGGCCATTTTCTTGGCATGGAACCACCAGTCATTTCCAGTTGCAAATTTAAAGGTGAGCTCATCATTCTGGAAGTTATTTTTTCCTACATAAATATCATAACCATCTTCAGTTACATAATGGAATGGTTTGGATTTGTTCTGCATCTTCTGACCTTTCTTACGGTCATAATGCTTTTTAATATAACCAAATTCCATTAGCTCTTCTTTAATCTGAGCCAGATCACTTTCTGCCAGAGCAATATCCAAAGCATTGGAAACTGACTCCAGATGTTCGATTTCACTGCGTGTATCCGCAATCTGCTCGGTTAAAGCTTCCTCTGTACGCTTCAGTTTTCCGTATTTGTCAAAATACTTCTTGGAATTCTCCGCCGGAGTTTTGGCAGGATCAAGTGGAATCGTGATCTCCTCATTGGTATAATAATTCAGAGCCTTAAATGACTTACATCCATCTTCCAGCCCATATCCATAAGTATTGATCAGCTCTCCGTAAACCTTATATTTATCCTTCTTTGCAGTATCCTTCATCTGTTTCTCCTGCAAAGTAAGTTTCTTACGGTTACGTTCCAGTGCAGTCTGCACGATCCTTCTCAGATCTGAAGACTTCTGATGAATACGCGTCAATGTATTCTTGGTTGCATAATAAGTCTCCAGCATCTCCGAAACACTGTCAAATGCCACAGAATGATACTCTGCCCCATACTGCTGAAAAGGAAATACCCCATATTCCACGGGCTCTTCTCCGCGATAAACAATATTCGGCGTAAAATCTCCCTCAACGACCTGGTCCATCAGTCTGCGGAATGTATGATACAGATGTATCCTTGCCGTCTCGTCCAGAGATTGTGCTGCATCACTTCCGTCAATTGAAGCCCGGAAGCAAACCTCCTCTGCAACAACAGGACTGATTCCGGTAAGTGAAGAATAGACCGCTCTGGAAATATTACAAGGTTTACTGCAAACCGTATGAATGAACTCTTTTTCATTTACAGTCAGCGGATCCAGCTTATCCTGTGTTTTCGGAATAAAATATTCTCTCCCCGGAAGCACCTCCCGGACTGAACTCATATGTGAAGAAACATGCTTGATACTATCCAGGATCATATTCTGGTCATCACAGAAAATAATATTACTGTGTTTACCCATCAACTCCATAATGAGCACTTTCTTGCAAGGATCCCCAAGCTCATTCAGGTGTTCCAGCTCAAACATCACCACGCGCTCCAGCCCTGGCTGCTTAATATCAGAAATCCTTGCGCTGCCAATATGCTTACGCAGCAGCATACAGAAATTCGGCGCAGTCATAGGACTCGGCTTATTCTTGGAAGTAAAGTAAATCAACGGAAGAGAAGCACTCGCAGAAAGCAGCAGCCTGCACTGCCCATTCGCCCCCTTCCCCGTGATCAACAGCTCATCCGCCTCCGGCTGCGCGATCTTATTAAACCGCCCGCCATCTAAATTCATATGCAGCTCCTTCACCATAGCCGCAATCGTAATACCATCAAAAGCCATATAAAAACACTCCTTTAATATAAAAATGGTATATAAAATTGTTTTTCTACGTCAGAAAGGCGAAGCTCTTTCTGACAAACAAATTAATCCCCTATTGAAAAAGTTTTCGTTCTGAATACAATACTTCCCACTGTCGATACCCAGCAGAAGAAAATAAATAGTTATGGGCGCATTTGCAGGGGGCGTAGTAACTCTTAGGTTTCGGGAATTTGCGTTATGAAAAAAACAGCAACTGTCTGAGCGAAGCGAGTTTTGCTGTTTCTTTCATGTTTTTAGCAAATTTCCGAAGCCTTAGAGTTGACTAGACCCCGAAACCGCGCCCATAACTATTTATTTTCTTCTGCGTCCTATCCAGAAAAGTATACCACACAATTCCTCTCGCCATCAACGAAAAAATGTTTGACTACAATTCTATAATGAACTATAATAAATCTGTATGTAAACTAAACCAAGGTTCACATACAGCGACACTAATAAGACAGACAAAGAGAGAAAAACTATGATAAAAAGCATGACTGGTTTCGGCCGGGCAGAAGTCGTGACCAATGAAAGAAAAATAACCATCGAATTAAAATCTGTCAATCACAGGTATCTGGATCTCAGCATAAAAATGCCCAGAAAACTAAACTTCCTGGAAGGCGCCGTCAGAAATCTGATGAAAACCTACATCCAGCGAGGCAAAGTTGATGTATATATCACATACGAAGACTACACTATGAACAACGGCACTCTCAAATACAACAAAGAGCTCGCATCCGAATACATCACCTGTCTGAAACAGATGCAGCAGGATTTTGGCCTTGATTATGACATCAAAGTCAGCACCCTTTCACGCTATCCGGAAGTACTTGTCATGGAAGAACAGTCTGTTGACGAGGAAGCACTCTGGGGGTTCATCGAGCCGCCGCTGCGTGAAGCATGTGAGAAATTCGTTCAGACAAGAATCCTGGAAGGCAGAAACCTTGAGAAAGACCTTATCGAGAAACTGGATGGCCTTGAAGAGAAGGTATCACATGTAGAGGCCCGCTCTCCGGAGGTAGTAAACGCCTACAGAACCAAACTGGAAGCAAAAGTATCCGAACTGCTTGAGGATACCCAGATTGACGACAACAGAATTGCAGCAGAAGTTATCCTGTTTTCTGATAAAATCTGCAATGATGAAGAAACAGTACGTCTCCACAGTCATATTAAGAACATGAAGAAAATGCTCACAACAGAGAAGAATGGCATTGGACGCAAGCTCGATTTTATGGCACAGGAGATGAACAGAGAGGCAAATACTATCCTGTCGAAATCCAGTGATTTGGAGATTTCCAATATTGCTATAGATCTCAAGACAGAAATCGAAAAGATCAGAGAACAGATCCAGAATGTAGAATAGAGGATATAAACCTTGGCAAAGCTTATAAATATTGGTTTTGGAAATGTAGTCAATTCACAGAAAATCGTGGCAGTGGTGAGTCCTGATGCAGCACCGGTTAAACGAATGGTGCAGAGTATCAAGGGAACCCGGTCACTGATTGATGCAACTCAGGGAAGAAAGACAAAGGCAGTAATCGTCACAAGCGATGATTATCTGGTGCTCAGTGCACTCCAGCCTGAGACTATTGCCCGGAGATTTGCAGAAATATATGATAATGAGGATAGGGGAGAGATCCATGAATAAGGGAATTTTAGTAGTGGTTTCAGGATTTTCCGGTGCGGGAAAAGGTACAGTAATGAAACGCCTTATGGAGAAATATGATGACTATGCATTATCCGTTTCCGCAACTACCAGAAAACCTCGTCCCGGAGAAGTAGACGGCAGAGAATATTTCTTCCGTACACGGGATGAATTCGAGAGACTGATCGCGGAAGATGCTCTGCTTGAGTATGCCCAGTACGTGGAAAATTATTACGGAACTCCGCGTTCTTACGTAGAGGAACAGCTTCAGGCCGGCAGAAATGTAATCCTGGAGATTGAGATTCAGGGTGCAATGAAGATCAAAGAAAAAATACCGGAGGCACTTCTGGTATTTGTGACGCCGCCAACAGTGCAAGAACTGGAACGCCGTCTTACAGGCAGAGGAACAGAGACTGCACAGGTGATCGCAGACAGACTTGCAAGAGCCGGTGAAGAGGCAAAAGGTATGGGACAGTATGATTATATTCTTGTCAATGATACCGTAGAAGAATGCGTAGATCATCTGCATCAGATTATTGTAAGTGAACATTCCAGAGCATTCAGAAATGTTGAATTCATTGCAGATATCCAGGAGCAGACAAAAGCATTTCATAAATAATATATGAGTTTTACACTATTATGATAATTATGCGGCGGAAGCCGCTTAAAAGAAAGGAGAAAATATATGATACATCCATCTTATACAGAATTAATTGAAGCAATTAACGAGAACAGTGAGGATGACGATACAACGATGTCCCTTAACAGCCGTTATTCACTTGTACTTGCTACAAGCAAACGTGCACGCCAGCTTATTGCGGGCTCCAAACCACTTGTAGAGGGCGCAGCAGGCAAGAAACCTCTTTCTATTGCCATTGATGAACTTTATAAAGGAAAAGTAAAAATCCTTGCTCCGGAAGAAAACGAAGAGGAAGAGCAGGCTGTTCCGTCAGCAGAAGCTCAGGCAGCAGTTGAAACTTCTGAAGAAGCAGCTCAGACAGAAGAGGCAGCAGTTGAGGAAACAACAGAAGCATAAGAGACTGACAAAAGTAACACAATAGACGAACAAAAAAGATGTGTCTGAGAATTACAGCAGTATATTTTCAGACACATTCTCTATGGGAGAATTTATGAAATTATTATTTGTATCATTAGGCTGTGACAAGAACCTTGTTGACTCTGAAGAGATGCTTGGACTTCTTACCGGCAATGGGTTTGAAATCGTAGACGATGAGACTGAAGCAGAGGCAATCGTAGTAAACACCTGTTGTTTTATTAACGACGCAAAGGAAGAGAGTGTAAATACGATTCTTGAGATGGCAGAATATAAGAAAGCCGGAAGCTGTAAAGTTCTTATTGTCACAGGATGTATGGCACAGCGTTACAAAAATGAGATTATTGAGGAAGTACCGGAAGTTGATGCAGTACTTGGAACAACTTCCTACGGAGATATTCTCAAAGCGATCAATGAAGCAATGGAAGGAAAACATTTCGAGGAATTTAAAGATATCGATTATCTTCCGGAGAAACTTGGAAAACGAGTTCTGACAACAGGCGGACATTTCGGATATCTTAAGATTGCAGAGGGATGTGACAAGCATTGTACTTACTGCATTATCCCGAAACTCCGCGGTAAGTTCCGGAGTGTTCCGATGGAACGTCTGTTAGAGCAGGCGAAGGAGATGGCAGAAGAAGGTGTAAAAGAACTGATTCTGGTTGCGCAGGAAACAACCGTTTACGGAACTGATATCTACGGAAAAAAATCTCTGCATATTCTTCTTAAAGAATTATGCAAGATCAAAGGTATCCGCTGGATCCGTGTGCTTTACTGTTATCCGGAGGAGATTTATGATGAACTGATCCAGACTATGAAAGAGGAGAAGAAAATCTGTCATTATCTGGACCTGCCGATACAGCATGCAAGTGACCGCATCTTAAAAAGAATGGGCAGAAGAACCACACAGGCAGAGCTGGTAGCTATTGTAAACAAGCTCCGACAGGAAATTCCGGATATTGTGCTCCGTACCACTTTAATTTCCGGTTTTCCTGGAGAAACCCAGGAAGATCATGAAGAACTGATGGGATTTGTAGATGAGATGGAATTTGACAGACTGGGAGTATTTACCTATTCGCCGGAGGAAGACACCCCGGCAGCGACTATGCCTGATCAGGTTCCGGAGGAAGTCAAAGAAGAGAGACGTGATGAGATCATGGAACTTCAGCAGGAGATTTCCTATGACAAGGGAACTGATCGCATCGGACAGGAGCTTCTCGTAATGATTGAGGGAAAAGTCGCGGACGAGAGCGCATACATTGGAAGAACTTATGGAGATGCACCAAAGGTCGACGGTTATATTTTTGTGCAGACAGGAGAACTTCTCATGACAGGAGATTTCGCAAAGGTACGTGTGACCGGTGCACTGGAATATGATTTGATAGGAGAGTTGGCAGATGAATACACCGAATAAACTTACAGTAGCCAGAATGATTCTGGTACCATTTCTTGTACTGTTTATGCTTACAGGCTGGGGCGGCGATGCAAACAGTTATATATCCCTTGCTATTTTCGTGGTAGCCAGCGTGACTGACTGGTTTGACGGAAAGCTTGCCAGAAAATACAATCTGGTAACAAATTTTGGTAAATTTATGGATCCTCTTGCAGATAAGTTGCTTGTCTGCTCTGCAATGATCTGTTTTATTGAACTTGATAAACTTCCGGCATGGATTGTTATCATCATTATAGGAAGAGAATTTATCATCAGCGGATTTCGCCTGATCGCAGCTGAGAACGGTATTGTGATCGCAGCTAATTACTGGGGGAAATTCAAGACGGTATCTCAGATGATTATGATTATCCTTTTGCTGATTGATCTGGGAGGGGTATTTGATATTCTGGAACAGGTATTTATCTGGCTTTCAGTTGCACTTACGATTATTTCTCTGATCACATATATCTGGCAGAATAAGAGTGTATTATCTATGCAGGATTGATAATGATATCTTGCTTGCGTAAAATTAATAGAGAATGATTAAGTGTTGGGGCTAATATTTTGGCCTCAACATTTTTATTATAAATAAAAATAACATAAAAATATATCTGAATATCTGACTTGGTGGTATACTGAGATTAAAGAAATTTTATCAGAACAGAAAGGAAACATAAATATGGTTACAGAATTAATTGCTGTAGGTACTGAGATTTTACTTGGAAATATCGTAAACACAAACAGTGCATACCTGTCAGAAAAATGTGCGGAACTTGGTCTTGCGGTTTATTATCAGTCAGTAGTGGGGGACAATCCGGACAGAATGAAGAGCGTGATCAAAACAGCTCTGGATCGTTCTGATGTAATCATTCTTACAGGAGGTCTGGGACCTACAGAGGACGACCTGACAAAAGAGATTACAGCTGAAGTAATGGGATTTCCGCTTGTAGAGAATGCTCATACCAGGGAACTAATGGAAGCATACCTGAAGGAATATGAGAAGAATCACCCGCAGCGCCGTATTACCAAGAATAATTACAAACAGACCATGGTACCTGAAGGAGCTATTGTTATGGATAACCACAATGGTACAGCTCCGGGACTGATCATGGAGAAAAGGGGAAAGACAGCTATCCTGCTTCCCGGACCTCCAAATGAGATGGTACCGATGTTCGAAGAATCCGTTTATCCATATTTACGCAAAAAGCAGCCGGAGATCATTTATTCCCGGATGGTAAAGATCAGCGGCATTGGCGAAAGTCAGGTAGCAGAGGAAATTCAGGATCTGATTGATAAACAGACGAATCCGACGATTGCTCCTTATGCGAAAACAGGTGAAGTACATTTAAGAGTTACTGCAAAGGCAGAGGACGAAAAAAAATGTAAAGAAATGATAAAACCGATCGTACGTGAACTGAAGAAACGTTTCGGAAAGAATGTTTTTGCCACAAGAGAAGATAAAACTCTGGAAGAAGCAGTTGTAGATCTTTTGAAAGAGAAAAATATGACTTTATCTCTTGCAGAATCCTGCACAGGCGGAGCGGTTGCTGCACGTATTGTAAATGTACCGGGAGCCTCTGATGCGCTAATGTGTGGTTATGTAACTTATACAAATCGTGCAAAGAGGAAATGTCTTGGCGTAAAGAAATCCACTCTGAACAAAGAGGGGGCTGTTTCAGCAAAATGCGCAAAAGAGATGGCAAAAGGCGGAGCAAAAGCTGCCAGAACAGATGTATGTCTTTCTGTTACCGGACTTGCAGGCCCTGGCGGTGGAACAAAAGAAACACCGGTAGGAACTGTATTTATGGGATGCACCTGTGCTGGAAAGACTACAACAAGAGAGTTTCATTTTACAGGCAACAGAAGCCGTATCAGAGGCCAGGCAGTTGCACAGGCACTGACCTTTATACGTGACAGTCTTTTAGAGTGTGAGGAATAAGAGGTCTTATTAATAAAAGAGTACATTCGGAAAACAGAGGTGTGATCTCCTGTTTTCCTGCAATGTACTCTTTTGCTGATTTTATCTTCTTGATTTACTGCATCATTTTCATGAGGCTGATAACTCTGTCCAGTTTCTGTATTTCTTCCGGGGATTTTCCCATCTTCAGGACTTCAATGATCGTAGAGATTTCGTTTGCGTTAAATTTCAGACCGCCTTTTTTTCCCTGAGAAGCTGCATTCATCAGGAATGGCAGCATGTCATTTGCTCCTTTTGTACTCCCCTGGGCTGCCAGGTTCTGAAGCATATCCAGCTTGGAACGGTCCATGCCTGCAAGCCTTGGATTGCTGCGCCAGTCATCATTCATTTGACTCCTCCTTTTGGGTACCATTTGGCTGATTCATCAGCTGAAGCATCTGAATCATAGCCATCATATTTACCATCTGATTTAATTTATCCCTGCTGGGGCCATAACAAAAACTGCGGATTTCATTGATCATATCCATAGGATCCTGAGCAGGGATGCTCATTGCGCTTAATCCGCTGTCAGAATCCGGCCTGCCGAAAATGGAGACTGTATTAAGAAATTCAGCAGCTTTTTCATAGATAGAGAAAATCTGCCGTCCTTTAGGCGGAAGATAAGGAATGGCAGCTTTTATCATCTGTCCCCGGTCAGAACTGACCATCTGATCCAAAAGAGTCTGAGCAATTTGATCATCATTCATAGGATCTGCTTCCATTTTATGATTTTTATTAACAGGATATGACGGAGAAAAGGATTCTGACATATAATGAATTATAGAAAATAATAAATGGAGAATAGAACATTGAAATCGGAAGCTGACGAAAATAAAGAAATGCTGGTTATAGATGGAAATGCTTTTTATGAAATAGATCTGGAATGTGTCAGAGACAAAAAGAGACAGGAAAACAGACAAAAACAAAATGGGAAAACTTCTGCGAATCAAAGTTCAAAGAGATAAATTTACTTCAAAAAGGCAGAGGGAGAGGCCCCTCTGCCAGCAGACGATGGTTATCAGCATCCACATCCGCAGCCATTGCCGCACAGCAGAAGCAGTACGATAATGATCCAGCAGCTGTCGCCGTTGCCGCATCCGTTGTTGCATCCACAGCCGTTATTTCCGCACAGACACAGCAGAATGATGATCCACAGGATATTGCAGCAGGAGTTATTTCCACAGGAAAGGCCCCAGCCGTTATTACATCCATTATCACATCCGCAGCCATTATTATTGCATCCGCATCCGCCTCTGTCGTCTCCGCATCCTCCACAATTGGTAGCAGCTAAGTCACTCATGTTAGATCCTCCAGAATTTCTTTACACTCATATCATATGTGGGCGCTGGAAATGTGTTACTTTTAGAATAAAAAAAGGAGTATTTGCCGGGGACATTTTTTCGTAACTGGAAATATTCGAAAGTTGACAAGAAAATATGAATCAGATATAATGGGACTTGTAACAAAATTGTAATGATTGAGAAAGAAATGCAACAACAACCTAATTAAAACGTAAAACATTGTGTAAAAATGAAGAGAGAGGAAACGGGGAATAGGAATGAAGAAACATGGGAAAATGTTGTTAAAGTATCTGCTTCTTTTTATAATAACTGTTTTTGTGCTGGGCTGTTTTAGTGTATCAGCGGCAACCAAAACAGGTTTTGTAACCCAGAATGGAAAAACTTATTACATAAACAAAGACGGTTCCAAACAGAAAGGCTGGCTGACACTTGACGGCAGGAAATATTATTTTAACAAGAACACCGGTGTTCAGCTGAAGGGCTGGGTAAAAAGTTCCGATGGAAAAGTAGTCAGATACTTTACCAAAGGAATAGGATGCATGGTAACGGGATTCCTTACAGACACAAAAGGTAATACACGTCATTTCGATGAAAAGACAGGCATTATGACAAAAGGCTGGCTGACACATTCTGACGGTTATAAATACTATTTTTATAGTGGATCTGGTATTATGGCAAAGGGCTGGGTGGAGAACTCGCAGAAGCAGAAGCGATACTTCAGACAGAGCAATGGCCGCATGTGTACAGGATGGATCAAGAGCACTGCCGGGAACTACAGATATTTTAAACCATCTAATGGAATTATGTATGTTGGACTGAACAAGATAAGTTCATATTATTATTATTTTTCAAAGACATCAGGTGTCCGTTATCAGAAAGGATTTGGCGCCGTAGGAGGTAAAAAATATTATTTTGATCCATCAAACGGAAAGGCAAAGATTGGCTGGCTGACACTGGACGGTAAGAAATATTACTTTAACTCAACCGGAGTTATGCTGACAGGCACGATTGCTTCCATTGATGGAACTACATATCAGTTTGATTCTGATGGTGTGGCAACAAAGACATCTTCCAATTATGTAATAGATGGAAATTATGTTAAAGTCTATGATGCCAAGAATAATAAATATTATTATATGGAAAAGCAGTTTGTGCAGCATCCGGGAATTGCTGACGGGACAGTAACAGATCTGGATCTGCTGGCAGCAGTATGTGATGCGGAAGCCGGTGATCAGGGCTTGATTGGAATGGAAGCAGTTGCACTTTGTGTATTAAACTGTACAATTGATAAATATAAAGAATTTCCATCTCAGATTCGATATGTAGTATATCAGGGAAAACCAACTCAGTATGCGGTTGTAACAGACGGTGCTTTGCTTAAGCGACTGAAAGGTCAGTTTGAGGACAGAACCAATGCTTATGCGGCAGCAAAAGCAGCAATGGAAATGTTTAATAATTATGTAAACCGTGGTACAAAGAGAGTACTTAAGGGATTTTCAACAAAGGACTTTAACTATAAGTTTTTCATGACTCCTGCAGCGTTCTGGTCTCAGAATCTTAATTTCAGCAAACTGGAATATGAGCAGTATAAAGGACATGTATTCTTTGTAGACTGGATTTCCGGCTGACCGGATAATAAGTGACGCATCAACACTTTAAGTTGATGAAATCAAGCTGGAATATATATGAAATTCCTTGACAAATAAAATCTGTATTTGTATACTTTCAGTTATGTAGGAATTTGGAAAAGAGCCAGAAAGGTCTTTCCGAGTATCCATAAGATATGAAAAAGCACAGATGGGAAAAAGTAACGTAAGGAAAGCAGACAGAGAGCAGCCGGCGGGTGAGAGGCACGTGTGGAACTTATGTGAATACCTCCCGGAGCTCTGCACCGAACATTTTATAACTGATAAGTAGGCTGCAGCGGAGTGGCATCCGTTAACATGCTTAAGTAATAGGAAATCCGTTGTTTTTAACTAAATCAAGTAAGTCCCCTGCTTCAATTGCGAAAAGCAATAAGCAGTGGGTGGGGACTTGCTTGTATCAGGAAGAGTGCAAGCTCTTTCTGATAAACTGCGGAGCAGTTATTTGGTGTAGAGCCACGTAGCGAAGCGGATTGCGAATATCCGCTTGACTAACTGGTGGTATGGAATGTTACTTATGGAGGCAGAGAATGCGAGTTTTCTGCGAATTTAGGTGGTAACGCGGGACCCAGTTCTCGTCCTAAACGGACAGGAACCGGGTTATTTTATTACGAGGAGGAAACAAACAATGACAGTTTGGGACGAGCTGAAAGCCCGTGGTCTGATTGCCCAGGTAACAGACGAAGAAGAGATCAAAGAAATGGTAAATAATGGTAAAGCCACATTTTATATTGGTTTTGACCCTACTGCAGACAGTCTTCATGTTGGACATTTCATGGCACTCTGCCTGATGAAACGTCTGCAGATGGCAGGAAATAAACCAATTGCATTATTAGGTGGCGGTACCGGTATGATCGGTGATCCGTCCGGAAGATCTGATATGCGAAAAATGATGACAGTAGAGACCATCCAGCACAACATCGACTGTTTCAAGAAACAGATGGAACGTTTCATCGATTTCTCAGACGGCAAGGCATTAATGGTAAATAATGCAGACTGGCTGATGAACTTAAACTATGTAGAGGTACTTCGTGATGTTGGACCACATTTCTCTGTAAACCGTATGCTTTCTCATGAGTGCTACAAACAGCGTATGGAACGTGGACTTACCTTCCTTGAGTTCAACTACATGATCATGCAGAGCTATGATTTCTACATGCTGTATCAGAAATACGGCTGTACCATGCAGTTCGGTGGTGATGATCAGTGGGCAAACATGCTTGGCGGTACAGAGCTGATCCGTCGTAAACTTGGCAAAGATGCTTACGCAATGACCATCACACTTCTTCTGAACTCCGAAGGTAAGAAGATGGGTAAAACACAGTCTGGTGCTGTATGGCTTGATCCGGAGAAAACCTCTCCATTCGACTTCTACCAGTACTGGAGAAACGTGGATGATGCAGATGTTATCAAATGTATGCGTCTTCTTACATTCCTTCCATTAGAAGAAATCGACGAGATGGCTAAATGGGAAGGAAGCCAGTTAAACAAAGCAAAAGAAATCCTTGCATACGAACTGACAAATCTGGTTCATGGCGAAGAAGAAGCAAAGAAAGCACAGGAAGGCGCAAGAGCACTTTTTGCAGGCGGCGCTGACACTGCACATATGCCGACTACAGAGCTGACAGATGAAGATTTCTCAGAAGAAGGAACGATCGACCTGATCTCCATGCTTGTAAAAGCAGGAATGGTTCCGACACGTTCCGAAGGACGCCGTGCGATCGAGCAGGGTGGTGTTTCCATTGATGGTGAGAAGATCACAGATGTGAAACATGTAGTTGCCAAAGATGCACTTACAGGCGAAGGTGTAGTGCTGAAAAAGGGCAAAAAGAAATTTAACAAAGTTCTGGCAAAATAATATATAATATAAGAAATGCATGAAATGGTCCGGCGGTAAAAAGACGTTATGTTTTTGGAAATCGGACAGAATATGTATAGAGGATTATAAAAAATATCAGGATGTGCGGAGTATTTCCAAACAGATTCTTATGGAGTCTGTCAGAGAAATATCTGCATATCTGATTCAGGAGGAAAAGGTTATGAAGAAATACGGAGTAAACGAACTTCGTCAGATGTTCCTCGACTTCATGGAGAGCAAAGGACATCTGGTAATGAAAAGCTTTTCCCTGGTACCACAGGGAGATAAGAGTCTTCTGCTGATCAATGCAGGTATGGCTCCGCTGAAACCATATTTTACAGGTGCTGAGATCCCGCCGAGAACAAGAGTAAGTACCTGCCAGAAATGTATCCGTACAGGTGATATCGAGAATGTAGGTAAAACCGCACGTCATGGTACATTCTTTGAAATGCTTGGTAACTTCTCCTTTGGTGACTATTTTAAGACAGAAGCCATCCACTGGTCCTGGGAATTCCTCACAGAGGTAGTAGGACTGGATGCAGACCGTCTTTATCCTTCCGTATATCTGGAAGATGATGAAGCATTTGATATCTGGAACAAAGAGATCGGAATTCCGGCTGACAGAATTTTCCGTTTTGGAAAAGAAGATAACTTCTGGGAGCATGGCGCAGGTCCCTGTGGTCCATGTTCAGAGATCTACTATGACCGTGGAGAGAAATACGGCTGCGGGAAACCCGGCTGTACAGTAGGATGTGACTGCGACCGTTACATGGAAGTATGGAACAACGTATTTACTCAGTTTGAGAACGATGGTAACGGAAATTATACAACACTGAAACAGAAGAATATTGATACAGGTATGGGTCTGGAACGTCTGGCAGTTGTTGTACAGGATGTAGATTCTATCTTCGATGTAGATACCATCTGTGCACTGCGTAACCTGGTATGTGAGATCTCCGGAAAAGAATACGAGAAGAACTATAACGATGACGTATCAATCCGTCTGATCACAGACCATATCCGTTCTGCAACATTCATGATCTCCGACGGTATCATGCCTACAAACGAAGGCCGCGGCTATGTACTTCGCCGTCTGATCCGTCGTGCAGCACGTCACGGACGTCTTCTTGGAATCGAAGGAACCTTCCTTGCCAGATTAAGTGAAGAAGTGATCAATGGTTCCAAAGCAGGATATCCGGAACTGGAAGAGAAGAAAGAATTTATCTTTAAAGTTCTCACAAACGAAGAAAACCAGTTTAACAAGACCATTGACCAGGGACTTCGTATTCTTGGAGAGATGGAAGATGAGATGAAAGCAGCAGGAGAGAAAACGCTTTCCGGCGAAAATGCATTCAAATTATATGATACTTACGGATTCCCGATGGATCTTACAAAAGAGATCCTTGAGGAAAAAGGATATGATATCGACGAGGCTGGCTTCCAGAAATGTATGGAAGAGCAGAGAAACAAAGCACGTTCTGCACGTGAAGTGACAAACTATATGGGTGCTGACGCAACTGTATATGATGATATCGATGTAAATGTTACAACAGAATTTGTAGGATATGATCATCTTACCTTTGATTCCAAAGTAACAGTCCTTACAACAGAGACAGAGATCGTAAACTCCCTGATAGAAGGCCAGAAAGGAACTGTCTTTACAGAGCAGACTCCATTCTATGCAACCATGGGTGGACAGATTGGTGACACAGGTGTGATCGAAACTGCAAACGGTAAATTCGTAGTAGAAGACACCATCAAGCTTCGCGGCGGCAAATTCGGTCATGTTGGCCATATGGAATCCGGTATGATCTCCACAGGCGAAACTGTTTCCCTGAAAGTGGATGAAGCTGCAAGAAGAGACACTGAGAAGAACCACAGTGCAACACATCTTCTCCAGAAAGCATTAAAGACTGTACTTGGAAGCCATGTAGAACAGAAAGGTTCTCTGGTAACACCGGACAGACTTCGTTTCGACTTCGCTCATTTCCAGGCTATGACAGCAGATGAGATCGCACAGGTAGAAGCGCTTGTAAACAAAGAAATCCAGGCCGGTCTTGAAGTCCGTACAGATGTTATGGATGTGGAAGAAGCCAAGAAATCCGGAGCAATGGCTCTGTTCGGAGAGAAATATGATCAGAAGGTACGTGTGGTATCCATGGGCGACTTCTCCAAGGAACTCTGCGGTGGTACTCATGTGGCAAACACAGGCAATATTATGCTGTTCAAGATCGTTTCTGAATCCGGTATCGCAGCAGGCGTTCGCCGTATCGAAGCTCTGACAGGCAACGGAGTTCTGGAATACTATAAGAAACAGGAAGAACTGCTTCACGAAGCAGCCAAAGCACTGAAAGCAAATCCTGCAGAGATCGTAGAGAAGATCGGACATCTTCAGGGAGAAGTAAAGGCACTCTCCAGTGAGAATGAATCCTTAAAGAGCAAACTGGCTCAGGGCGCTCTGGGAGATGTTATGGATAAAGTAGTAGAAGTCAAAGGTGTGAAACTCCTTGCTGCAAAAGTAGACGGAGTTGACATGAACGGACTTCGTGATCTTGGTGATCAGCTGAAAGGTAAACTTGGTGAAGGTGTTGTCCTTCTGGCAGCAGTAAACGGTGAGAAAGTAAACCTTCTTGCAATGGCTACTGATGCAGCACAGAAAGCAGGCGCTCATGCAGGTAACCTGATCAAAGCGGTGGCAGCTATCGTAGGCGGTGGCGGCGGCGGACGTCCGAACATGGCTCAGGCCGGCGGAAAGAACCCTGCCAAAGCTCAGGAAGCCGTAGATGCAGCAGCAGGAATCCTTGAGGGCCAGCTGAAATAATAGAATTTATGTGAAATAATAAGTCCCTGACTTTTGCCAGAATCGGAAAGCAACAGTCAGGGGCTGCTGTTATTCGGTTAAATTCTCCAGAAATATAAGAGGATTTTCTGCAAAATAGTGCCAGATAAACAAGAATGAAATTTCTGCAAAATTTAACCAAAAAGATGTTGACGAACCTACCGGCAATGATATATAATATCACTTGTGCAAGAAAAAATACCCAGACAGTTGTATTTTAGCACAATCTACAACTGGAGGGAGGTTAGGTGTGAGTCTATGTCAAACGTAATCGTAAAAGAGAACGAGACTTTAGATAGCGCTCTTCGCAGATTCAAGAGAAGCTGTGCAAAAGCAGGAATCCAGCAGGAAATCCGCAAAAGAGAGCATTACGAGAAACCAAGCGTTCGTCGTAAAAAGAAATCTGAAGCCGCAAGAAAACGTAAATATAATTAATTGTGCGCAAAAATCCCTGGCAGTCTGTCAGGGATTTTTATCATAATAAAGAAAAACAGTTACTGTCCATTCTATGTTCAGTAACACGCTTGGCGAAGCAGTAAATATGAACCTCCAAAGAGGTACCTTCAAATCTATCAGGGGAAGGAAGTAATCTTGAAAGCAGAGAACAACAAAAGACTGAAAGAAAAGAAAAACTGGATCCTGTTACTGTTAAAGAAAATTGCAAAATTACTCTTTAACAGAATATTTTATGTAGCAGTAGCCATTCTCGTCCAGTTCGGATGGATTTTAATGATGGTAATGCGTCTTGCAACTTATTCCAGATATGTGGATATTTTATTAAAACTGGTTGGAGTTGTGATTGTATTATGGATTCTGAATAAGGAGATTAACCCGTCGTATAAACTGGCATGGACCATACTGATCCTGGTTCTGCCAATCCTTGGAGTGGTTCTGTATCTGCTGTTTGGACGATCAAGAATCGCTGCGATCATGCAACAGCATTTTGAACAGAGAATCGAGGAGAGCCGAGAATATCTGAAAGACCGGCCTGAAACAAGAGAACGCCTGGAGGAGATGGATCCTTCTGCAGCAATTCAGTCCAGATATATTTCGGATATTTCCAGATTCCCAGTTCATGAGAATACTACAGCAGAATATTTCCAGGTAGGGGATGATATGTTTCCGGTACTTGTTCGTGAACTGAAACAGGCGAAGAAATATATTTTTATCGAATATTTTATCATCAATGACGGAGTGATGTGGCAGACTATCCTTCATATCTTAGAGGAGAAAGCAGCAGAAGGTGTAGATGTCCGACTGATCTATGACGGATTTGGATGCCTCACCACACTTCCTCATAAATATTATGAAGAGCTCCGTGCAAAAGGAATCTCCTGCCAGGTATTTAATCCGTTCCGCCCGCTTCTGAATATCATTCAGAATAATCGTGATCACAGGAAACTCTGTATCATAGATGGATGGGTAGGCTTTACCGGAGGAATTAATCTGGCAGATGAATACATTAATCAAAAGGAACGTTTTGGACACTGGAAAGACACTGCAGTTATGCTGAAAGGCGAAGCAGTCTGGAATATGACTGCCATGTTTCTTCATATGTGGGCAGTAGTAAGCAGATCAAACGAGAGCATTGACTATGAAGCTTATTTTCCACACAGATATCATGAGGAGGAATTTGAAAGTGACGGATTTATCCAGCCGTTCTGCGATACACCTCTGGATGAGGAAATTGTTGGTGAGAATGTATATCTGAATATTATAAATAAGGCGAAAGATTATGTATATATCTGCACCCCGTATCTGATCATTGATAATGAGATGATGACAGCTCTCTGCCTGGCGGCCAAGAGTGGTGTAGATGTCCGTATCATGACTCCGGGAATCCCGGATAAGAAACTTGTATTTCTTCTGACCCAGTCTTACTACAAGCAGCTGCTTGAGGCAGGTGTGAAAATATACGAATATCAGCCGGGATTTCTTCATGCGAAATCTTTTGTATGTGATGATGAAATCGGTGTGGTAGGAACTATTAACCTGGATTATCGAAGCCTGTATCTTCATTTCGAAGATGGTGTATGGATTTATAAGAACAGAGTTATACAGGATATCAAAGATGACTTTGTTCAGACAATGGAATACTGCCGCCCAGTGGAACTGGAATTCTGTCTGAACAGAAATATAGGAGTGCGGATGATGCAGAATATCTTCCGTGTGTTTGCACCGATGTTGTAGGTGGAGTATAAATAATAGATGTAATGTATAAATGTGAAAAGATATACATTACATCTATTTTTTTATGAACAAGTAGCGAAGCCGATAATTTTATCTGCTTGACTGTAACGTAGAATCTTTTTCTGTAATAGGATATGCAGGCATATTTTCTGAAAGATACTTTTATAATAGAATAGAATATATCTGCCGGAGTGAAAGTATGACAAAAAAGTGGATTTCGCTAATATGTGTATGGGTAATGTCGTTTACAATGTTCCTGACACCGTTGACTGTCAGAGCGCAGAACGGTTCGACAGATGAAGCTGCACAGGAAAACACAGATCTGATCCAGGCGCCGTCCGGAATCCTGATGGAAGCTCAGACAGGAACTGTTATCTATCAAAAAGATCAGGACACCAGAAGAAGTCCTGCCAGCATCACCAAGATCATGACCCTGATTTTGATTTTTGATGCGTTGGAAAAAGGCAGCCTGAAAATGAATGACACCGTCACAACCAGCGCCTACGCCAAATCCATGGGTGGTTCCCAGGTATTTCTGGAAGAAGGTGAAACTCAGACAGTAGAAACTATGATCAAATGTATTGTAATTGCATCTGGAAATGATGCCAGTGTAGCAATGGCTGAGCATATCTGCGGCAGCGAACAGGAATTTGTCCGTCACATGAACGAACGTGCGGCAGAACTCGGAATGAAAAACACCCATTTTGAAGATTGCTGTGGGTTGACAGAATCTACAAATCATTACACAACAGCCAGAGATATCGCTATCATGAGCCGTGAACTGATCACAAAATATCCTAAGATTCTGGAATATTCCTCTATCTGGATGGAAAATATTGTTCATGTGACCAAGCAGGGCTCAAAGGAGTTCGGACTTACAAATACCAACAAACTGATCCGCAGCTACGAAGGCTGCGTAGGCCTGAAAACCGGCAGCACCAGCATCGCCAAATACTGTCTCAGTGCGGTAGCAAAAAGAAATGATATAACATTGATAGCAGTAGTGATGGCGGCGCCTGATTATAAAATTCGTTTTAAGGATGCAGCATCCATGCTTAACTATGGTTTTTCAAAATGCAGTCTTTACATAGATGAAAAGATGCAGTCTTTGCCGGAGGTCCCGGTCAGAAAAGGAAAGAAAAAATCAGTTTCGCTGATTTATGAAGAGCAGTTTCGATATCTGGATACAAATGGAGAAAATATAGGAGATGTAAAAAGAAAACTGAGGATTCACAGAGAAGTAGAGGCCCCGATAAAAGAGAAAAGCCAGGCAGGAGAGATGATTTATTCAGTTGATGGAAAAGAGCTTGGAAGAGTGAGAATCCTTTATGGAGAAACTGTGAAAAAAGCGACGTATCTGGACTGTCTGAAAGAACTGGTGAGAAGGCTGTAAGTTCCTGAGAGAGGAGTAAACAAACGACATTTTTATTTACTATATTTGGCGTTGTATGATAAACTGTACTTGGATATAATTTTTTACACGGGCTGCAACAGTCAGATGTATTTTGGAGGAGAAAGTATGAATCAAAAGAAAAAGACACCTTTAACGAAAAGCGGATACAGGAAGAAATCTGCAAGACCGGAGCACCTTCAGAAAGAAATAATGCAGGAAAGAGTACAGAGTCGCAAAAGAAAACGTTTCGGAATTATACTTTTTGTACTTCTGCTTGTGCTTTCAGGAAGCATGGTACTTTTGTCCGGTATAAAGACAGACAACAGGAAAGTAAAGGAAGTATCATCCGCAAAAATAAAAAACACAAAAGAAGAAAAAGAAACAAGGGATCTTGTTGAAATGGAAGAAAGCAGAGAGATTCATTTTGAGCCGCACTGTATAGAGTCGACTAAACCGGAAAATCTTATAAGTTATACAAATGTTGAAGTAGATGGAAATGTGCTTGAAAATGTCGAGGATTATACGACAGATAGAGATATTTCGTTTAAGGTTGGACAGGATTACACAGATGTAGATGGAATCGTTACATTTCGTGGAAACAGTTTTCGTGATAATCCGACGTACGGATATGCAAATATGACCATGTTCAAACTCAACAAATTGTGGTCTGCAGATACCGGTTCTCTTTCTTCAGGCAGTGCAGTCTGGACCGGAAGCGGATGGACCGGACAGCCACTTATGATGAAATGGCCTAAGGAAGTCAAAGCACACATGAATATGACAGAAAAAGCCAGGGCAGATGATGAACTGGTTGAGGTAATTTATGCCTGCATGGATGGATATATATATTTTCTGGATCTGAAAACAGGAGAAAAAACCCGTGATCCATTGTATCTCGGATATACATTTAAAGGTGCGGGAGCCCTGGATCCGAGGGGATATCCGATCATGTATGTTGGGGCCGGATATAATAGTAATGAGGGAACTGCGAGAGTATTTGTTGTGAATCTGCTTGATTGTAGCGTTATGTATACTTTTGGAGATAATGATGAGTTTTCACTGCGCGGCAGTCTGAGCTTTTTTGATGGATCAGCACTGGTGGATGCAGAAACAGATACTTTGATCTATCCGGGGGAAAACGGAATCGTATATCTGATTAAATTGAATACTCAATATGACCAGAACAACGGTACATTATCTATTGATCCGGGTGAGACTGTAAAATGGCGCTATTATGGAACCAGAAGCAGTACAGAATCATTTTGGATTGGAATGGAAGACAGTGCTGCAATTTATAAAGGTTATGCATTTATGACTGATAACGGAGGAAATTTGATGTGTCTGAACCTGAATACTCTGCAGCTTGTATGGGTACAGGATACTCTTGATGATTCAAACTCGACTCCTGTCGTGGAAATTGAAAACGGACATTTGTATCTGTATGTAAGTACTTCATTTCGTCTTGGATGGAGGAGCTATGATTCTGCAACAATTCCAATCTGGAAAATTGATGCAGAGACAGGGGAGATTGTCTGGCATACAGATTATGAATGCTATACAGATGACGGCGTTTCCGGTGGAGTTCAGTCTACGATCGCCTGTGGAAAAGATAATCTTTCTGATTACATATATGTGACAGTATCCAAGACCTCTGACAATGCCTCCGGAGTTCTTGCCTGTCTGAAAAAATCCGACGGTTCGAAAGTATGGGAAGATCCGTCTTCCTATGCATGGTCTTCTCCGGTTTGTGTATATAACGAAGACGGAAACGGTAAAGTCCTATATTGCAACAGTACCGGTGATGTTCGCCTTCTTGACGGAAAAACCGGAAAACTGGAAGATACAGTATCCATCAGTGAAGGTGTAATTGAAGCCTCTCCGGCTGTATATGATAATTACATGATCGTTGGTACCAGAGACTGTAAGATATGGGGAATAGAATTACAGTAGTAACATATTATAACATCCACTTTGACAAAAGATACAGACAGGATGTATAATAAAATCCAAATGGGTAATTACGGGTAGCAAAAAAATAAAGGAAGGTATATATAATGAAAGAAATTCGTACAGAAGATGCAGTTGGACATATTTTGTGCCATGACATCACACAGATCATTAAAGATGTAAAAAAAGGGGTGCTTTTTAAGAAAGGACATATTGTCAGAGAAGAGGACATTCCTCTTTTACTTTCTGTAGGAAAAGAACATTTATATGTATGGGAGAAGAAAGAGGGAATTCTTCATGAGAACGAAGGCGCAGAGATTCTTTATCAGATTTGTGCCGGGAATTCAGACACCATGCATGGATCAGACATAAAAGAGGGAAAAATCGAACTGATTGCAGACATTGACGGTGTGCTCAAGATTCGCAGAGATGCTCTGACTGCAGTTAATTCACTTGGTGAGATGATGATCGCTTCCCGCCATGGTGATTTTCCTGTAAAGAAAGGTGATAAACTTGCGGGAACCAGAATTATTCCGTTAGTTATTGAGAAAGAGAAAATGGAACGCGCAAAAGAAGTGGCAGGAGATCAGCCGATTTTTTCTATTCTTCCGTATAAGAAGAAAAAAGTGGGAATCGTAACAACAGGAAGCGAAGTACAGAGAGGCCTGATCAAGGATACTTTTACGCCTGTGCTGAAAGACAAATTTGCCAGATTTCCGTCCGAAATTCTTGGACAGACCATGCCAGGGGATGATATGGAACAGATTACTGCAGACATCCTGAAATTTATTGAAGATGGAGCGGATGTGGTAGTATGTAGCGGCGGTATGAGCGTTGATCCGGACGACAGAACTCCGGGTGCGATCAAAGCAACAGGAACCCGCATTGTATCTTATGGCGCACCGGTGCTTCCGGGAGCTATGATGCTGGTATCCTATTATGAGAAAGACGGAAAACAGATTCCGATCCTTGGACTTCCTGGATGTGTCATGTATGCTAAGAATACTATCTTTGACCTGCTTTTGCCGAGGCTGATGGCAGATGATGAGATTACAGCATCTGAGATCAATCATCTTGGCGAGGGCGGGCTTTGCCTGAACTGCGATGTCTGTACATTCCCAAATTGTGGATTTGGAAAATAATAAGGAAAAGACTACATGAAAAGATTCAAAACTGTACATTATACGATTCACTCAGACAAAATAAAAGATACTCGAGGAGCGAGATTTGCAGTTCTTGCAGATCTTCACGGTATGGAATTTGGCCCGGATAATAAAAGGCTCCTTGAGGCAATCGACAAATACAGACCGGATGGAATTCTTATTGCAGGTGATATGATCGTCAGAAATGATTCTGCATCTATGGAAACAGCAACAGTTCTTCTGAAGAGATTTGCAGCTCAGTATCCGGTTTACTATGCTTTGGGAAATCATGAATATAAACTGTACAGAAGTAATCCTGAAGAGAATGAAATGGCAAGGGATTATCAGGAATATGAAAAGGAACTGAAAGCAGCAGGAATTCATATCGTGCACAACGAATCCTGTGAATTACAGGTTGGAAAAAACAGCATTACGATTTATGGTCTGGAAATCCCCCTGATTTATTATAAGAAACCATTTTCACCGAAGCTTCATACAGAAGAAGTCAGAGAACTGCTTGGAGAGCCGGTAAAAGATTCATTGAATATCTTGCTTGCGCACAGCCCCAAATATGGAAATGCCTATTTTGACTGGGGAGCAGATCTTATTCTGAGTGGTCATTACCATGGCGGAATTGTAAGGCTTGGCAGACGAAAAGGTCTGCTTTCCCCGCAGCTTCAGTTATTTCCGATGTTTTGCTGCGGAGATTTTCACAGAGAAAATCAACATATGCTGGTAAGTGCAGGGGCTGGAGAGCATACGATCCCGGTAAGAATCCATAATCCAAGAGAACTGCTGATTGTGGATATTAAGCCTTGTGCGGTGAAAGAATTTGTTTAACCAAACTGCGATCAGCATAAAGTCTGTGCATCGCGAAGCGTGTTACTGAGAACGGAGTGAACAGTAACACAATGCGGATAAATGTTCTGCAATTTACTGTCATTGTTATGAGATGGACGATGATACAAAATATATTTGAAAGGGAAAGCATAGCACTATGGGAATTCCGGTAAAACTGGAAGTATTTGAGGGCCCTCTGGACCTGCTGCTGCATCTGATCGAAAAAAATAAAATAGATATTTACGATATCCCGATTGTGGAGATTACAGACCAGTATATGGAATACATTCACGCTATGGAACGTGAAGATCTGGGAATTATGAGCGAATTCATGGTCATGGCAGCTACTTTGCTGGATATCAAATGCAAAATGCTTCTTCCGAAAGAGGTAAACGAAGAGGGTGAAGAGGAAGATCCGCGTGCGGAACTGGTGGAGAAACTTCTGGAATATAAAATGTATAAATTTATGTCTTATGAGTTAAAAGACAAGATGGATGATGCGGCCAATGTATTTTTTAAAGACCCTACCATACCCGATGAGGTAGCCCAGTACAGAGAACCGGTAGATCCCAGGGAATTGCTTGCGGGCATTACGCTGGAAAAGCTTAATGCCATTTACAAATCCATCATCCGCAGACAGGAGGACAAGATCGACCCGATCCGAAGTAAATTCGGTACCATTGAAAAAGAAGAAGTCAGCCTTTCTGACAAAATGATAGAAATCAGAGATTTTGCCCGCAATCATCGGAAATTTAGTTTTCGGAATCTTCTGGAGAGTCAATGTTCCAAGGTGCAGGTGATTGTTACATTTCTGTCTATACTGGAGCTGATCAAAATGGGACATATCCATGTTGAACAGGACAGTCTGTTTGATGATATTTCTGTTGAAGTAAAGACAGATCCCGATACATGGAAGAATCTTACAGAATTTGCAGAAGAAGAATCACAGAATTCAGAGGGAAATTTGCAGGCCCTGCAGGATACGGAGAAACGATAATTGACAGAGTTAGGTGGAATTGAAGCAGAGTACTTACAAAAGATAAATGTGTAATAAAAGATAAGGAATGAGGAAGACTGAGTGAAGATTAAGGAGACAGAAGCTGCTATAGAGGCAATACTTTTTGCTATGGGAGGTTCCGTAGAATTGTCGCGGATCGCCAAAGCTATCGGAGTGGATGAGAAGACCACAGGAAAGATCATTCGCAATATGATGGATCGTTATCAGGAAGAGAACAGAGGTATCCAGATCATTGAACTGGAGAATTCTTTCCAGATGTGTACAAAAAAAGAATATTATGAATATCTGATCAATATCGCATTGCATCCTCAGAAACCGGTGCTTACAGATGTCATGCTGGAAACCTTATCTATTATCGCATACAAGCAGCCTGTAACAAAGGCAGAGATTGAGAAAATCAGAGGGGTAAAATGTGACCATGCCATCAACAAACTGGTGGAATATAATCTGGTCAGAGAACTGGGACGACTGGATGCTCCGGGTCGTCCGATTCTGCTTGGGACTACGGAAGAATTTTTGCGCTGTTTCGGCGTACAGGATCTTGAATCCTTGCCTGTACCTGATCCGGTTCAGATTGAAGATTTTAAGGCAGAAGCAGAGGAAGAAATTCAGTTGAAACTGGATGTATGACTGTGAATATCCGCCTGATATTTGCCAGGCAATGAGAGATTTTATCTGTCCGGCAGAATAAAGACATGACTGTATAGGACACAATTTACATCAGAACTTGAAGAAAATACAGGAAGGGGAAATGGTTATGCCGACCACATATGCACATGATTTATTTGGAAAAGAAGTATACAGAAGACTGCCGTCAGATATGAAAGCGCTGATCCGCAGACATGGAGATCTCTACAGGATTGGCCTGCATGGACCGGATGTTTTGTTTTACTATATGATATCTAAGAATCCGGTTACACAGTTTGGAATCAGTATGCATCAGGAGAAAGCGCGGGCATTCTTTGAAGAGGGAATGCGTCAGGTCCGCAGAAATAAAGATGAGGCACTTCTTAGTTATCTGCTTGGTTTCGGATGTCACTATATGTTGGACTCTGCGTGTCATCCTTATGTAAATCAGATGGCTAAAGAAGGGATTGTTCCTCATATTGTGCTGGAGAAAGAATTTGATCGTGTGCTTATGGAAGAAAACGGCAAGGACCCGGACCACTATTATCCTGCCTGCGGAATTATTCCAAAGATGGAATATGCCAGAGTGATCCACAGAGCTATCCCTCTGGTAAAAACCGTAAACATATATATTTCCATTAAAATGATGAAATTCCTCACAAATTTCATGGTATGTGACGACCATGGAAGGAAACGTCGTATCATAGGCAGACTTCTGGGGTTAGGCGGTAGATCTATCGGTTCTCTGATTGAGCATTTCATGACTGAAGGAGCGGTAGAAGAAGCAAAAGCGCCAATGCCGGAGCTGGAAAGGCTGTACAGAGAAGCCATACCTGAAACAGTTGAATATCTGAAAGAACTTTATACTTTAAGAGAAGGTGCATATCATCTGAGTGCACGATGGAACCGTACTTATAATGGATAACCGTTTTTTCTACAATACAAATTTATACTTTACGTTAGACATATTCCGGACATGTTGGCATAAATTATTTTATAAGCATTGATAAGTTTGCGGATTAATTTACAGATAAAGAAAAGATCTGCTGAAATATTAATGCAGTAAGTAGTGCCGGACATGTGAGGTGGAGTATGAAGATCAGACATATTGCCGCTGTCACGTTTGTGACGGCGGTATTATTGTTTACGCAGACTTATGTTTCCGCACAAGGGGAAACGTACAAGATACCCCAGACAGTAGACATGACACCTGTTGCAGAGGAACCAACAGAACTGCATGCATTATCTGCAGTTCTTATGGACGGAGATTCCGGCAGGGTACTTTATGAGAAAGAAGGAGAAACACCTCTGGCAAACGCCAGCACAACAAAAGTACTCACATGTATCGTAGCTCTGGAAAGTGCACCAGGTGACGATTACGTGCAGGTTTCCCAGAAGGCAGCTTCTCAGCCTGAAGTGAAACTGGGTCTGCAGAAAGGGGAACAGTATTATCTGGAGGATTTGCTATATTCTTTGATGCTTAAGAGTCACAATGATACAGCAGTTGCCATAGCAGAACACTGCGGCGGTTCCATAGAAGGGTTTGCCAGAATGTTGAATCGCAAAGCAGCGCAGATTGGATGCAAGGATACCTATTTTATTACTCCTAACGGCCTGGATGCGGAAGATGAGAATGGAAAACATCATACAACAGCCAGAGACCTGGCACTGATCATGCGATATGCTATCAAAAACAAAACATTTCTGCACATCGCGCAGACCAGAGATTATACATTTTCCGAGATCACAGGAAAGAGAAGCTTTTCCGTACATAATGCCAATGCACTGTTAGACATGATGGACGGAGTTCTTGCGGGAAAAACCGGATACACTTCTCAGGCAGGTTATTGTTATGTATGTGCCTGGAAAAAAGACGGCAGGACATTTGTAGTCAGCCTTCTGGGATGTGGATGGCCAAATCACAAGACTTATAAATGGAGTGATACAAAAAAATTGCTAAGCTATGGGTCTTACAATTATAATTACGAAACTTACTGGAAGGAACCGCAAACAGAAAAAATTCTGGTTACAGACGGGGTAGAAGGCGATCAGGATATAGGAACACAGATCTATCTGAGGGGTAAATGCAGTGTCACAGCAGATGACCGTAATAAGAAATTACTTCTGAAAAAAGGCGAAACAGTAACCTGTCGCACAGAAATACCGCAAAAGGTCAGCGCTCCGGTTTTGAAAGGGGAGAAACTGGGACGTATTGCCTATTATCTGAACGGAAAACTGATCGATTCCTATCCGGTCTATGCGGAGAAATCGGTGGAGAAGATCAGCCTTAAATGGTATGTAGAGAAAGTATTTCATGGATTTTTCCATTAAGTGGTAAGCCTTAAAATATGTAATTGCAGGAGATGATATGTTTTTCTATATTTATGGGCTATCTGGCCTGTATAAGGGAATCTTATATTTAGCAGAATTATCTGCGAAAAGAAAAGATGATTCTTAGACAGGCGAATATAAAAAGTGAAGTATGATAGAATAGATTATCTGATTGATAGAAATATTCTATGAATCAGATGCGACAATTTAATGATTTAAAGGGTTGATATACTAAAGAACCATTGATATAATAAAAATTAACAGTAAAAACTGGGATCAAAGTATTTGGCCCGGTTTGCTATCAGAAAGTATAGGAAAGACAGAGGAAAAAGATATGAATCAGTTAGAAATACTCAGAGAGAGTCTTGGCCAGTGTGATGAGATCATTCTGGATGCGCTTATCATGCGAAACAGAATCGTAGAGGACATCATGGCATATAAAGAAGCCAACGGACTTCAGATTTTACAGCCGGAGCAGGAAGCAAAGCAGAAAGAATGGCTTGAGAACCGAATGGAAGGCAGACGCCATAAAGACGAGGTAGCTGATGTATTTGACTGCATCCGCACTAACAGTAAACGTATTCAGGCAAGAAAGCTCTTCAACTATAACATCGTACTGATTGGCTTCATGGGTGCAGGAAAGTCCACAATTTCTGATTTTCTTAAGAACGTATTTGCCATGGACGTCGTAGAGATGGATCAGATCATTGCCGAGAGACAGGGAATGAGCATTTCCGATATCTTTGAAACATATGGCGAGCAGTATTTCCGTGACCTTGAAACAAACCTGCTCATTGAAATGCAGTCACGCAGCAACGTAGTAATCTCCTGTGGTGGTGGTACTCCGATGAGAGAATGCAACGTAGTAGAAATGAAGAAGAATGGCCGTGTTGTTCTCCTTACAGCAAAACCGGAGACAATTCTCGACCGTGTAAAAGATAACCATGACCGTCCATTGATCGAGAACAATAAAACAGTTCCGTTTATCGCAGATCTGATGGAGAAACGCCGCGCCAAATACGAGGCAGCAGCCGATATCATCATTGAAACAGACGGCAAGAACGAATTGGAGATTTGCGAAGAACTGGTACACAGACTTCGTACTATGGATGAGAAATAATTAAGGAATACAATAACGGGGATTGCTTTCCATAGCCTGATGACTGGCTATGGAGAGCAGTCCCTTTTTGTGCAAAAATGAAAAAACTGGGGTCTGAGAATATCCACTTGCCTGGAGGATATTATGTAAGTGAAAATTTTGTGAAATTCCGTACTCCATAGTTGACGACAATAAAAAACTACTATATAATTCCTATCAAAATAATATGATAATAAATAAACTGTAATGATAGAAACATAAAATCTATGGTTACAGTTTTCTTTATGTCATAAGAAAGGACGGATTATGAAACAGGCAAGAATATATATTGATGGAATGACCTGTATAAATTGCCAGACAAGGATAGAAAATGAACTAAAAAAAGATCCGGATCTGACAGATATATCCGTAAGCTATGAGACAGGTGAAGCTTCTTTTTCCTATAATCCGGATCGGATATCTTTGAAGCAGATCACAGATATCATAAATAAAATGGGATATTCTGCATCCTCTGAAAAGTTGTCCGGCAAAAAGAAGATACTGCAGTCAATTGCAGAGATTCTGCTGATCGTGGTACTGTTTGGAATATTACAATGTTTCGGGATTTTGAATTATCTTGTGCCTGCCTCGCTTGCGGGTTCGGGAATGAGCTATGGAATGTTATTTGTGATCGGACTGCTCACTTCCGTACATTGTATCGCCATGTGTGGAGGCATTAATCTGTCCCAGACATTGCAGAAAGATATATCTGAGGAAATTTCAAGAGCCATGTTCAGAAATTCTTTTCTTTACAATGCGGGACGGGTAGTTTCCTATACGGCAGTCGGCGGAATCCTGGGAGCAGTCGGTGGACTGGCCGGATTTGGCGCCGATTTGCAGACCTCATCGCTGATCCAGGGAATTCTTAAACTGGCAGCAGGAGCTGTTATGATCGTTATGGGGATTAATATGCTGGGGATTTTTCCGTGGCTTCGAAAATTCAGGATCCGAATTCCTCTTTTCTATAAAAGGGCAGGAAATAAGAAAAGAACTCCCTTTATTATAGGGTTGTGCAACGGACTTATGCCATGCGGGCCATTACAGTCTGTACAGATCATAGCTCTGGCATCCGGGAATCCACTGGCAGGTGCATTTTCCATGTTTTGTTTCAGTATTGGTACGGTTCCACTGATGCTGGGATTTGGCTCTGCAGTAGCTTTTCTTGGGAAACGCTTTACAGGACTGGTATTGAAGGCAGGTTCAATTTTAATTGTGGTCATGGGACTTTCGATGATGACACAGGGAACTGCTCTGACTGGACTGAACTCTCTGCAGGTATCCCGGATGGCAGACACAGGTTCACAGGAAACAGGAGATACAGCAGTTGAAAAGAACGGGACACAATATGTCTACAGCCAGCTTCAGTCCGGCAAATATCCGGATATCACTGTCAGAGCAGGTGAGCCGGTAGAGTGGGAGATTGAAGCAGCAGAAGACAACATCAACGGATGTAATTATAAGATACTCCTGCAGGATTTTGGTCTGGAGCATACTTTTACAGAGGGAAAAAACATAATAAAATTCACACCTGAACAGGCAGGAACTTACACTTATACCTGCTGGATGGGAATGATCACAGGGAAAATCCATGTGGAAAATAATTGATATGAGGAGACAGAAGAATGAAAAAAATAGTTGCAGCAGTCATGACAAAAGCGATACTGATCACAGCATTTGCGGGATGCGGAAAAGAAAAAGCAGCACAAACTTCTGAAAATACGACAAATGAGGTAACAAAAGTAACTTCTGGCAATGTATTGAGCATTCCGACAGATGAACTGTCTGAAAATGCAAAATTTTACCCGGTAGATGTAGATGGCACAGAAATGGAAGTAATCGCAGTAAAAGATTCCACAGGAATCATACGCACAGCATTCAACACCTGCCAGATATGCTATGATTCCGGTAAAGGATACTATAAACAGGAGGGCGATAAGCTGGTCTGCCAGAACTGTGGAAATTCATTTACCATGGATCAGGTAGGAGAAATCTCCAGGGGATGCGATCCATGGCCAATCCTGGATGAGAATAAAACAGTGACAGATGAAGAAATAGAAATTTCCTATGATTTTCTGAAAGATTCCGCTGATATTTTCTCAAACTGGAAAAAGGCATAATCCAATGCTGGCAACATATGGCAAAGAAATTTACAATCACATAAACAAAGACCGTTTTCTATATACATGTGCTTATAAAGATACAATGTTGTATATAAAAACGGTCTTTTTGTATTTAGCTTGTCTTATAATCCCATTCTTTCTGTGCCTGCTCGATCACATACTTCTTAAATGCCTCCACAACCGGTGGATGGTACACGTTCTTCAGCATCGCCATATAGAAGTTCCTCTGCCAGCTTGGAGAAACCAGTGGCAGGATTTTTACATTCAGTGACTGCAGGATTGGAATATTCGGTGCCACACAGATACCAAATCCATTAGATACAAATCCAGCAGCAACCTGATCTTCGTCAATTTCATATGCTACATCCGGTGTCTGTCCGATACATTCAAACAGTCCGTCAATGATCTGCCTCAGGCCGCTTCTCTTCTTAAATATAATCTGTTTATAAGGAATGGTATCCTCCAGTCGTACCTCATCCTTTGCTGCCAGCGGATGATTCAGAGGCACGATCACAACCAGCTCCTGCCTAGCAACCGGAATAAACTCAATCAGTGGCTCATTATCAATCTTGGAACAGAATCCCAGATCATATTTCTTCTCTTTTAATCCGTTCAGGATATCAGCTGTTAAAACTTTGTCACAATACAGGTTAAAATCTATCTTTTTGTTCGGATTCTCCTCCAGAAATCCCCGCATGATCTTAGGAAGAAAATCGATTCCCAGTGTACGCAGGAATACCACATCAATACAGCCTTCTCCTTTACCTGCCAGCTTCAGACTGTTTACAGAAGAATCGAGGCGGTTCAGCACTTCTTCTACGTCATGCAGGAAAACCTTTCCATACTTGGTAAGAGTAACATTTCTTCCATTTTTTTCAAACAGTTTTACGCCAAGTTCTTCTTCAAGAGTAGAGATTGCATAGCTTAGAGACGGCTGGGTGATCGCCAGAATATCAGCGGCTTTTGTATAATGCTCAATATGAGCCAGTGTAGAAAAGTACCGCAGATGATACAGGTTCATAGAAAAACTCCTTTCTCGTTAGTATTTTGTAAGCAACTATTTTGTATGTAAGATTTTATGGCATCAAAAGCACCTGCCAGCTATTTTTATAGTTACTTTTGCACAAATAACCCGCGCTGTATTTGTCATATACGTATATTATATCATAATGTATTGAAAAAATCTATGGATTCGCATGGTAGAACCAATTTGTTTTATATTTAACAAAGATATATAATACATATATCAAAAAGATACAAAATAATTCCAAAATAAACAAAAAAATTATGCGATTTTATCAGGAGGACAAAAAGATGTCAAAAGAATTTCCAATTACTATCAGTTCCTGGACACTGGGAGATCAGTGCAAATTTGAAGACAGAGTAATTGCCGCAAAGAATGCAGGATATGAAGGAATCGGTCTTCGTGCAGAAACCTATGTAGATGCACTGAATGAAGGACTTTTTGACAAAGACATTCTTGCTATTCTGGACAAACACGGTATGAAAGTAACAGAAGTTGAGTACATCGTACAGTGGGCAGAAGAGCACAGATCTTATGAGCAGAAATACAAAGAACAGCTCTGCTTCCATATGTGTGAATTATTTGACGTAAAACAGATCAACTGTGGTCTGATGGAAAATTACTCCGTAGAATATACTGCCCAGAAATTAAGAGAATTATGCCAGAGAGCAGGAAAATACATTATCGGTGTCGAGCCAATGCCATACAGCGGAATCCCGGATATGAAAAAAGGCTGGGCAGTTGTAAAAGCAGCTGACTGCGAAAACGCAAAACTGATCATGGACACATGGCACTGGGTAAGAGCAAACCAGCCGATTGATCTTGCAGTGATCGAAGAGATCCCAGCGGATAAAATCGTATCCATCCAGATTAACGATGTATGGGAAAGACCATATGCAACAACAATCTTAAGAGATGAATCCATGCATGACCGTCTTGCACCTGGAACAGGAATCGGATGCACAGCAGACTTTGTTAAGATGGTAAAAGAAAAAGGAATCAAACCGAACGCAATCGGTGTAGAAGTTATCAGCGATGCAATCCTTGCAAAGGGACTTGAATATGCTGCAAACCATACTTATGAGAACACAAAGAAAGTGCTTGAAGAGGCATGGCCGGAAGTTCTTCAGTAAGTATCTTACAGATAAAAGGATCAGGCAGAAACCTCCACGCCTGTCTGATCCAAAACAGAAATACCGAACAATATAAAACGTAACAGTATATAAATAAGATTCCGAAAGAAAAGGAGAACGCCACATGAAATTTAATGCAATGTTCCAGCCAATCAATATCGGACCAATGACAGTAAAGAACCGTTTCGTAGTTCCGCCAATGGGAAATAACTTTGCAAACACAGACGGAAGCATGAGCGAACAGTCCGTAGCTTACTACAGAGAAAGAGCAAAAGGTGGTTTTGGACTGATCACAATTGAAGCAACCGTAGTACATAAAGGCGCAAAAGGCGGTCCGCGCAAACCATGTCTTTATGATGACTCCACAATTGAAAGCTTCCGCAAGGTAGTAGATGCCTGTCATGCAGAGGGAGCAAAAGTTTCTGTACAGCTTCAGAATGCAGGTCCTGAAGGAAATGCGAAAAATGCAGGTGCACCGATCGAGGCTGCTACAAGCATTCCTGCAGACTGCGGAAGAGATACACCAAAGGAAGTTACAACTGAAGAAGTTTACGAACTGGTAAAAGGCTATGGTCTTGCAGCAAAGAGAGCCATGGAAGCAGGCGTAGATGCAGTTGAGATCCATATGGCACATGGCTATCTGGTAAGCACTTTCCTTTCCCCAAGAACAAATAAGAGACTGGATGAGTTCGGTGGTTCTTTTGAGAACAGAATGCGTTTCTCTCGTCTGATCATCGAAGAAGTAAAGAAAATGACAGAAGGAAAAATCGCAGTACTTGCCAGAATCAACAGTTGCGACGAAGTACCTGGCGGTCTTGATGTGCATGACAGTGCTGCGATCGCTGCATATCTGGAAGGATGCGGACTGGATGCCATCCATGTATCCCGTGCCGTTCATATCCGTGATGAATTCATGTGGGCACCAACAGTTACACACGGTGGTTTTTCTGCTTCTCAGGTAGAAGAAATCAAACGTGCTGTATCTATTCCTGTAATCACAGTTGGACGTTATACAGAGCCACAGTTTGCTGAATTAATGGTAAAAGAGGGACGTTGCGATCTGGTTGCATTCGGACGTCAGAGTCTTGCAGATCCTCATATGCCATTAAAAGCACAGGAAGAAAGACTGGAAGATATGATCCCATGTATCGCATGTCTTCAGGGCTGCGTAGCAAATATGTACGCCGGAAACCCGATCTGCTGTCTGGCAAACCCATTCCTTGGACATGAAGCTCAGGAAATCGCTCCTGCAGAAAAAGCTAAGAAAGTAATGGTAATCGGCGGCGGTGTTGCAGGTCTCTGCGCTGCATTTATCGCACAGGAAAAAGGTCATCAGGTAACACTTTATGAATCAAGTGATAAACTTGGCGGAAATATGCGCCTCGCAGCTTATCCCCCGGGAAAAGGCGACATCACAAACATGATCCGCAGCTATATCGTTCGCTGCCAGAAAGCAGGCGTGACAATCAAGATGAACCAGGAAGTAACTCTGGATCTTATCAAGGAAGAGAAACCAGATAGCGTAATTGTTGCTTCCGGTTCCAGAACACTGATCCTTCCAATTGAAGGAATCGACAATCCTGCAATTATTCATGGCTCTGATCTCCTTGACGGTAAGAGAGCAGCAGGAAAGAAAGTCCTGGTTGTAGGCGGTGGTATGGTTGGATGCGAAACAGCAGCATTCCTCGGAGAGCAGAACCATGACGTAACAGTTATCGAGTTCAGAGATACTGTAGGTGCAGATGTGATCCACGAGCATAGAGTTTACCTGATGAAAGATTTCGAAGATTACGGAATCAAAGAGATCACAGGTGCAAAAGTATGCAAATTCTATGAAGACGGCGTAGAGTATGAGACAGCAGACGGTCAGAGACATGAGTCCAGAGGATATGATTCTGTAATTCTTTCTATGGGATTCAGAAATTACAATCCATTCGGCGAAGAGATCAAAGCAATCGTACCGGACACATATGTGATCGGTGATGCGATCCGCGCAAGAAGAGCACTTGACGCTACTAAAGAAGCATATGAGGTAGCTTCCACATTATAATTACAACAATAGGAAACAAAACTGTCTCAATAACAAAAAGAACCAGACAGTGGATGGAACAGTTACTGTTCATTTTATAGTTGTAATTAAAATAATCTATATGATATTATCGACGAACAGTAACTTGAAAATGATTTTACAAATGAAAAATATCCGGATACACATGTAAAATGTATCCGGATGCTGACAAAAATATTTCAGGAGGCAAACAGAAAATGGAACAGAGAATCAAAGGAACAACAGGATTAATGGCACTCATCGGAAGCCCGGTAGGACACTCAGGATCACCGGCAATGTACAATTTCAGCTTCCGTTATCACAACCTTGACTATGCTTACATGGCATTTGATATCAAGGAAGACCAGGTTCCGGCTGCTCTGGATGCAATCCGTCTTTTCAAAATGAGAGGCGCAAACGTAACTATGCCATGCAAGAACGAAGTTGCAAAACACATGGACGAACTTTCACCGGCTGCAAGAATCATCGGTGCGGTTAACACAATCGTTAATGAAGACGGCAAATTAGTAGGACACATCACAGATGGTATTGGTTTTGTGCGTAACTTAAAAGAACACGGCGTTGATGTTAAAGGCAAAAAAATGGTAGTTCTCGGTGCCGGCGGTGCTGCAACAGCAATTCAGGTACAGTGCGCATTAGATGGAGCAGAATCCATTTCCATTTTCAATCCGAAAGACCCATTCTTTGCACGTGCAGAGTCAACAGCAGAGAAACTGAAAAAAGAAACACCAGATTGCAAAGTTCAGGTATTTGATCTGGCAGATGAGGAAAAACTGAAAGAAGAGGTTGCAAACGCAGACATTCTTGTTAATGCAACACTTGCAGGTATGAAGCCTCATGAAGAACTCACTCTGATCAAAGACAAATCCATGTTCCGTCCGGATCTTGTGGTAGCAGACGTTGTTTACAATCCTGCTGAAACAAGAATGGTAAAAGAAGCCAAAGAAGCAGGTTGCAAGCTTGCAATCGGCGGAAAAGGAATGCTGTTATGGCAGGGCGCAGCAGCTTATAAACTTTACACAGGACTGGAAATGCCGACTGCTGAATACCAGAAATTCCAGGAAGAAAATGAGAATAAATAATCTATGAAAATTAACATAGATGATTCTGCAGATAATAATCTGTGAACTTTCTGGAAAATGAAAACGAACATTAATGATAAATAATAACAAGTGAATTTCATAATAACGTAGGAGACAAAAATGAAACAGAAAACAAACAAAATGCTCATTTTCACCTCTCTTGCAGCATATTTCACCTATTTCATCCATGGAATCGGTGCTTCTATCCTTGGACAGTACAAACCTGAGTTTGCTGCTGCCTGGGGTGCGAAGACTCTGGCTGACGGCACTCTGGATGTAAGTATGGTCGTATCCGTAATTGCAGCACTTGGACTGGGACGTCTGATCTCCCTCCCTTTCTCCGGTCCTCTGTCAGATAAATACGGACGTAAGCTCAGTGGAATCATCGGTGTGCTCTGCTATGTGGCATACTTTTTCGGAATGGCGAATTCCACATCTATGGCAATGGGATATGCATTTGCAGTGATCGGTGGAATTGCAAACTCATTCCTTGACACATGTGTAAGCCCGACCTGTATGGAAATCTATGTAAACAATCCGTCAGTAGCGAACCTGTTTACAAAATTTTCTATCTGTCTGAGCCAGTTTTTGCTTCCGTTCCTGATCGGTATCGTAGCATCTGCAAATATGTCATACAAGACAATCTTTATCGTTGCAGGTATCGCGATCTTCATCGACGGAATCCTGATTCTGATCCTTCCTTTCCCTAAGAGAGAGAAGGCAGCACAGGCAAAATCCGATAAGAAGAAATCCGGACATAAGATTTCTCCTGCGGCAATTGCATCAATTCTGATCGGATTTACAAGTTCTTCCACATTTATGCTGTGGCTGAACTGTAACCAGGAGCTTGCTCGTTCCTATGGAATGTCAGATCCGTCCAAGATTCAGTCTCTGTATGCGCTGGGAACTGCAACTGCAGTTCTTGCGACCGCAGCCTTTATTAAGAAGGGCTTAAAAGAGATCAATGTACTGATCATTTATCCACTGATTTCTACCATTATGCTTGCGCTTTGCTATCTTATCCAGGCGCCATTTATCTGTCTGGTAGGCGGATTTGTCATTGGTTATGCAGGTGCCGGCGGTGTACTTCAGCTGGCAACTTCTACTACAGCAGAGTTCTTCCCTGAGAATAAGGGAACTGCTACTTCTCTGGTAATGATCGCATCCAGTATCGCGAACTACACAATCTTAAGCCTTGCCGGATATATTACCAAAGTAGGCGGAAGTAATGCACCGAGAATGATCCTGCTTCTGAACATGGCAGTGACTGTTTGTGGTATCCTGCTTGCACTCTTTGTAAAGAAGAACAGAAATAAGTAAGTTACAGAAACAAATAAGATACAGAAATCCCATGATGTTGAAATCCAATTCAACCGAAGATACGTTTGGACGTTACAAGCTTCAAATTCATTTTCCGTCGGATTGGATTTCCTTTTCGATCAGATTGTTTAATAATTAACAAAATAGATAGAAAACATATGAAGAAACATAGAAATAATCTAACAATTCACTGAAAAGGAGAATTTGTATGGCACATACGAGAGCACAAAGAAGAGAAAATGAATTGCCCTACATCCCCTTTGGACCATTTCAGATAAGACTTCCATTTATTCACTACAAGATAGAATCTGTTGAGTTCATTCAGGGTCTGATCCTGGGCGTAACAGCACTGGCTGCCGTTCCTTATCTGGAACAGTATCTTGGGCTTCCTTATGAACTGGCGTGGAGCTGTGTAATTATTGAAACATTTCTATATCTGCTGCACAGCCTGCTGGGGGACCCGGTTGTACCGGGATGGATCACACCGACACTTCCGTTGACCATTGTATTTCTGGAAGGTTTCCCTATGGGAAAAGAACGAATACAGGCTATGATCGCATTGCAGATGCTGGTAGGTCTTGTATTTATATTTATGGGTATCACTAAACTGGCTGATAAGTTTGTTCATGCAGTTCCGGATTCTGTCAAGGGCGGTATCCTTCTGGCAGCTCCTGTTACAGTTATGTCCGGGCAGCTTGGTGAAGGTGGAAATATGCACAAATATCCGCTGGCGATCGTAGCAGGTGTTGGTCTGCTGATTCTGATCAGTTTTTCTGACAAGTATCAGGAAAAGAGAAAAACAAACAAATTTCTTGACCTTGTGGCTAGATACGGCAACCTTTTCCCATATCTGATCGCCATGGTAGTGGGACTTCTGGTCGGAGAACTGGACACTCCTGGATTGGAGATCGGAACTTTTATCAAGATCCCGCAGTTTAAAGAGATTATTGATCAGGTAAGTATTTTTGGCGTAGGAATCCCACCATTATCCATGTATATCAAAGCATTGCCACTTGCTCTGGTATGCTATGTTATCGCATTTGGTGATTTTGTTACAACAGAGACTCTGGTAACAGAGGCAAGACAGGCACGTGACGATGAATATATTGATTTCAATTCCAGTCGTTCCAATCTGGTCAGCGGTCTGAGAAACCTGATTCTTTCCATCATCGCACCGTTTCCACCACTTTCCGGTCCGTTATGGGTTGGAATGACAGTATCTGTATCCATGCGATACAAAGAAGGAAAGAAAGCTATGAAATCCCTCCTTGGAGGAATGTCTTCTTTCCGCTTGGCTACCTTTTTAAGTGTACTGATCATTCCGGTAGTAAGTTTCTTCCGCCCGATCTTTGGCGTTGGATCATCTATTACCCTGATGTTCCAGGCGTTTGTATGTGCAAGAATCGGTATGGATTACTGTAAAAGCGACAGAGACAAGATGATTGCCGGTGTAATGGCAGCGGTTCTTGCCACACAGGGAACTGCGTGGGCTTCAGCATGGGCACTTGCAGTAGGCTTCGGACTGAACATTTTCCTGTCAAACTGGAATCCATTTGAGAAGAAAACACAGCAGAAAGAAAATTCTGAATTATAAAGATTAAATAAAAACCTGTCGTTTTATAGACTTTGTTTACAGATAGAAAAAAACCTGCCAGTAAAATGGCAGGTTTTTTTATGGAGATTTTCATCAAAAAATTTTAAGGAGTATTATTTTGATCAAATATTTATTGACATTTCATCAGATAATGACCGAGGCTATCTGATGGATTACAGGCTGCTGTGAATAATATCAAGCACCTGTTTTAATTCATTTACACCAATCTGTCCCGGAGCGGAAGCTTTGGAAGCAGCGCCGAAAGTGAGAGCTGAGCCGAATGTCTCACCTGTCAGACGGCTGACAACGCCTGTTCCTGCCATGGACATAGTAATGATCGGACGGTCTGCGTATTTCTCAGACATTTCCAGAGTTGCAGAGAGCAGTGTAAGAACGTCCTGTTTGCAGGTAGGCATAACAGCCATTTTCGGAATATCAGCACCGAAATCCTGCATCATGCGAAGACGTCTGATGATCTCATCCTTCTCCGGAGTCTTAAAGAAATCATGATTGGAAGCAATTACCTTTACGCCTGCTTCATGAGCAGCATTGATGATTGTTTTAACAATATCGTCGCCTGTAAATGCTTCTACATCAATTAAATCTACATAACCGCTCTGAGCAGCTGCAATATTTAAAGCAGCATAATCACTTACAGAGATTTCTTTTTCACCGCCTTCTTTGGAAGTACGGAATGTAAGGAGAACAGGAATATCTTTTAAAATTTCCTGAAGCTCTTTTGCGGTTTCTAATACTTTTTCGGTAGTAAAGACGTCATCGAACCAGTCTACACGCCACTCAACCACATCAACAGGGAGAGCAGTGATCTTTTTAGCTTCTTCGAGAATGTCTGTTTTTGTTTTTCCAACGATCGGAACGCAGATCTTCGGTCTGCCTTCACCGATCACAATGTTTTTTACCTGAACTGTGTTCATTTTCTTATCCTCATATTTCTTATATTAAGAATAACCGGAACTATTCAACCTTTTACAATTCTGTGCATTGCGAAGCGTGTTGCCGGGTGCAGAGTGAACAGTAGCCAGCTACGAATAACTGTAACATAAACGCGATGTCATTAGGCTGTTGAAATCTACGGCAATGATACAGAAAATATTAGATAATGTTCATAAAGTGAACAAGAATCATTTATCATATGCACGCATAAAAGCAAACTGCAGGACATGTACATTTTTGCGCGGAGTTTATATATCAGTACATCTCCTGCAGCACGCTGAAAAGCGGCATATATCAAATATTATGAGCAGAAAAATCAGTGAAATGATTTTTCTGCATCATAATATGATATATCATTTGTGAAGATGCCTGCAGGTATCAGTCATCATAGGAGATGTGAAGGATCTCTTTCATATGTTCGATTGGCATTGGTTCGCCTGTCCATAACTCAAATGCAGCAGAACCCTGGAATAACATCATTCCCAGACCGTTCATTGTCTTGCAGCCTACTTCTTTAGCCATGGAACGCATCTTTGTTTCCAGTGGGGAGTAAGGAACATCTACAACGATCAGTTCAGGACGGAAATAGGATTTGTCCGGAACAACGGACTGTCCTTCTAATGGCTTCATTCCAACGCCTGTAGCATTTACGAAAATGTAGCTGTCATCCATTTCAGCTTTCAGTTTATCGAGGTCTGCAAGATCATAAAGAACTGCATGGCAGGATGTCTTTGTATTGATCTTCTCTACTGTGGATACAGCGCGATCCCAGAATTCATCCTTGCGGTTGAAGATTGTGATCTCAGCAACACCGTCTAAAGCAGCCTGGATTTCGATAGCAGTAGCAGCACCGCCTGCACCAACAATTGTCATTTTCTTTCCGATCACGTCGATATCGTTGTCTTTCAGAGCAGACATAAATCCGATACCATCGGTGATGTGACCTGTAAGATGACCATTGTCGTTTACGATTGTATTAACTGCACCGCATAACTCTGCTGCCGGAGAGAGTTCGTCCAGATATTTTCCAACCAGAGTTTTGTTCGGCATGGAAACATTGGAACCTCTCATTTTCAGTGTACGGATTGCTTTTACTGCATCTTCGATTTCGTCTGCACCAACCTCGAATGCAAGGTAAGCGTAGTCATACCCAAGTTTTGCAAAAGCCTCATTCTGCATTGCAGGAGAGCTTGAGTGACGGATCGGGTAAGCCATCAGACCGATTAATTCAGTATGTCCGGTAATTCTTTCTGCCATTATAATAGCCCCTTTCGTGATTTGTTGTAAAGGTCTGCTTTTATTTTTGCAAGATCTTTTTGGCGTCCATTGCATATCTGCGTACAGATAAAACAATGAAAAGTATACATTTAAAATAATATTATGTTTATTTATAAAGTGAACAAAACGATATTACGAATGTCCACTTTATGAACAATATCGGATAACGATCTTAGAAGGTGTTTACTGAAGATATCCCAGCTGTGTCAGGGAGTTGATGATATTTCTTCCTTCCATAGTTCCGTCGATGATCCTTCTTGCACGTTTGCTGTCACCGATGTTCAGGATTTCTACATCTTCAGAAGCAAATGCCTGAGAAAGTTCAGTGTAAAGCTGTCCCTGAGCTCTCATACCAAGACAAACAAAGCCATAGTCAAATGGAAGTTCACGTTCACCCTGTGCATCTTTTACAAGGAAAGAGCTATCCTTTACTTCTTGAAGAGCTGTTTTTGTAAGCTGAGCTACGTTGTGTTTCTTCATCTGATCTTTCATATCGTTCTTTGTAACAGGATCAAGGTCACGTCCAATCTGATCCATCATCTCTACGATGGAGATTTCAGCATTTCTTGCTGCAAAGAATTCTACTACGTCAAGACCAACAGCACCACCACCGACAACAACAACTTTCATGCCTGTCATATCTTCCGGATAATCATTGATATGGTTGATCATTCCGAGGATAGAAGCAACCTTTCCGCCTTCTTTGTCGATGCGGTCATGAAGACCTTTGATTGGAGGAAGCAGGGGAGCGGAACCTGTGGAACTTACGATCAGGTTTGGATGGAATTTGCGGATATTTTCCGGTGTTCCTTCTGTATTTTTGAAGATATAAAGGTTATCAAGCTGCTCTGCTCTGTGGATCAGGTAGTTCGGGAAGTCAGCCAGACGTTTCTTAGCAGGAATCTTGGAAATAACGGAAGCAAGACCTCCAAGAGTTTCACCCTTTTCCAGAAGAAAAGTGTTACAGCCTACTTCAGCGGCTGTACAGGCAGCTTCCAGCCCGGCAGTACCACCGCCGATAACTACAACATTACAGTTTTTATTAACTTTCTGTTTCTTATAAACATCACCTTCAAGCACGGATGGGTTTACAGTACAGCGGATCGGGCGGTTGAAGCCGATTCTGTTTCCTGCACATCCGATATTACATGAGATGCATTTACGAAGATCACATTCTTTACCTGCTGCAACTTTGTTTACCCATGCAGGCTCTGCGATAAGACCGCGTCCCATACCGATCAGGTCTGCGTCGCCGTCAGCCAGGATCTTCTCAGCAACTTTCGGGTCACGGATATTACCCATGGAGATACATGGTTTGCCGAATTTTTCCTTTACAGCTTTTGGCATGTAAGAGCGCCAGCCGTCTTTCATATAGTTTGCGTCAATCTGGTACTGAATAGAACCATTTAAACCACAGGAAACGTCAAAGATATCAACTTCATCCTGTACATATTCCAGATATTCCAGAGTGTCTTCCAGAGTGTTGCCGCCTTCCATCAGTTCATCTGCGCTGAGACGAAGCATAATCGGGAAGAACGGTCCGACCTGTTTTCTGACTTCTTCGATAACCATGCGGCAGAAACGTGTTCTGTTTTCGACAGACCCACCGAATTCATCAGTACGTTTGTTTGTAAGAGGAGAGAGGAACTGACTGATCAGGTAAGAATGTCCTGCATGGATCTCTACTGCATCAAAACCGGCAGCCTGTGCTCTTTTTGCGGCTTCTCCGTATTTTTTTACAATGTGATGGATTTCTTCAACAGTTAACGGACGCGGAATCTCGCCGCCTTCTTTAGATGGAACATCAGATGCGGAAACCGGCTGCATATTTGTACGTGCGGAAACTGCGGAAGCACCTGCGTGGTTGATCTGAATCGCGATACATGTACCATATTTATGAATTTCTTCACAGAATTTGTAAAGACGAGGCAGATAGTTGTCGTGATCAATACGAAGCTGGGTGGTTCCATTGGAACCCTGTGGAGAATCTACACTTGCATTCTCTACGATGATCAGACCTGTGCCGCCTTTGGCGCGTTCTTTATAATAATTGATATGAAGAAAACTCATTTCGCCGTTCTGCTCACCGTAGTTGGTTCCCATAGGCATCATAACTACACGGTTTTTGATAGTCATATTTTTTACTGTGAGCGGGCTGAAAATATGCTGATAATTGCTTTTCATTACGTTTTTCCTCCTGAGAATTTTACTGGATTTCTTTTATATGTTAATTATATAACAGAGTGATCCATAAATCTAATTGATAATATCTGCTATATAATAAAATTAATCTATGGTTAGAGTTGGATATTTTTTACGATAGGTTTCTAATACTGTATGTGGAGTAACAGGTGACAGATGTTTGAGAGTGCTGTGTGCCAGCGGCACACATTTAGCACCGATCGTATATATCAAAAAATAATATTGGGGGTAAATGAGATATGCAGATTGCTGTTGATATGACACAAAGAAAATAATAAAAAATAGAGAAACAGAACATGATTTAATAGGAAGAAAAACCATCTATGAAAAAACGTTACAAATTTTTCTGCCATATTTTTAACAAAAAAGACAAAAAATTATTGAAATATCCTTCCAAAAAAGGTAAAATTAAAATCGGCTAAATTTTTGGGTTAACTTTTAAATATTCTCATAAAGATGGAGGGCAAACAAGAATGAGTAATGCAACACAAAGCTTAGCAGGCACAAGAATTACTTCTTTGCTTGACGCAAACAGTTTTGTCGAAATCGGTCAGAGCGTAACAGCAAGATCTACAGATTTCAACATGACTGCAAACAAAGCACCATCTGACGGTGTAATTACCGGATATGGTGTAATTGATGACAAACTGGTTTACGTATACAGCCAGGATGCATCTGTATTAAACGGTACTGTTGGCGAAATGCATGCCAAGAAGATCACAAGACTTTATGATCTTGCCATGAAAACAGGCGCTCCGGTTATCGGACTGGTTGACTGTGCAGGTATCCGTCTTCAGGAAGCAACAGATGCTCTGGAAGCTTTTGGACAGATCTATCTGAAACAGACACTGGCATCTGGTGTAGTTCCGCAGATTACAGCAATTTTTGGTACATGCGGTGGCGGTATGGCAGTTATCCCGTCCCTGACAGATTTCACATTTATGGAATCCAAGAAAGCAAAAATGTTCGTGAACACACCAAACGCACTTGCAGGAAACAATGCAGATAAATGCGATACAGCAGCTGCTGATTTCCAGAGCAAAGAAACAGGTCTGATTGATGGCGTTGGTACAGAAGAAGAGGTTCTTGGCCAGATCCGTTCTTTAGTATCACTTCTTCCTTCTAATAATGAAGATACAGACAATTACACAGAGTGCACAGATGATCTGAACCGTGTATGTGCAGAACTTGCAAACTGTGCAGGTGACACTGCAATCGCACTTTCCCAGATCGCTGATAACGGTGAATTCTTTGAGACAAAAGCAAACTATGCAAAAGACATGGTTACAGGCTTTATCCGTTTAAACGGTGCTACAATTGGTGCTGTAGCAAACAGAAGCGAAGTGTACGACGCTGAAGGCAAGAAAGTAGAAGAATTCGATGGAAGCATTTCTGCAAGAGGTGCAAGAAAAGCAGCAGATTTCGTGAAATTCTGCGACGCTTTTGATATCCCGGTTCTTACACTTACCAATGCAACAGGCTTCATGGCAACTTTATGCAGCGAAAAGATGATGGCGAAATCCGTAGGTGAACTGGTAGCTGCATTTGCAGATGCAACAGTTCCGAAGGTAAACGTGATCATCGGTAAAGCTTACGGTACAGCTTATGTAGCAATGAACAGCAAATCTATCGGTGCAGACCTTGTATATGCATGGGACAGCGCAGAGATCGGTATGATGGATGCATCCCTTGCAGCTAAGATCATGTATGCAGATGCAGATGCTGCTGAATTAAATGAAAAAGCTGCTCAGTACAAAGAGCTTCAGAATGGTGTTGCTTCCGCAGCAGCAAGAGGCTATGTTGATACTGTGATCAGCCCGGCTGACACAAGAAAATATGTAATCGGTGCATTTGAGATGCTGTTCACAAAGAGGGAAGATCGTCCGTCTAAGAAACACGGAACGGTTTAAGCGAGGTGACGCATATGAAGACAATCAAAAAAATAACTTCTGTCTGCATGGCACTTCTCGTAATGGCTGCACTGGTGATCGGCAGCACATCTATGGTGTTTGCTGCTGATGAAATCGATGATTCTGTGAAATCCACACTGGTAACTACAGCTGAGGGTCTGACAGATACTATCATCGGACTTGCAGATGAAGACATTGAGAATTACCTGAGTTCAGGAGATGATTTTACTACAAGTGCAATGCAGTCCTGGCAGTCTTCCAAGGATGAACTTGGTGCAAAGAAGGACAACAACGGTGAAACTACTGTAACTTTAAAAGATGACCAGTACACAGTTACTGTTCCTGTTAAATTCGAGAAAGCAGATGCAAACTTCGTATATGTTTTCGAATCTACAGGTACACCGACTTCTCTGTCCGTAGACGTACAGTATGGTATGGGCAAGACTCTTCAGAGAGCAGGTCTTAACACTCTGATGGGTATTGGAACCGTATTCGTAATGCTGATATTATTAAGCCTTCTGATCTCTCTGTTCAGATTCATCCCGAATCCGGAAGCAAAGAAAGCAGCTGAAGCAAAAGCAGCCAAGGCAGCGAAAGAAGCAGAGGCAGCTGCAGCAGCTCCTGCAGTACAGGCAGCAGAAGAGAACCTTGCAGATGACGGAGAACTGGTAGCTGTTATCGCAGCAGCAATTGCAGCAGCAGAGGGAACTACAACAGACGGATTCGTAGTTCGTTCCATCCGCAAAGTAAAAAGAAATAGAAGATAATTGTCATTTATTTAGGAGGATTAAAAAATGAAAAGCTATACAATTACAGTAAACGGTACAGCATATGAAGTAACTGTTGAAGAAACAGGAAGCGTATCCGCTCCTGCAGCTGCTCCGAAAGCAGCACCTAAGGCAGCACCTGCAGCCGCTCCGAAAGCAGCAGCTCCAGCAGCAGGCGCAGGCGCAGGCGCAGTAAAAGTAACTGCTTCCGTACCAGGAAAAGTTGTTAAAGTAGCAGCAAGTGTTGGACAGGCAGTAAAAGCCGGAGACAGCGTTGTTATTCTTGAATCCATGAAAATGGAAATCCCTGTAGTAGCTCCTCAGGATGGTACTATCGCAAGCATTGATGTTGCAGAAGGTGCCTCTGTAGAAAACGGAGATACTTTAGCAACAATGAACTAAGACGGGAGGTAGTCAAATGTCTTATGTAACAGAAACATTGTCCAACCTGATTCATCAGACAGCATTCTTTAATCTGACATGGGGCAATTACCTGATGATCGCAGTAGCCTGCGTATTCCTTTATCTTGCTATCAAAAAAGGATTCGAGCCGCTTCTGCTTGTTCCTATCGCATTTGGTATGCTGCTTGTAAATATCTATCCGGACATTATGGCAAATCCGGAAGATATGTCCAACGGTGTAGGTGGACTTCTTCATTATTTCTATATCCTTGATGAGTGGAGTATTTTACCATCTCTGATCTTCATGGGTGTAGGTGCCATGACAGACTTTGGTCCGCTGATCGCCAACCCGATCAGTTTCCTGATGGGTGCAGCAGCGCAGCTTGGTATTTATGCAGCTTACTTCCTTGCAATTTTCCTTGGATTCAACGGAAAAGCAGCAGCAGCTATTTCCATCATCGGTGGTGCTGACGGCCCGACTTCCATTTTCCTTGCAGGTAAACTTGGACAGTCTGCACTGATGGGACCGATCGCAGTAGCAGCATATTCTTATATGTCACTGGTTCCGATCATTCAGCCGCCTATCATGAAACTCTGCACAACTGAGAAAGAACGTAAGATCAAAATGGATCAGCTTCGTCCGGTTTCCAAACTGGAGAAGATTCTGTTCCCGATCGTTATCACAATCGTTGTCTGCCTGATCCTGCCTACAACAGCTCCACTGGTTGGTATGCTGATGCTTGGTAACCTGTTCAGAGAGTGCGGCGTTGTTAAACAGCTGACAGAAACAGCTTCCAATGCTCTGATGTATATCGTAGTTATTCTTCTGGGTACATCTGTAGGTGCTTCTACAAGTGCAGAAGCATTCTTAAATGCAGATACTCTGAAGATCGTAGTTTTAGGTCTTGTTGCATTCGCAATCGGTACATTCGGTGGATGTATGCTTGGTAAACTGCTTTGCAAACTGACTCATGGACGTATCAACCCGCTGATCGGTTCTGCAGGTGTATCCGCAGTACCTATGGCAGCCCGTGTATCCCAGAAAGTCGGTGCAGAGGCAGATCCTACAAACTTCCTTCTGATGCACGCAATGGGTCCGAACGTTGCCGGTGTTATCGGTACAGCCGTAGCAGCCGGAACATTCATGGCTATTTTCGGCGTTTAATTGAATCAATCGTTTTCCTGTTTTTACCGCATACTGCGGTAACAGCGGGAGAATTTCCGGATTTTTAGAACTATATAAGGAGATTTTATAATGGCAGAATTAGAGAAAAAACCTGTTAAAATTGTGGAAACCATTCTCCGTGATGCTCATCAGTCTCAGATCGCAACACGTATGACCACAGAACAGATGCTTCCGATCGTAGATAAACTTGATAAAGTCGGCTATCACGCAGTAGAGTGCTGGGGTGGTGCAACATTTGATGCATCCCTTCGTTTCCTCCATGAAGATCCATGGGAAAGACTTCGTAAATTACGTGACGGCTTCAAGAACACAAAACTTCAGATGCTCTTCCGTGGACAGAACATCCTTGGATATCGTCCATATGCAGACGATGTTGTAGAATACTTTGTACAGAAATCTGCTGCAAACGGAATCGACATCATTCGTATTTTTGACTGTCTTAATGACCTTCGTAACCTGCAGACAGCAGTAAGCGCTGCAAACAAAGAGAAGGCTCATGCACAGGTAGCTCTTTCCTACACATTAGGAGATGCTTACACACTGGAATACTGGACAGACATTGCAAAACGTATCGAAGATATGGGGGCTGATTCCATCTGTATCAAAGATATGGCAGGTCTTCTTCTTCCAAACAAAGCTACAGAGCTTGTTACAGCATTAAAAGAAACAGTTAAGATCCCGATCGATCTTCATACACATTACACATCAGGTGTAGCTTCCATGACTTACTTAAAAGCAGTAGAAGCTGGTGTAGATATCATCGATACAGCAATGTCTCCATTCGCACTGGGAACATCCCAGCCTGCAACAGAAGTTATGGTTGAGACATTCAAGGGAACACCATATGATACAGGATTTGACCAGAAACTTCTTTCTGAGATCGCTGACTACTTCCGTCCGATCCGTGACGAAGCTCTTGACAGCGGACTGCTCAATCCGAAGAACCTTGGTGTTAACATCAAGACTTTACTGTACCAGGTACCGGGCGGTATGCTCTCCAACCTGACTTCTCAGTTAAAAGAACAGCACGCAGAAGACAAATTTTACGATGTTCTTGAGGAAGTTCCGCGTGTACGTAAAGATCTCGGTGAACCGCCACTTGTTACTCCGTCTTCTCAGATCGTTGGTACACAGGCTGTATTCAACGTACTCATGGGCGAGAGATACAAAATGGTTACAAAAGAAACAAAGGATATCCTGTTAGGAAAATACGGCGCAACTGTAAAACCGTTTAATCCAGAAGTACAGAAGAAGTGCATCGGCGATGAGAAACCGATCACATGCCGTCCTGCAGACCTTCTTGACAATGAGCTTGAGAAACTTGAGAGCGAAATGGCTCAGTACAAAGAACAGGATGAAGACGTATTAACATACGCACTGTTCCCACAGGTAGCTATGGATTTCTTCAAATATCGTCAGGCTCAGAAAACAAAAGTTGATGAGAAAGCAGCTGACAAAAAGAACGGAGCATATCCGGTTTAATTGATCAGAAATTAAATATGTCCAAACGAAAAAAGGAGCTTGCGCAAGCAGGCTCCTTTGCGTTATTATAAAGGAATGTAATACTAGGAGGACATTCCATGAGCAAAGTTTTAATCATCGGCGGCGGAGCTGCCGGAATGATGGCGGGAGTTTTCGCGGCCCGCAACCATCATGAAGTTCATATATTAGAAAAAAATGAAAAACTCGGCAAGAAAGTTTTCATCACAGGAAAAGGAAGATGCAACGTAGCCAATGCCTGTGATACAGAAGAACTATTCCCGGCAGTCATGAGCAACCCGAAATTTCTTTACAGTGGTTTCTATTCATTCGGTCCACAGGATGTTATGAATTTCTTCGAAGAAGCAGGCGTCCCTCTGAAAGTGGAAAGAGGAAACCGGGTTTTTCCGCAGTCTGACCATTCTTCGGATATCATCCGTGCCCTGGAACGTGAACTGAAGAAAGCAGGAGCAAAAGTTCATCTTCACACTGCTGTAAAAGAGGTAGTAAAAGAACAGATAACAGACCCGGAAACAGGCACAGAGAAAGAAAAAATTACAGGCGTGATCCTGACAGATGGTACCTTTATGGAAGGTGATGCAGTCATTGTAGCCACAGGCGGCTTTTCCTATCAGAGTACAGGTTCCACAGGAGACGGATATCGCTTCGCAAAAGAACTGGGACTGAAAGTCACAGACATCAGCCCGTCTCTGGTTCCACTAAAGACAAAAGAAGACTATATCCCAAAACTTCAGGGTCTTTCCCTTAAGAACACGGGACTTATCATAAAGAACGGCAAGAAAGTACTGTACGAAGATTTCGGTGAAATGATGTTTACTCATTTCGGAGTCACAGGCCCCATGATCCTGTCTGCCAGCGCCCATATTGGCGCAAAATTGGCAAAAGCCCCAAACGGCGAACTGTCCGCATATCTGGATCTGAAACCAGCTCTCACCAGAGAACAGCTCGACGCCAGAATCCTGCGCGAATTCGAAACAGGACAGAACAAACAGTTTAAGAACGTGATCGGCGTACTTTTCCCGTCATCTCTGACCCCGGTAATGCTGGAGCTGGGGGGAATCCCGGCAGACAAGAAAATCCACGACATCTCCAGAGAAGAACGCCAGCACTTTATTGATCTCATAAAAGCATTCCCATTTACCATCACAGGAATGGGCGAATTCAAAGAAGCCATCATCACCAAGGGCGGCGTTTCTGTAAAAGAAATCAATCCCGGAACCATGGAATCAAAGAAAATCTCAGGTCTTTACTTCGCTGGCGAAGTGCTGGATCTGGATGCAGTGACCGGCGGATACAATCTACAGATTGCCTGGTCCACTGCATATCTGGCAGCGCAGGCGATACAGTAACCGATAATCTATTATAGAAATCTCGGGTCTTTTGTGACCTTTGCTCAAAAAACACTTTGCGGGATATTGCCAGTGAACAGTAATGAGGTAGTACCTTGTAAGAAAATTATATCTATGATATGATTCGGCTATATATTATTTAAAGATTATAAATGCTAAGTAATAAAACAGAGAAAAACGTTGCTGTTCATTTTGTTCTCAGTAACAGAAAATCTGTTTAAATAATAGAAACAGGAGGAACCGTGAAAATGGGATGTAATATTGCCATCGACGGACCTGCAGGAGCAGGAAAAAGCACCATCGCCAAAAAAGTGGCGAAAGAATTATCATTTATCTATGTAGACACAGGAGCTATGTACAGAGCAATGGCTTTATATCTTCTGAATCATGGAGTAAATGGAGACAGCCAGGAAGAGATTGAAACTGCATGTTCCGGTGCAGATATCTCCATAGAATATAAAAACGGAGAACAGATCGTAATCCTCAACGGCGAGAACGTTAATTCCATGCTCCGTACCGAACAGGTAGGAAACATGGCATCCAAGAGCTCAGCAAACGCAAAAGTGAGAGCTCATCTTCTGAAACTCCAGAGAACTCTGGCAGAAAAGAATGATGTGGTTATGGATGGCAGAGATATTGGAACAACGATCCTTCCAAATGCAGAGGTAAAAATTTATCTTACTGCAAGCGCTGATACCAGAGCAAAAAGAAGAGCCCTTGAGTACGAACAGAAAGGCGAACCGTTCGATTTCAAGCAGATTCTTAAGGATATCATCGAGCGTGACGAACGCGACATGAACCGCGAAGTCTCTCCTCTGAAACAGGCAGATGATGCAGTACTTGTAGATTCTTCGGAAATGGGAATTGATGATGTTGTAAATGCTATTCTCAATGTATATAAGGAAAAAGTACAAAAATAGTATCAGAAATTTGATCTTGTCCAGAAAACCAGATAGGTTTCCTGAACCCACAGTAGGTAAATTGCTGGGGAGAAATGTTGCTGGATAATCTGACAGGTCGAAAGGATTATTTATGAAAGTAAAAGTGGCAGAAACAGCCGGATTTTGTTTCGGTGTCAAACGTGCAGTGGATAAAGTTTATGAACTGATTGATACTGAACAGAAACCGATTTTCACTCTGGGCCCGATCATTCATAACGAAGAAGTGGTGGCAGATCTGGATGCAAAAGGCGTTCATGTTATCACAGAAGAGGATCTCGATATTTCAGATAATAATCTGCGAAACGGTATCGTAGTAATCCGCTCCCATGGAGTAGGAAAACCAATCTATGATAAATTGAAAGAAAAAGGCATCTCCTACGTAGATGTCACATGCCCGTTCGTTCTGAAAATCCACCGCATCGTAGAGAAAGAAAGCCTTGCCGGAAACCATGTGATCATTATCGGTGACAAAGATCACCCTGAAGTTCAGGGTATTTGCGGATGGTGTCAGGGACCCTATACAGTGATCAAAAATCAGGATGAAGCAGATGCATTTGTACCTCCAAAAGGGAAAAAGATAAGTATTGTGTCTCAGACGACATTTAATTACAACAAATTTAAAGATTTAGTTGAAATTCTCCGCAAAAAGAGGTATGATAATAATGTTTTAAATATTCTTAATATTTTAAACACTATTTGTAATGCTACCGAAGAACGGCAGAAAGAAGCAAAAAACATAGCCGGAGAGGTAGACACTATGCTGGTCGTAGGAGGCCGGCACAGTTCCAATACTCAAAAGCTGTTTGAAATATGCAAAAAGGAATGTGGAAATACTTACTATATACAAACACCTGTAGACTTGGATTCTGAAATGTTCCAATGCAGTAGTTATGTAGGTATTACAGCAGGGGCTTCCACCCCAAAGAAAATTATTGAGGAGGTTCAAGAACATGTCAGAATTAAGTTTTGAACAGATGCTGGAAGATTCCGTAAAAACTATCAGAAATGGAGAGATTGTACAGGGTACTGTCATCGATGTAAAAGAAGATGAGATTATTCTGAATATCGGTTATAAAGCAGACGGTATTATCACAAAGAACGAATACTCTAACGATGCAAGCCTTGTACTCACAGATGCTGTTCACGTTGGCGACACAATGGAAGCAAAAGTTCTCAAAGTAAACGATGGAGAAGGTCAGGTTACTCTTACTTACAAGAGACTGGCAGCAGAGAAAGGCAACAAACGTCTTGAGGAAGCATTTGAGAATCAGGAAGTATTAAAAGCTACTGTAACTCAGGTACTTGACGGTGGACTTTGTGTAAATGTAGACGAAGCAAGAGTATTTATTCCTGCAAGCCTCGTTTCCGACACATATGAGAAAGACCTTTCCAAATATGCAGATCAGGAAATTGAATTTGTAATCACAGAATTCAATCCAAGAAGACGCCGTATCATCGGTAACCGTAAACAGCTTCTTCTTGCTGAGAAAGCAGAAAAACAGAAAGAATTAATGGAAAAAATCCATGTTGGCGATACAGTTGAAGGAACTGTCAAGAACGTTACAGATTTCGGTGCATTCATCGATCTCGGTGGAGCTGACGGACTTCTTCACATTTCCGAAATGTCCTGGGGCAGAGTAGAGAACCCGAAGAAAGTATTCAATGTTGGTGATGCTGTAAAAGTTCTTATCAAAGAAATCAATGGAGACAAAATTGCACTTTCCCTTAAATTCCCGGAAGAGAATCCATGGCTCACAGCAGCTGAGGACTTCGCTGTAGGAAATGTAGTAAAAGGTAAAGTTGCACGTATGACAGACTTCGGTGCATTTGTAGAACTTGCACCTGGTGTAGATGCACTTCTTCATGTATCTCAGATTTCTAAAGAGCATGTTGCTAAACCTGCAGATGTACTGTCAATCGGACAGGAAATCGAAGCTAAGGTTGTTGACTTCAATGGTGAAGACAAGAAGATCAGCCTGAGCATGAAAGCTCTCGAAGCACCAGTTGAAGAAAACACAGAAGAATAATTTTATATAGTCAGAAAGTATTGATACCGTCTTTGCCGGAGATTCCGGCAGAGGCGGTGTTTTTTATATCATAGGAAATTACTCTGTAATTTTCCTATGATATAAAAATCCCTTCGGGCAGGATGGCACTGCGTCGGAGAGGAATTGTGCCGCTGTATTGTTACTGAGAACGGAGCGAACAGTAACTAAAATACAGAAAAAAGCATATTTTTATAAGAAATATATTGAAAAAAACGCATATTAGAGGTAATATAGTATGAAGACGATGCTATAGGGATTTTATGTAAGACAGAAGATGTCTGCATAGGAAGTCGGGTGAGAATCCCGCACAGGAACGCTACTGTGATGAGCGAATGCTCTAGTCAGGTCTATCTTTATAGCTGAGTGCAGAAACCCTCGGTTTCAGGGTGGCACGGTATTTTGTGATGGAGTCGTGTCGTAAAAGGCGCGTCTTTTTTTATTTTACAGAAAATTTTTCATAATGTTTTGTGAAATAAAAATGTTCCGCGGAAATCGCACTGTATTAAACAGAATATCCGGGTAAAAGAAAGGAGGAAAGTGGCATATTACATAAAAGTCTGTAAGAGACGACCACATTGCATAAAAGACGTGCAGATCATAGAAAAACTGATGCATATCTTTGCACAGGAAAAAGGAAAGAGAGGTAAAAAGATGCTAAAAAAGGAACTGCGCAAAAAAATACAGGCAGTTATAATGGCGGCAATTGTGACATTTACCACAGTAGGAGCACCTGCTGTCACATTTGCAGATGAGTTACCGGGTGAAGCGGTTGTTGCTGAATTTTCTGACGGTGAAGAAGCAAGTGGAAATAGTACGGGAGATGAGTTCTCTGCAGGAACAGATGTAACAGTGCAGAACAGTGTCGGAGATGATCAGCCATCAGTATCTGCAGATGAAAACAGTGACGGATCAACGGAAGATGGGTCTGCAGAGGCAGAAGATCAGGCTGCTGTAGATGCAGTAAAGAAAGCTTTTGACGCAGAATTTGGAAGTCTCCGCCCAATATATGGAACAGACTCCAATATTGCAGATACAGTACTGGCAAGAATTCAGAACTATACGCTGGACGTGGATGTATCAAAAGTAAAAGTTTCTCTGGAATCAACAGAGAATTCTACATACATCGGAACAGACGGAACGATCCATTATGTGACAGATGGACTGGACGGCATGGGCGTATATTCAAAGAATATAAGCTGTACGTTCAAATTTACCTGCAACAGCGCATCCGCAGTATCTGACCGTACTGTAACTGTTGGATGGGATAGAGAATATTTCAAAGGAAAAATGCAGACTGAGGCGGACAGTCTTACATGGGACAGCATTAAAGGAAACAACGAGTCTCAGGAAGAGGTAGATTCTGACCTGACACTTCCGGGATGCATGGGCTCCAACGCACGTTCTGTATGGTCAGAGATTACATGGAAATCTTCAGAACCGGATGTTATTTCCATTCAGGCACCATCTATTGATTCCATGATCTATCCGAGAACCGGAAAGATTCAGCCAAAGACAGAAGACACAGAAGTAACGCTGACAGCTACATTTAAGGCAAACAGTAATGCTATCAATGACTATTTTGAGAAAGTTGACAGTTTTGGAACAATTACAAAAACTTTCAAAGTAACTGTAAAAGGAACCGGAAATCAGGTTCCTACAGAAGAAGAACTGAAAGCACTTCTGGACAAATATTATACAGCAGAAAGTCTGCAGGATTTTAATTCCAAGGAACAGCTGGATACAGCTAACTGTACCGGTGACATTCAGCTTCCGCGTTATACAAGGATCAAGGATGAAAATGGGGATTATGTATTTGCCAATAAAGAAATTACAGTTACATCAAGTGATCCTGAACTCCTGAAAGTCAACGGCTACAGAGTAGCAGTTGATATGTTTAAATATGAGAAAGATACCACAGCAAATCTTATTGTGACTTTCACAAGAGAAGGTGTTACAGCTGTTAAAGAGATTCCGATCACAGTTGCCACAAAGGGAATCAATGAGGCACTGGATAAAGAACTTGCAATGATGGACTACGCAAAAGCCCATTATTTTGACGGTATCAAAGGTGACAATACAGATGCGGATAATATCACACAAAACCTTCAGGCTTTCCAGGAAATGTATCTGGATAGTGATGGAAATGCGGTATGGGTTCATAATGCAGATGACAAAACAGGTGCAGGTATCGGACCGGATGATTATTTTGATGATCCGTGGGTTATGGAAGGTCAGGGATATAATCACTTTAAATCTTCTGATATCAGTGTGATCAAACATGAAAATCTTGTTGTGACAAGACCGGAAAGTAATACACAGGTTACGATCAGCTCTCTTCTTTCCAGCGAGAAATATGGTCAGTTTGCAAAAGACCATCCAGACAATGAGAAACTTCAGAAACTTTACAAACAGGAAGTTTCTGTTACAGTAACTGTAAAAGGTACCAAGGCAGAGTCTGAAGCACTGAAATCAAAGATTGAGGAAGCAAATGCTCTTCTTGAAACAATTACAGAAGGAACAGATGCAGGCCAGTATCCGGAAGGAACAAAGAAAAAACTTGCAGATGCTATTACAGCAGCACAGGCAGTTCTGGATGATACAGAAGCAGAAGAAGCGCAGCAGACAGCGGCGATTGCAGCTCTTGTTAAAGCAATGAAGGACTGCAGGGATTCCCGTATTTCACAGACCGCAGATGTAACTGCAATCGTAAATACAACAGCGAATACAGCAGGGGAAGTTCAGAAGATTACAGTAAAATCTACGGATGCGGCGATTTATGGATATGCTAAACCGGAAGCATATCAGAATGAGGTAACTGCTCTGGATGCATTTGCTGAAATTCATGCGGCTATGTATGGAGATGAATTTAAAGCAGATCCTGAAAAATATTTAAAAATAAACGAAAGCGGATGGGTCACCAGAATGTTTGGTGCAGACGGCGGAAATATTGGATTTCTGGTAAATAATACTACGCCTGTTGACGCATCCGGTATGGGAAGCTTATGCAATAACACAGTTCTTAAGAACGGTGATGTATTAAATGTGTTTGTCTACAATGATCCTGGTTATGGCGACAGATATTTGTATTTTGATTTTGTCAGTACAGATATTATGGCAGACAGAGCATTTGACTTGAACGTAAAAGGAAGTAAAGTAGCGTGGGGAGAAGCTGCCGCTGCACAGAAAGATGTTACAGTGGAGCTTCGCGACAGTCAAGGAAATGTAGCAGCAACAGGCATAACAGATGAAGAGGGAAATGTTTCATTTAAGGTAGTAACTGCAGGAGATTATACAGCAGTTATCACAAAGGCACCTTATGATTATTATATTCCTGTGAATGCGCAGATTTCTGCAAAAGCACATGAACATAGCTATACAGCCTGGAAAAAGGTAAGTGACGCTACTGTTTTTGAAAAGGAAAAACAGGAACAGACATGTAAGTGGTGCGGCGAAAAGAATTATAGATATACAGGAGAAAAACTGGAGCCAACTGTTAAACTCAGCGTATCCAAACTTACACTTAAAACTAAACAGTCCAAGACAGTAAAAGTAACAGGGCTTGCTAACGGAGACTCTGTAAAAAGTTGGAAATCCAGCGATACAAGTGTTGCTACAGTTGATAAAAACGGAAAGATCACTGCAACCAAAAAAGAAGGTACAGCAGTTATTAAGGTAACTCTGGCAAGTAAAAAGACGGCAAAAGTGGCAGTTACTGTAAAATTTATAAGAACAAAAAAAATTACTAAAGTACCGAAGACACTTAATCTTACTGCCGGCAAGAAGTATGCACTGAAACCAGTTGTATCGCCTTCCAATTCTCAGCAAAAAGTAACTTATAAGAGCAGCAACACCAAGATTGCCACAGTAAGTGCAACTGGTGTTATTAAAGCAAAAAAGGCAGGAAAAGTAACTGTTAGAGTACAGTCGGGCAAACAGAAAGCATATATAAAAGTAACTGTTAAACCGGCACCTGCATTAAAAGCTATTAAAAATGTTCCGACAAAGAAAACTATTGTAAAAGGCAAAACTTATACATTAAAACCACAGCTGTATCCAGTTGGCAGTATTGCAAAGATCACTTATACATCAAGCAATACAAAAGTTGCTTCCGTAGACACAAAAGGCAAGATCACAGCAGTGAAAAAAGGAACAGCAGTAATTACTGTGAAAGCAGGTAAATTTACAGTAAAGTGTAAAGTAACAGTAAAATAAGCCGTACTGTCTGATGATAGCAGGTGATATGAAGAGGACTCTCTTAAAACAAATAAAAGAGAAAAATGATTCAGTAACTGCTATTATTTAAGAAAAACAATAAAATGATGAAAACTCGGTGCAGGATATAAAATATGCAGGAGTTTTCATCATTTTTGTTTTTGCAGAATCTGTGTTTGGAGATTTACAGAAAGCTTAATTTAATGTTTTTAGTAAATATGGCAATGCATGTTTTAGGTAGTGTTTTTGCTGCTGTGGATTATTGAGAAACGCATCCGAGCATGCAAACCATGTATAACAGGTGTCTTTTGTAGCTGCTTTTCGATGCTTTTTGTCAATTCCTGAACCAAGTGCTTTGGGGATAGCAGTATCTTCTTCCGGCAGATAATAGTAATTTTTGTGATCGGAATAATATTGCTTCAGCTTTCCGTTTGTTGTTTTTATAATAAATTTTATTATTTCTTCTTCTCCGGTGAGATAAAATTGTTCGTTTCCATTGGAAAATTTCTGTGGTAATTTATATGGGAGTTTTAGTTCCAGTATCAGGTTTTCGCCGTCATATTCTGCATATGTAACTTCATATTCTGAATCATAAATACACAGGTAATTCAACATCTCAAAAATCCTGCCAAGTCCCAGCACGTCTTCGAGATTGTGTCCGAGAATCTCATCGGCCATAACGGCATTTCGTTTCTTCAGGAAATCTTTATAAAGTTGAATGCATTCTTTTCCGTTGTCATAAATTCTGTCTTTGATTCCTAGAAATTCTTCAAGACATGGCTGTTTCATGGCCGTCAGCTTCAGAAGTGTTTTTAGAGGTTTCAATGTCAGATACAGATCTAACGAGAATTTTCCTTCAAAAGGAGAATGCAGGCCATATTTTTCGTATCTGGCTTCCAGATATGGCTGATCGAACCGCTCTCCGTTATAAGAAATTAGCAAATCATACTGTTCAAGAAATTGTGAAAAAATTCTCAGAATTGTCTCTTCTTCTGTGACATTTTCGGCCATCCACTGGTAAAAATACCAAGTTTCATCTTCAATTCCAACAGCTCCAATAAGGTACAAAAACGTGGATTTTCTGGATAATCCGGTGGTCTCAATGTCATAAAAAACGGGTGAAAAATTGTATTTTTGGAAGAATTTTCCAGTGAAAAATTTAACAGTCTCAAAGTCTGGAAACCCTTGTAAAATGGGCATTTTTTTAACAATCATGTTAATCTTTTTTCCTTTCCTAAATTGTATTTAATTATACACAAGAATTTAAAATTTGGGTAGTGATTTTTTTTAGAAAATGGTTTATAGTATAAATGTAAATGAAAAAAATTATACAAAAAAAGGAAGAAAAAGCATGTGGGATTTATCAATTTTGGGGATTGATTTTTATCACCTCATTAACTGGTTTATCATATACAGTTTCTTCGGATGGGTATGGGAAACCTGTTATGTGTCTGTAAAGAACGGAAAATATGTGAACCGTGGCTTTATTAATGGACCGTTATGCACCATATATGGATGCGGGGCAGTATCTGTTTACGTAATCCTGAAACCGGTAAGCGGCAATCTGTTATGGTTGTTCTTGGGAGGAATCGTGGTGGCTACCGTACTGGAGTATGTGACTGCAGTATTAATGGAGACAATCTTCCATACGTCCTGGTGGGATTACAGTGATAATAAATTCAATTTCCAGGGACGCATTTGTCTGGGGGCTTCTCTTGGATGGGGCTTCTTCACAATTCTTCTGTTTAAAGTTCTTCACCCTATTGTAGAGTACATTGTTGCATTATATCCGGTTTTCGTTGGGGAAATCGGGGTATGTGTGATAGGAATTGTCTATGTTGTGGACTTTGGGTTCTCAGCAGCTGCAGCGTTCCGTATTCAGGAAAAACTGCCGATCATCGAAGCTGCTATGGAGCAGGCGAAGGACGAAATGCTTGTCAGGATGCACGAGAAAGTTGCCAGTGTTGGATTTGCAAAAGAAGCTACTCTTGAGAGCGTAAAAGAACGTCTGGAGGATGTGGAAGTTCTTAAAGAAATGGAACAGAAACGGGCAGCAATCGCGGCAGAACTCAGTGCAGAGCTTCAGAAGAAGAAGGAAGCTATGGCAGCAAAGGTCGGCCACAATATGCAGCGTTTCGTAAAGGCATATCCAAACCTGAACCGTGGTTACAAATTACATAATCTGAAGAATATCAGAAATAAAAAAGAAAAATAGAAATCCTATCGTTAAAGGCGGTTTTAATGGATTCTGTTCCGCAGTTGTGGAATACTTTCGCAGTTGCGGTGATTAACGAAAAAGCGGATCAAAAAGAGCGGAAAAAATACAAAAAAGCTACTGAGAAGACAAAGAAACAGTAGCAACGAAAATACTCTTGAGATGCTTAATATAAAAAGGAGGGAACAAAATGGGAATTTTAACCTTTAAGGGTGGTGTTCATCCTTATGACGGAAAAGAATTATCCAAGAACAGTCCGGTAGTGAAATATTTGCCTAAGGGAGATATGGTATATCCTCTTTCACAGCACATTGGTGCGCCGGCTGCACCGGTGGTTCAGAAAGGAGACCATGTACTTGCAGGACAGAAAATTGCGGATGCTGCAGGCTTTGTCTCATCACCGATTCATGCGTCTGTTTCCGGTACAGTAAAAGGAATTGAACCGAGACTGACAGCAACAGGATCTATGGTCAATTCTATTATCATTGAGAATGATCAGAAATATGAAAGTGTGGAGTTTACGCCTGCACGACTGGAGGATCTTTCAAAAGAAGAGATCCTGGCAAGAATTAAAGAAGGCGGAGTAGTAGGAATGGGCGGTGCCGGATTCCCGACACAGGTAAAACTTGCTCCAAAGGAACCGGACAAGATCGATCATATTCTTGTAAACGGTGCTGAGTGTGAGCCGTATCTTACCAGCGATTACAGAAGAATGCTGGATGACTCTGAGAAGCTGATCGAAGGCTTAAGAGTCATGCTGAAGCTTTTTGACAATGCGAAGGGTTATATCTGTATTGAAGATAATAAGCCTGACTGTATTGCAAAGCTGAAAGAAATGGTAAAAGATATTCCACGTATCGAAGTCGCAGAGTTGATGACCAAGTACCCGCAGGGTGGTGAGCGATTCCTGATCAAGGCTGTCACAGACAGAGAGATCAACTCAACTATGCTTCCGGCAGATGCGGGATGCGTTGTTGATAACGTAGATACTGTAATTGCTGTTTATGAGGCAGTTATCCTTGGAAAACCTGTTATGGACCGTATCGTAACAGTAACAGGACAGGGAATTAAGAATCCGCAGAATTTTGAGGTCCTTTCAGGAACAGATATGGCAGAGCTGATCGAAGCTGCCGGCGGACTGACAGACAATGTATCAAAAGTAATCTCCGGTGGTCCTATGATGGGATTTGCCATGTACGATACTCATGTACCATGTATCAAGACAAGTTCTGCCTGCCTCTGTCTGGAGAAGGATGATGTGGCAGATGCTGAGCAGACTGCATGCATTAACTGCGGCAGATGCGTAGGAGTCTGTCCCGGTCATGTCATTCCTGCAAGACTTGCAACATTTGCAGAGCATGGTGACATGGAAAGCTTCCAGAAATTTGACGGTATGGAGTGCTGCGAATGTGGTTGCTGCAGTTATATCTGTCCGGCTAAGCGTCCGCTGACCCAGATGATCAAATCTATGCGTAAGATGGTTCTGGCAAGCCGTAAGAAAAAGTAAAAGGGGGACATCATAATGGATCAGATGTTACATGTATCATCCAATCCCCATGTCCGGGATAAGATGACAACAAGCAAAATCATGCAGCTTGTGGCGCTGGCACTTCTGCCGACCACACTGTTTGGAATTTATAATTTTGGCGTTCGCGCTTTACTGGTAGTAGTGATCACCGTTGCTTCCAGTGTATTCTTTGAGTGGATTTATGACAAACTGATGCACAAGAAAAACACCATCACGGACTTCAGTGCAGTAGTTACAGGTTTATTACTTGCATTAAATATGCCTGCATCTATTCCGCTCTGGATGCCTGTACTTGGCAGTGCATTTGCAATTATTGTTGTAAAACAGCTCTTCGGTGGTCTGGGACAGAACTTCATGAACCCGGCACTTGCAGGAAGATGTTTCCTGATGATCTCTTTTGCAGGAAAGATGACAGATTTTGCAGTAAGCGATAAGTTCAGAGGTGTAGTAGATACTGTATCCGGTGCAACTCCTCTGGCCGCTCTGAAACAGAATGGTTTTACAGATAGTTCTGTATCTGTTTTACATATGTTTATCGGTGATATCCAGGGTACGATCGGTGAGACTTCAGCAATCGCGATCCTTATCGGTGCAGCGATCCTTCTGGTTTACAAAGTAATTGATCTTAAGATTCCGCTTACTTATATCGGTTCTTTTGCAGTATTTGTAATCCTTTACATGTTTGGAACAGGCAAAGGATTTGATGTGAATTATCTGTTTAGTCACATTTTCGGTGGCGGTCTTATGCTTGGCGCATGGTTTATGGCTACAGACTATGTCACAACACCGATCACACCTAGAGGACAGTATGTATATGGTGTCTGTCTTGGTGTACTGACTGCAATCTTCCGTCTTTTCGGCGGTTCTGCAGAGGGTGTATCCTATGCGATTATTTTCTGCAACCTGTTAGTTCCAATGATCGAACGTGTGACTCGTCACCCGGCATTTGGGAAAGGGGGCAAAAAAGCATGAGTAACAGAATTATCAAAGATACGATCGCCATTACAGTGATCACGCTGGTGGCAGGACTTGCCCTTGGTGTAGTTCAGGATATTACAGCTGACCCGATCGCAAAGCAGGAAGCACAGGCGAAACAGGATGCTTACAAAGCAGTATTTGCAGGTGCAGACAGCTTTGACGTAGTAGATGTAGATACAGATGCACTGCAGTCTTATCTGGATGAGAACGGGTATGCAGCACAGTCCATCGATGAGACCATGCTTGCAAAAGATGCTTCCGGCAATGAACTGGGATATGCATTTACAGTAACCACTTCCGAAGGTTACGGCGGAGATATTCAGTTTGCAATGGGTATCCAGGATGACGGTACTTTAAATGGAATCTCTATTCTTTCCATTGGTGAGACCGCAGGCCTTGGTATGAGAGCAAACACAGATGCATTTAAGGATCAGTTCAAAGATAAGAAAGTAGACAAATTTGAATATACAAAAACAGGTGCCACAGCAGATAATCAGATCGATGCTTTAAGTGGTGCTACAATTACAACGAATGCCATGACAAACGGTGTCAACGCCGGTTTATGCGCATTCCAGTATGAGAAAGGAGGAAACTAGTGATGAAACCAAACACACCTGCAGAACGTTTGTATAACGGAATCATCAAAGAAAATCCTACCTTTGTACTGATGCTTGGTATGTGTCCGACACTGGCCATTACCACATCTGCAACTAATGGTATCGGAATGGGACTTACTACAACAGTGATCCTTGCAGCATCCAACTTAATGATCTCTCTTCTGAGAAACTTTATTCCGGACAGAGTCCGTATGCCTGCATTTATCGTAGTAGTTGCTTCGTTCGTAACAGTCGTACAGCTTCTTTTACAGGGATTTATCCCAAGTCTGTATGATTCACTTGGAATTTATATTCCTCTGATCGTAGTTAACTGTATTATCCTTGGCCGTGCAGAAGCATATGCATCCAAGAATAAACCGATCGCATCCTTGTTCGATGGTATTGGTATGGGCCTTGGATTTACTTTAAGTATTACCTGTATCGGTGCGGTACGTGAACTGATCGGTGCCGGATCTATTTTCGGACATCAGATTCTTCCTCTGGCAGATGCCGCAGCAGGTAAAGCTGGTTATGAACCAATTACAATCTTTATCCTCGCACCTGGAGCATTCTTTGTTCTGGCAGCACTTTCTGCATTACAGAATAAATTTAAACTTGGTGCAGCCAAACGTGGCATTGATCCGAGTAATCCGGACTGCGGCGGAAGCTGTGCAGCCTGCGGCAATACCATGTGCAAGGGAAAAAGGGGGTAATGGATTATGAAAGAACTTTTGATCATACTTGTAAGCTCGGCGATCGTAAATAACGTAGTCCTCAGCCAGTTCCTTGGTCTTTGCCCTTTCCTTGGTGTTTCCAAGAGTGTAGAGACAGCAGCCGGCATGGGCGGTGCGATCATCTTTGTTATCACACTGTCATCTTTTGTGACAGGTATTATTTACAACGCTATTTTAGTACCTACAAACCTGACTTATCTGCAGACAATCGTATTCATCCTGCTGATCGCAGCGCTGGTACAGTTTGTAGAGATGTTCCTTAAGAAAGCAATGCCTTCTCTGTATCAGGCACTTGGTGTGTATCTTCCTCTGATCACAACAAACTGTGCAGTTCTCGGTGTTGCCCTTACAAACGTACAGAAAGGTTATAATGTACTTCAGGGAACGATCAACGGATTTGCAACAGCAGTCGGATTTACAATTTCTATTGTACTGATGGCGGGTATCCGTGAAAAAATCGCATACAATGACATTCCAAAATCCTTCCAGGGATTCCCTACAGTTCTGCTGACTGCCGGACTGATGGCAATTGCCTTCTTCGGATTTTCAGGACTGATTTAAGGAGGGAAATGTTATGAATATAGGAGCAATTATCGCGGCAACTGTACTGGTTGCGGCAGTAGGTCTTTTTATTGGTATTTTCCTCGGAGTTGCAGGTAAGAAATTTGCAGTAGAAGTAGATGAGAAAGAGGTTGCTGTTCGTGAAGCACTTCCTGGAAATAACTGCGGTGGCTGTGGTTATCCGGGCTGTGATGGTCTGGCTGCAGCAATTGCCAAAGGTGAAGCGCCTGTAAACGGTTGTCCTGTAGGTGGTGAGCCTGTCGGAAAAGTGATCGCAGCGATCATGGGACAGGAAGTTGTTGAGACAGCCCGTCAGGTTGCATATGTAAAATGTGCAGGTACCTGCGAAAAGACAAAAGACAATTATGAATATACAGGTGTGGAAGACTGTGAAATGATGGCTTTCATTCCCGGCGGCGGAGCTAAGGCCTGTGGATTTGGATGTCTTGGATTCGGAAGCTGCGTAAAAGCCTGTCCGTTTGGTGCTATTGATGTAGTGAATGGTGTGGCTGTGGTTGATAAAGAGGCATGTAAAGCGTGTGGTAAATGTGTTGCGAAATGTCCGAAGCATTTGATCGAGCTTGTTCCGTATGAGCAGACTACATTTGTACAGTGCAGCTCTCATGCGAAAGGTAAGGCTGTTACATCTGCCTGTGAAGTTGGATGTATCGGATGTAAGAAGTGTGAGAAGACTTGTCCGAATGGCGCGATTACAGTTGATAACTTCTGTGCTCATGTAGATTACAGTAAGTGTACAAACTGCGGTGCATGTAGAGAGGCTTGTCCGAGACATATTATTCAGTAATTTTAAAGAACTGCTGTGTGAGGTAAAACTTACATAGCAGTTTTTTTGAATGTGCCTCAAATTATTTATGTATTCGAATATATGTTTGCACTCTGGGATGGGATGTGTTATGATAGTTCAGAAGTAATCAGGAAACCGGAGGAAATATCATGATCGCATTTGTTCATGGAACGGCAGTAGATATGACCGAGAACTCTGTCATTGTTGAGGCAGGCGGGATCGGATATGATATATATATGACAGGTACGGATCTGTCAAACATCCATATGGGAGAGGAAGTAAAGATCCATACTTATTTTAGCGTAAGAGAAGATGCCATGAAATTATATGGTTTCAGATCCAAAGATGATTTACAGATGTTTAAGCTGCTTCTGGGTGTAAATGGAGTTGGACCGAAGGCAGCAGTAGGAGTTCTGGCAGGAATCACAGCAGATGAACTGAGATTTGCAATCCTTTCAGACGATGTAAAAACGTTGTCCAAGGCTCCGGGAATCGGAAAGAAGACTGCGCAGAAGTTGATTCTTGAATTGAAGGATAAGATGAAACTTGAGGATGCATTTGAGCTGAAACTGGCGCATGAGCAGGAGAGGGCAACAGCAGGACTTGGAGATATCTCAGACGGTCGACAGGAAGCGGTAGAAGCGTTGGTTGCATTGGGATACAGTAGTACAGATGCACTTCGTGCAGTGCGTAAAGTTACGGATGTAGCGCCGGATGATGTGGAAGGTTTGCTGAAAGCGGCATTAAAAAATTTTTGATTTAACTAAATAAACGGCGGAGCAGTTATTTGGTGTAGAGCCACGTAGCGAAGCGGATGATTTTATCCGCCTGACTTGAAACAATGATTTTGCTATTAAAAGGGACTATAAGTTGTCTGAATTCGAGAAAAGAAGATACAGATATATCTGGATATAGAAAAACAGGTTAGTGAAAGGCCAGGAATAAATATTAAATGGAGAAACGTATTATAACCACAGATGTCACAGAGGAGGATTTTTCCCTGGAGGGAAATCTCAGACCTCAGACTCTTGATGATTACATTGGTCAGGAAAAGACAAAGAATACTTTAAAAGTATATATAGAAGCTGCCAAGCAGCGTCATGATGCATTGGATCATGTGCTGTTTTATGGCCCTCCGGGACTTGGAAAAACAACACTTTCCGGAATTATTGCCAATGAGATGGGAGTTCATATGAAGGTAACTTCCGGTCCGGCTATTGAGAAACCAGGAGAGATGGCTGCGATTTTGAACAATCTTCAGGAGGGAGATATCCTGTTTGTGGACGAGATCCATCGTCTGAACAGGCAGGTAGAAGAGGTCCTTTATCCTGCTATGGAGGATTATGCTATAGACATTATGATCGGAAAAGGTGCATCAGCCAGATCTATTCGTCTGGATCTGCCGAAGTTTACTCTGGTAGGGGCTACAACGAGAGCCGGACTTCTGTCTGCACCGCTTCGTGACCGTTTTGGTGTGATGCATCATCTGGAATTTTATACTCACGACGAATTGAAAACTATCATTATCCGTTCTGCTCAGGTTCTGGGGGTGGAGATTGACGAGAAAGGAGCAGCGGAGATTGCCAAAAGGTCGAGGGGAACCCCGAGACTTGCAAATCGTTTGTTGAAAAGAGTTCGCGATTTTGCGCAGGTGAAGTATGATGGCAGGATTACTTACGATGTAGCGTGCTTTGCGCTGAATCTTCTGGAAGTGGATCAATACGGTCTTGATAAGATTGACCGCAGGATTTTGCAGACAATGATTGTTAATTTCCAGGGTGGACCGGTAGGACTGGAAACACTGGCAGCCGCTATAGGAGAGGATTCCGGTACATTGGAGGATGTATATGAACCTTATCTGCTTCAGAATGGATTCCTGAATCGTACTCCGCGTGGACGAATGGCATCTGCACTTGCATATGAGCATTTGGGTTACCAGATGCCCGAGAAAAACTAATCAAAAAGTTGTTAAAAGACCAAAAAGTAAAACTTTTTTAAAAATTCCTATACATTTCGACCGCTTTCGAGTATAATGAAATAAATGTCTGGAATTCTCGTTAGATAAAGAGTTATTGATCATTTAGTGTTCAGTGACGTTAGAGAGGCAGACCTGAATATGATTTTGCCCAGTATTATAACAGAATAGAATACAAAAAAATTGTTTTGTTATGAAGGATTAGCAGGATGGATGAATTAATCTGTCCGGTCAAAAGAACAAAAATTTGCGGCATATAATGTGAATTTGCAGAATAGTAATAATAAGATACAGGAGGCTCGTACGGATGGCGGTCAAAAATACAGCAAAGGTAATCATTGGAGGTAAGATTATTACGCTGGGAGGTTATGAATCGGAAGAATATTTCCAGAAAGTAGCATCCTATATAAATAAAAAGATGGATGAATTAAGCGGTATGCCGGGTTACAGCAGACAGCCGATGGAGACCAAGCATACACTTCTTAGTTTGAATATCACAGATGATTATTTTAAGGCTAAGAAACAGGCAGAGGTTTTTGAACAGGATTTACAGCAGAAGGATCAGGAGATGTACGATCTGAAACATGAACTGATTTCTCTTCGTATGCAGATCGAGGAAGTGCAGAAGCATGAACAGGAACTGGCCGAGCAGAAGAGCCTTCTGGCAGGAAGAAACGATGAACTGGAAAAGCAGAACAATGAACTTGAGAAACAGATTGATGAACTGCTGAAATAATAAGAGGGGGGATTGCTTCGGTGATTTCCCCTTTGTAATTTTATTATGTGAGGTATATAAGTGAGACGAAATGAAATAGAACTTCTGGCACCTGCCGGTTCTTATGAAGGATTCGAAGCGGCTATTGGCGCCGGAGCAGATGCAGTTTATGTGGGAGGGGCTGCATTTGGAGCGCGTGCATATGCGAAGAATTTCGGAGAAGAAGAGCTTCTCCGGGCAATTGATACCGCCCATATTCATGGAAAGAAACTGTACCTGACAGTTAACACACTTCTAAAGAACAGAGAACTTTCGGAACATTTGTATGATTATCTGCTTCCGTATTATAAAGAAGGGCTGGATGCGGTAATTGTTCAGGATATGGGTGTATTTATGGCAATTAGGGAGATGTTTCCGGGGCTGCATCTTCATGCCAGTACGCAGATGACTGTGACGGGACCTGAGGGAATGCGTTTTCTGGAGGAACAGGGAGCTTCACGTGTAGTAACTGCCAGAGAACTTTCATTAGATGAGATCAGAAGAATGCATGAGACAAGCCCTATAGAGATTGAATCATTTATTCATGGCGCATTATGTTACAGCTATTCCGGACAATGTCTCATGAGCAGCATTCTTGGGGGAAGAAGTGGAAACAGAGGCCGTTGCGCTCAGCCGTGCCGCCTTCCATACCAAACTGTACTGTGCGGCGAAAGTAAAGACAGAACCTCAGAAAACAGAATTTCTGCAAAAAGAAGCCAGGGAAAGCGGAAACAGGGAAAACGAAATGCGGAAGAAATATGTCCGCTGAGTCTCAAGGACATTTCTACAATAGAAATTCTGCCACAGATTCTGGATGCGGGAGTTACATCTCTTAAAATAGAAGGAAGAATGAAGCAGCCGGGATATACAGCGGGGGTCACTTCCGTGTACAGGAAATATCTGGATATTCTTTTGGAAAAAGGTGCTGAGAATTATAAAGTAGATGAGAAAGATAAACAATATCTGCTGGATCTGTTTAACAGGGGCGGCTCCTGTACTGGATATTATCAGATGCAGAATGGGCCGTCTATGATGGCATTTACCAATGAAAAGAAAACAGGAGATATCACACCTGCATTAAAACAGAAAAAAGAAAAAATTCAGGGAACATTGATTCTTTATCCGGGAAGTCCGGTAATATTGGATGTGGCCTGCAGAGGAATCCATGGATCTGCATCAGTAGGAGAAGTACAGTATGCGCAAAATCAGCCTCTGACAGAAGAACGAGTCCGTTCACAGATGGAGAAACTGGGAAATACTGTCTATGAGTGGGAGAGTCTGGATATCCAGATGGATGAGAGTATTTTTATTCCGATGAAAATACTGAACGAAGCCCGCAGACAGGCCCTGGAAGCCCTGGAAAAAGAGATTCTGCAACTGTACAGAAGAAAAGAAACAGGCAGTTTATGGCTGAAACAAAAGTTATCTGCACAGAGGACCAGATCTGAAGAAACAGAAAAAAAACTGCCAATTTATGTTTCCTGTGAAGAAAAAGAGACCGCACTTGCGTTATATAAAAGTGAAGGAATACAGGGAATGTATCTGAACGGTGATGCCATGGAGGCATGTCTTGACGAGGGTGTGAGCCGGGGGATGGAAATGTATCTGTTACTGCCGCATATTATGAGAGGAGAGATGCCGGAGAAAATGAATTTTCAGATAAAAGACTGGCTGAACAGAGGAATGACAGGATTTCTTGTAAGAAACCTGGAAACATTTGCGATTCTGCAGAAAGCCGGTCTGGCTGAGAAGTGTGTGCTGGATCATAGCATGTATACATGGAACAATGCGGCAGAGGAATTCTGGAACGAGCAGAAAATCATGCGAAATACAATTCCGCTTGAATTAAACGAAGGAGAGATCCGGCACAGAAATAATCAGAACAGCGAGATATTGATTTATGGATATCTTCCGCTGATGATTTCCGCCCAATGCGTGCATAAGAATGTTTACGGGTGTAATCATAAAGAAGAGTGGGTAACTCTTAAAGACCGTTATGACAAGGAATTTACAGCCAAATGTGTATGTAACCCGTGGAAAATGGAGAATACAAATTTTAGCATTCCCTGCTATAATATCATTTACAACAGTATTCCCTATGGCCTGCTGAAGGAGAAAAATCAGATAGACAAACTTGGTGTTTCTTCTCTGAGACTTGCATTTACCATTGAGAAGCCTCAGGAAGCGTTAAAGATTTATGAAGAGTTCCGGGAAGTTTATCAGAATGGCGGAAATCCTCCGAAGCGGGAGTACACAAAGGGACATTTTAAAAGAGGAGCCGAGTAAGGCATATGATTAATGTAATTGTAGAATTATCCAAGTATGTGATCCTTACCCTGATGGTGATTTACACATTCCATTGTTTCTATCTGGTGAAACAGCAGAGTGAGGAGGAGAAAAACGAATCGCTGCGGCAGCAGCTGATGCTTATCTTTTTTATGGATTTTACTGCATTTCTGGTCATCTATCTAAAGACGGGAAAGTTTCAGGTAATTCTGTTTTATGTGGAGATGATGGCGTTTTTTGCAGTAATCCAGATTCTGTACAGGCTTATATATAAGAAAGCATCGATTTTATTGCTGAACAATATGTGTATGCTTCTGAGCGTGGGATTCATTATGCTGTGCAGGCTGGATGTGTCTACTGCGACCAGACAGCTTATCATCGTGTCTGGTGTGAATGCAGTGGCCCTTGCAGTTCCGGTTCTGATCAGAAAGATGAAATTTCTAAAGGATTTGACCTGGTTGTACGCGGGGATTGGAATTGTGCTTCTGGCAGCAGTACTGGTGCTTGCTCAGACAAGCTATGGTGCGAAGCTTTCCCTGATGGGAATCCAGCCGTCAGAGGCAATCAAGATCACATTTGTATTTTTTATGGCAGCTTTGCTGAGAAATGGGGCAGATTTTTCGAAGGTAGTCCAGACGACTGTGGTAGCAGGCTTACATGTGGGAATTCTGGTACTGTCCAGAGACCTTGGAAGCGCGGTGATCTTTTTCGCCGCATATCTGATCATGATCTATGTGGCTTCCAGAAATGTGGGATATCTGGCGCTTGGGCTTGCAGGCGGGTCAGCAGGAGCAGTTGTTGCATATCATCTGTTTGGACATGTACGGCAGAGGGTAACTGCCTGGAAAGATCCTATGGCGGTATACCAGAATGAAGGATATCAGATCGTTCAGTCATTGTTTGCCATCGGAACGGGTGGATGGTTTGGAATGGGATTATGCCAGGGATCACCGGAAAAAATCCCGGTTGTTAAGAATGACTTTATATTCAGTGCTATTTGTGAGGAACTGGGAGGTATTTTTGCAATCTGCCTGATTCTTGTATGTATGAATTTCTTTTTGATGATCGTAAATATCGCACTTAAGATAAAGAAGCCGTTTTATAAACTGATCGCACTTGGACTTGGTACAGAATACGCATTTCAGGTGTTTCTGACGATTGGTGGTGCAACAAAGTTTATTCCTATGACAGGTGTAACACTTCCACTGGTCAGCTATGGCGGAAGTTCTGTTGCAAGTACAGTGCTGATGTTGGCAATCATTCAGGGATTGTATATTTTGAGAGAAGACGAGGACGAAGAAATTGAGAGATATCGAAGAAAGGAAGCAGCGCAAAGAGCTCAGGAAGCGGCAGAAGCGCAAAGCTCAGGAGATTTCTAGAAAAAAAAGATCCCGCAACCGGGAATATACTTTTGTATCCTGCTTTTTTGTGCTGATCTTTGTAAGCATGATCGGATATCTGGTTTATTTCAATTATGCAAAGAGCGAGGACTTTATTAACAGTCCATATAATACCAGACAGGATACATTTTCAGACAGAGTTGTGCGAGGTAAGATCATATCAGCTGATGAGCAGGTGCTTGCACAGACCAATGTGTATGAAGATGGGACAGAGGAGCGTACTTATCCGTATGCGAATATGTTTGCTCATGTAGTAGGATATGATACAAACGGTAAAAGTGGTCTGGAATCAGAGGCAAACTTTCAGCTTTTGACATCTCATGAATTCTTTCTTAATCAGATGAAGAATGAATTTAAGAATCAGAAGAATACAGGTGACTCTGTAGTAACAACATTGAATGCAGACCTTCAGACAACTGCTTATAATGCATTGGGTGACAGAAGGGGGGCAGTTGTAGCCATAGAGCCGTCTACCGGAAAGATTCTGGTGGAACTTAGCAAACCGGATTTTGATCCGAATACCATCGCAGATAACTGGGATACTCTGGTTAATGACTCTAATGACAGCAGTTTGCTTAACAGAGCGACTAACGGAGCATATCCTCCCGGCTCGACGTTCAAAGTGGTAACCGCTCTTGATTATTTCAGGACTAAAGGAAGTCTGGAAGGATTTTCTTATCTTTGTGAGGGAAGCATTACAACGGAAGATCACACGATTCGCTGTTATGGCGGGACAGTTCATGGTCAGGAGGATTTTTACAGTGCTTTTGCAAACTCCTGCAACAGTGCTTTTGCGGAGATAGGAACTATAGTTGGGGGCAGTTCTCTGAGAAAGACGGCAGAAGAGCTTCTGTTCAATAAGAGTCTGCCGCTTACTTCCTATAAAAAAAGCAACTTTACACTTAATGGAAATTCTTCAGTTGCAGAAGTCATGCAGACTGCGATCGGACAGGGAAATACGCTGGTATCTCCGATGCATATGGCATTGATTACCAGCGCTATTGCCAATGGCGGTGAGTTGATGAAACCATATCTGATAGATTCTGTAGTCAGCTCAGATGGCGAAACAGTCAAGACGACACAGCCGGAGAGTTATAAACGTCTGATGACGGAAAATGAGGCAAATATCCTTGGAAAACTGATGAAAGGCGTTGTGGAGAATGGAACAGCATCTGCTTTAAACGGAAGAGGATATACAGTAGCAGGTAAAACCGGATCAGCGGAATTTGATGAAAATGGTTCTAGCCATTCCTGGTTTATCGGATACTCTAATGTAGATGATCCTGACCTCGTAGTAGCTATTATTGTTGAGAATGGTGGTACAGGAAGCGAGGCAGCTGTGCCGATCGCAGGCCAGATATTTGATGCGTATTATTTTGATAATTAACCCAATTAAGGAATACTGGCGAACCGCGATATCTGTCTGATTTATGAATAAAATGCTCTGTTTTATGAGATGGCTGTAACAATATCTCTGAACAGAGCATTTTTGTATTTGTAATCTTGCCATGATGATTCCATATTTACGGGTTGCGGGTTTGGTGAAAAAGAGGTATACTATATTCAGTTTTTAATACCACGCAAAACAGGAGGGATTGCATTATGATAGAAGCAACGAGCTGTGGCGGTGTGGTAATTCATCGGGGTAAGATTCTTACATTGTATAAATCTTACAGGAACCGTTATGAGGGCTGGGTATTACCGAAGGGAACTGTGGAGCCGGGTGAAACGCATGAACAGACGGCATTACGTGAAGTGATGGAAGAGGCTGGAGTGCGGGCTACCATTGTCAAATATATCGGGAAGAGCCAATATAACTTTACCGTTCCGGAGGACGTGGTTTCCAAAGAGGTACACTGGTATCTGATGACTGCGGATAATTATCATAGTAAGCCCCAAAGAGAAGAGTTTTTTGTAGATTCAGGATATTATAAATATCATGAAATCTATCATCTGTTGAGATTTTCCAATGAGAAGCAGATTGTAGAGCGTGCATATCAGGAGTATCTGGAGATGAGAAGCAACGGACTCTGGGGAAAACAGCATAAGTATTATTAACGTGAACAGGGCTGTGTTTTTTGACGCAGCCCGGTTTAAATTTCGGAGAATATGGGAATGCTTTTAATGAAGCAGACCAGGGAGCAGATGAATTTTCATCTGCCTGACAAATGCAAAAGAATGGGAGAAGGAGCAAGATGCTGGAATGGCAGGAGAATTTTCTGACAGGGGAATCAGTAAAGAATCCTGATAGGATAAAAAAGAAACTGAATAACGGAAAATTAGTCCCTGGAATTTATCTTCTGACATTGTCAGAGAATCCATTAAATCTGATGGATATCATTCCTGCAGCAATGTTGGTGCAGAAGAGCTTTTATGGGATTTGCCCGAAGATCATAGGAATGGCCGGGGATAAGGATGAAGCTCTGGAAATGGTACGGAGTCTGGTAGATGAAATGTATACAAAGACAGGAACCTTTGCAACAGCTGAATATATAGAAAACAGGTGAGAATATGTTACATATTTTATGGCTGATCCTTAAGTTTATATTGATCATACTGGGGATTTTGCTGGGCCTCCTATTACTGGCGGTTCTACTTGTTTTTTTCTGCCCTGTAAGGTATAAAGCATCAGCTGTGAAGACAGAGGGTGAATTGAAACAGATAGAAGGCGAAGGGATTGTAAGCTGGCTGTTCCATGCAGTTTCACTGAAAGTGGGATGGAAAGATCAGCAGTTGAGTCTGATATTTTATCTGTTTGGGATTCCGATAGATAGATTATTGAAGAAACATCGGAATAGAAAGGCAGGGTTACAGAAGAAATCCCGTAAAAAAGAAAAAACGTCTGGAACTGATGAGAAGACAAAGATAAATTCTAAAGTTTTAAATGAGAATCCTGTGGATTCTGCTGAAGGAAAACAGGATCACATGCAGCAGGAAGATAATTCAGCGGACAATTCAGAGGAGAGTATGCAGCGTGCGGATGAGCAGGAAACAGAAGAGACTGTATCAACAGAAATCTCTAATGAAATTGCTGGTAAGAAGGAGAATTTTGATAAGACTGTACAGCAGAAAACATTTTTTATAAAAAAGATATATAGATGTCTGCAGAAAATTATCAAAAATATTCAGAAAAAGCTGCACAGTATTTATATGATTTTAGGCAGGATTAGAAACAGAGTTTCCTGGTGGAAGGAATTTCTTGAACATCCCAGGGTGAAAGCAGCAAGAGATCTTGTGTGGAAACATGCAAAATTTTTGCTGAAACACATTTTTCCGACCAGGATAGAAGGACAGATTACCTTTTCCTGCGAAGATCCGGCCTTGACAGGTACAGCACTTGCAGTGCTTGGCATGACAATTCCATTCCATAAGAATTGTGTGCAGATTACTCCGCGGTTCGACGGAGAAAACTATCTGCAGGGAAACATTAAGGCAAAAGGAAGAATATATGGATTTGTTTTTGTGAGGGCTGCATTGAGTATCTATTTTGATAAAAATATAAAATACGTTATAAAACGTTGGAAAACCAGGAGGGCATGATCATGGCAAACGAAAATAACTTTAAAGAGACTGTAAATTCATTGTTCAAAGGAATGGATAGTTTTATTTCCGCGAAAACTGTAGTAGGGGAGGCAATTCATGTAGGTGATACGATCATCCTTCCTCTTATGGATGTATCTTTTGGTGTAGGTGCAGGCGCTTTTTCAGGAGAGAAGAAGGACAATGGCGGCGGCGGAATGGCCGGAAAGATGACTCCTTGTGCAGTGCTTGTTATCCAAAACGGAACAACTAAACTTGTCAATGTGAAAAACCAGGACGGACTTACCAAGGTACTTGACATGGTTCCTGATTTTGTAGACCGATTCACAGCCTTTACAGCTGGAAAAGGTGATGATGAACCAAGCAGCGAACAGTAGAAATAAACAACAGTAGAAATATTGTAGAAGTCAGATGACATAATTTCGCACATTTCTGAGAATATATCTGCATAAACTATAGCAAACCAATGAAAAAGAAAAGGTGCAGGAGAATTGGAAAAGCTGATTGGCTTCATGCTGTTTTTTATAGGTCTTGGAATGGTGATCGGACTGTTGATCGCGGAAAATGTGATTCTTGTAGTTTCGGCCGGAATTTTCCTGCTGTTGGGGTATCATCTTTTCTGCCATTAAAAACGAAATAAAGAGAGACTGCCGGAGCAGGATATCAGAGAAATTTTTACGGATTTCAAAGGATATTCGGTTTACGGCAGTCTTTTGCTGTTTTATATATTTTATTTTGACAGGGGAAATGGGTGAAAACTAAGATTTTCTGATATAGGTGGGTTGATAGTTAAAAATAGATCCTGCCCGGAAGGATTTTTCAATAACATAAAAAAATACCCCTGCAAAAACAGGGGCAATGGTGTTATTATGCTCTTTCTACTTTACCGGATCTTAAGCAAGAAGTACATACATATGTCTTTCTAGCTCCGCCTTCAGCAGTTTTGATTTTAACGGATTTTACGTTAGATTTCCACATTTTATTGGATCTTCTATGTGAATGACTTACATTATTTCCGAAATGAGCAGCTTTTTCACAGATTGCACATTTAGCCATGATAGCACCTCCTTGACGCTTTATTGTTACTGTCTGCTGTGTGCATAGCGTCTAAACAGTAACCTTGTGTTCAACAGATTACATTGTAACAGATGAATTGTGCTTTTGCAAGCAAAAAAAGGAAAAAACTCAAAAATTATATTTCTTTTTCTAGCAAAAGAGGTTATAATACACCCATTAATTTCGCAATCCCTTGATTTTACGGCATTTCCAGACATGAGAAAATTTCTGAAATCGTTATTTTGTGACATTTTTAGGACAAATGCCAGAATTATAGGAGATGTGTACCATTATTTTTGAGTTGACTTTTTGGCACATTCCGCATATACTAACAGTAGCTAAGGAATGTGGTGAGATTCCGTGAAGCGAAATAAAGCAAAACAAAAGCCCTCAGAGTGCCAGCTCCGAGGGCTTTCTTGCTCGTTACGGTGAGCTATTCCGTTTAGACTGTTGCTGTCTATCGTCTACTGTCCAGCCATTTGCATATGTAGTAGCTAACTACGCCTGCTATAACAGAGACAAGAAATGTGGTGAGAATTTCTTCCATGGAGCCCACCTCCTTTCTGCTGGAGGTTCGACAGCTCATTTAGTATAACAGGATTTAGAACAAATTGGAATATATAGAAAAATAATTACCCGGTACAGATTAGCGCACCGGGCTTTTTTTAGGTCTTTTAGTCAGTTCTTTATGTTTCTTTTTTAACCATTCTTCATATTGCTTTTCAGTCTGGATGGAAGAATCATAACCATCAGGACATACTTGAACTTCTCTACCCTCTATTAAATCTTTGTAGTAGTAAGATTCATTAACAAAATCATTATAATCTTCATTGCGATTGCGAAGCATATCAACAATAGCCTTGTGTTCGATTTGAATGGTGTTTCTCTTTCGCTTTTGATCATTGTAGCGTTTTTTTAACTTTTTATCAGCAGAACATTTAGGACAAAAATTTGTCCGTCCATCTCTTTTTACAAACATTTGATTGCAGATAGGACAGTATGCTAAAGAATATTTAAAGTTAATTAACTCCAAAATATCGCGTCCATATAAGAAACCAATATCATCAACTAAGAACGTGATACAATATTGATTCTTATACCTACGCATTATTGTAGGTATTTCAATCTCATTAAAAGTGGAGAGCCAGGAATCAATACTATAGAGTAATAGTTGTGTGTCTTCTTCTTCGTTCAGCATAGTTCCATCCAATTCATTATTAGCGATACATGTAATTAGGTTAACTATCTTCTGTTGTGTATTATATGATAATAAATCAGTATATGCTTGCGAAGGTATGTCAAACATTTTCTTTGCATCTGATTTTAATATCGGAAGATAGAATTTATCAAAACCAGCACTGTCTTTATAGGAGAAAGCATTGGCGGGGTGTGATGAAAAATAATTATCCCCAAAAATCATAATGGCTATAATTTCGGGATTTTCAGAAAAAATTTGAATTAGATAACCGTTCTTTTTGTATCCGCTACAGTTTTATAAAATAGAACGGATATAAAAGCTCTGAAAATAAATAAGTTTTATCTTATACTATATACATAGCCGATACATCAGATGAAATGTAGCGGGCTATGTTATGTGCAGGGCGTAAGACCGCTGTCGAGATCGGCACGGCAGCAGATCAGTATTGAAACGATTGCAGGTTATCTACTGCAAAAGCAGGGAAGCATGTACATATTTCCCGGCGAGAGAACTGGAAGTATTAAATTATACTCGAGCAGCAATACATTTTACGATTTTGGGCGTGGCGTTGGTGGTGATGTAATAAAAAGGAAACTGCACAGGCAAAACGGGAAAACAGGGAACTGGAACTGCTGCCACATATATCTGCTCATATCCTGCGGCATACCGCTTGTACAAGAATGGCAGAAGCCGGAATCGACCCCAAAACATTACAGTATATCATGGGGCATGGCGATATCAGTACCACCATGGATATTTACAATCATGTGGATTCTGTAAGAGTACAGAACGAAATGAAAAAGCTGGAGAACATCATATAAAATCAGAGCCATTCCCTTTATTGGGTGTGGCTTTTTTGTGACAAATTTTATGACAAATGAAAGTAATTAGATGAAACTAGACGAAACATAAAATAGAACAAAAGAGCCGAAAACCCTTGAAAATAGCGCGTTTTGGGTGTAAGATGAATCAAGACGAAATTGGTCGTTGTTTTATCTAGCAAAAGAGGTTATAATACATTTACATACAATATATTAGCATTGGAGGTAACCATATGAATGGACGTATAGATTCCGGATTAGGTCAGATCATAATTGACACAGATGTAATCGCAACCTACGCAGGAAGCGTTGCAGTAGAGTGCTTCGGTATCGTGGGCATGGCAGCAGTCAGCATGAAAGACGGACTGGTAAAGCTTCTTGGAAAGAATAGCCTGAAACATGGTATCAGTGTCAGAATTACAGAGGACAATAAAATCCGCCTGAATTTCCATGTTATTGTGGCATATGGCGTGAATATAAGTACAATTGCGGACAACCTTGTCAGCAATGTCAAATATAAAGTCGAAGCCTTTACAGGAATGGAGATCGATAAGATTGATATTTACGTAGAAGGTGTACGCGCAATTGATTAGGATAGAGGAGGAACTTGTGGTGAATAACAAAACCATAGATGCCAGAATACTTTCCAGAATGTTTCTTGCAGGAGCCAAGAATCTGGAAGCTAAGAAAGAATGGATTAATGAACTGAATGTATTTCCGGTACCGGATGGAGATACGGGAACCAATATGACAATGACTATCATGGCAGCTGCTGCAGAAGTAGGATCTCTTGGAGAGACTGATATGGAATCATTGGCCAAAGCGATTTCTTCAGGTTCTCTGCGAGGTGCAAGAGGTAACTCAGGTGTTATCCTTTCCCAGCTTCTCCGCGGTTTTACCAAGAGTGTTAAGAAGAGCCAGGAATTAGATGCACAGGCTATCGCTGCAGCAATGGAGAAAGGTGTGGAGACTGCATATAAGGCAGTTATGAAGCCAAAAGAAGGAACAATTCTTACTGTTGCAAGAGAAGCGGCAGCCAAGGCTGTTGAGATTGCAGAGACAGCGGAGAATTTGGATACATTTTTCCAGGGTGTGATCGCTCATGCAGAGGAAACCCTGGCAAAGACTCCTGAAATGCTTCCGGTTCTGAAAGAGGCAGGAGTAGTAGATTCAGGTGGACAGGGTCTTCTGGAAGTATATCACGGAGCATATGACGGATTCCTTGGAAAAGAAATCGATTATACTCAGTTTGATAAGGCGAAGGGTCCTACAGTTACTAAGATTGATGCTCAGACAGAAGCTGACATCAAGTTCGGTTACTGTACAGAGTTTATTATTCTGCTGAATCAGCCGATGTCTGAAGAAACAGAGCATGAATTCAAGAAATTCCTTATGTCCCTTGGCGATTCTATTGTACTTGTTGCTGATGATGAAATTGTAAAAGTACATGTTCATACTAATCATCCTGGACAGGCAATTGAGAAGGCACTTACATTTGGTGCACTTTCCCGTATGAAGATTGACAACATGCGTGAAGAGCATCAGGAGAAACTGATTAAAGACGCTGAGAAGATGGCTAAAGAGCAGGCTGAGCAGGAAGAGAAAGAGATTGCAGCACAGCCGGCGAAGGAAGTTGGATTTATTTCTGTATCTGTTGGAAATGGAATGACAGAGATTTTTAAAGAACTGGGTGTTGACTATCTGATCGAAGGCGGACAGACAATGAATCCAAGTACTGAAGATATGCTGAATGCCATTGCAAAAGTAAATGCAAAGACTATCTATATCTTCCCAAATAATAAGAATATTGTTCTTGCAGCTAATCAGGCAAGGGATCTTACAGAGGATAAAGAGATTGTAGTTGTACCTACGAAGACTATTCCGCAGGGTATCACAGCTATGATCAGCTACGTGCCTGAGAAGAATAGCGCAGAGAATACAGAGGCTATGCTTCAGGCAATTGAACGCGTGAAGACAGGTCAGATTACTTATGCAGTCCGTGATACCAGAATCGATGACAAGGAGATTCATGAAGGAGATATGATGGGTATCGGGGATCATGGAATTCTGGCAGTTGGAAAGGATCGTCTGGAGGTTGCCAAGGAGACTGTTGCCGAGATGGTAGATGATGAGGCTGAGGTGATCAGTATTTATTATGGCGCTGATATTGAGGAAGCGGAAGCTGAGAAACTGGCAGCAGCACTTGAGGAGGCTTATCCGGACTGTGATGTAGAACTTAATGCAGGCGGACAGCCGATTTATTATTATGTTATTTCTGTAGAATAATTGGATTTTTGAAGGATATAAATGAATAGTTAATGTAATGAAAACGGGTATGGGCCATTATTGAGAGTGGGTATATCCGTTTTCGTGTTTTAACCAAATCAAGCAAGTGGCGAAGTGGATGATTTTATTCGCTTGACATAGGACGGCAGGAAAATTATTTGTTCGGGGTGCGGTTTCGGGTACTAAGATATTCTAAGCTGGTCAAAATCTGCTAAAAGCATGAGAGAAATGCCACAAACTCGCCTGCGGCTCAGACAGTGTGTCATTTTTCTCATAACGCAGATTTTGACCAGCTAAGAATATCTAAGTGCCCTGCAAATGCACCCCAAACAAATAATTTTCCTGCCTGGTATTTGAACATGTGAGAGTATTTTGAATAATATTTGACGGATGAAAAAGTGTTTTGTTATTAATTATTGGAAACAATCATAGGAATATTTGCTTGGTTTTTGTTAATTATTTTCTATAGAAAGGAATCGGTGATATATGTCAACGTCTTTGCGAACCCTCAAGGGTGTGGGCGAGAAAACGGAGAAGCTGTTTGGAAAAATTGGGGTTACGGATATAGAGTCTTTGTTGAGTTATTATCCGCGTAATTATGATGCATATGAGGAACCGGTGGAGATTCAGTCTCTGGAGGAGGGGGCTGTCGCGGCGATTTCTGCAACGATTACGGCAGGTGTGTATGTAAATCAAGTACGAAATCTTCAGGTTATAACGACTACCGTAGCAGATCTTACAGGGAAGATTTCTGTTACATGGTTTAATGCACCTTATTTACGTTCTACAGTCAGGAAAGGCAGCAGATTTGTTCTGCGTGGGCGTGTTGCCAGAAAGCAGGGAAAGCTGCAAATGGAGCATCCGGAGATTTTTACTCCGGCGGTTTATGAGGAGATCCTACACAGTCTTCAGCCAATTTATGGACTGACAGCGGGACTTTCTAATAAGACGATCGTGAAACTGATCCATCAGGTGTTGGATGAGCAGAAACTTCAGGTAGAGTATCTGGCAGATGAGTATAAGGAAAAATATCATCTGGCAGACAGGAATTTTGCGGTTCCTGCGATACATTTTCCCAAAAATATGCAGGAGTTATTATCTGCCAGAAGACGTCTGGTATTTGATGAGTTTCTTTTGTTTATTCTTGCTGTGCAGATGCTGAAGGAAAAGACAGAAGAGGCGCCGAATGCTTTTCCTATGCATCCGGTATGGACTACGGAGCAGATTATAGAGAATCTGCCTTATGATCTGACAAATGCGCAGTTAAATGTATGGCATGAGATTGAACGGGACCTAAGTGGCCAGGCGCTGATGTCCAGACTGATCCAGGGAGATGTTGGAAGTGGTAAGACGATTCTGGCGTTTCTTGCAATGATCATGACTGCAGAAAATGGTTATCAGGCGGTGTTGATGGCTCCTACGGAGGTTCTTGCCAGACAGCATTTTCAGGCAATGGAAAAATTGCTTCAGGAACAGAACATAAATTTTGGACATCCGGTATTGTTGACCGGGTCAGATACAGCGAAAGAGAAACGGGAAAAATATGCTCTGATCGCATCAAAAGAGGCAAATTTGGTAATAGGAACACACGCGTTGATACAGGAGAAAGTGCAGTACAATAACCTTGGTCTGGTCATTACAGATGAACAGCATCGTTTTGGTGTAAAACAGAGAGAGGCATTGACTACTATGGGAAATCCTCCTAATGTGCTGGTTATGAGCGCTACGCCGATTCCGCGAACCCTTGCTATCATTATATACGGAGATCTGGATATTTCTGTGATCGATGAGCTTCCTGCGCAGAGACTCCCTATTAAGAATTGTGTTGTGGATACTTCTTATCGGCCAAAAGCATACTCTTTTATGGAAAAACAGATTCGTCAGGGACGTCAGGTTTATGTGATCTGTCCGATGGTGGAGGAGAGTGAAGGTATGGATGGAGAGAACGTATTGGATTATACGATGAAACTTCGAAATATTTTTCCGGCGGATATTCATGTGGCATCTCTTCATGGAAAGATGAAAGCGAAAGAGAAAAATGCAGTTATGGAGGCTTTTGCAGCAGGTGAAATTCAGATTCTTGTATCAACAACTGTCGTGGAGGTAGGGGTAAATGTGCCGAATGCGACGGTAATGATGGTAGAGAATGCTGAACGTTTTGGCCTGGCACAGCTTCACCAGCTTCGCGGACGTGTAGGTCGTGGAGAATATCAGTCATATTGTATTTTTATGCAGGGAAGTGATGCAAAAGAAACTTCCAAACGTCTGGAAATTTTGAATAAATCTAATGATGGATTCTATATTGCAGGAGAAGATCTGAAACTTCGCGGCCCCGGTGATCTGTTTGGAATTCGACAGAGTGGTCTGCTGGAATTTAAGCTGGGAGATATTTATCAGGATGCAGATATTTTAAAGGCAGCCAGTGAGACTGCTGCAGATATTCTTTCTCTTGATGAAGACCTGAGTCTTCCGCAGAATCACGAACTACAGAAAAAATTGTCTGAGTATATGAAAGAAGATTTGCAGAACCTTGGATTATAATTGCGAATATCTGCTTGACTATAGGTCACCCCCTGCTTATTGCTTTTCGCAATTGAAGCAGGGGACTTACTTGATTTGGTTAAAATATTTTGTGAAAGTTTCGATGATTATATGTGATATTGCACAAAATGGGCTGCCGTGAAGCAAGACAAAAGTACTTTATTTGTTGTTATTTTATCTATATAAAGGTAAAAAACATTGCAAAAGCAGGAGATTCGTAGTATTCTATTTCCGTAAAAGAATACTTATACCTTGTAAGGAGGCTATCATATGGCAACAAAAACAACTACAGCAGATCTCAACACATCCACTGCGAAGACAACCAAAGTTAAAGAGGCTCCTGCAAAGACAACTGCTGCAGAAGTAGCTGTAAACAAAGAAGCTGACAAAAAAGAAACAGTAAAAAAAGAGACAGCAGTAAAGGAATCTGCAGCTAAACAGACAGTAAAAGCAGATGCAAAAGAAGCTGTAAAAGAGACCGTAAAAGAAACAACAAAAGCAGCTAAAGAACTTGCCAAGAAAGAACCTGTTAAAAAAGAGGCTGCTAAAACAACAGTAAAGAAGACCACAACAAGAAAAACAACAAAGAAGGCTGCTGAGAAACCGGCTGAAAAGGCTGCTGCAGAAAAGAAGACTACAACAAGAAGAACAACAAAGAAAGAAGTAACTGCAGAAGTATATGTTCAGTTCATGGGCAGAGAAGTATATGCAAAAGATGTCTTAGAGAATGTTAAGAAGATCTGGACAGAAGAAATGTGCAAAAAAGAGAAAGATCTTAAAGACGTTAAGATTTATATCAAACCAGAAGAATATAAAGCATATTATGTAATCAATGGTGATGTAACAGGGGCTATCGGACTCTGATACATAAGAGGTAATAAATAAAGCAGAGAAGTCTGTTTTAAATTCACGAATTAAACAAAATTAAAGAATCGTCCGGACGGGTTAATGATTCGGCGGATGTGATTATAAAAACTCAGGTGATAAAATATATTCATCTGGGTTTTTGTTATATTGCGAAAATATCAGATTTCAGGAAAAGAATTTCAGCACCTCTTTACTTGACAAAAATTATCAGTTAGGATAAGCTATCTTCAATAGGAATATATTATTGAGAAAAATAATCAATATAAAACAATAATATTGAAAGCAAAAACAAAGGAAGAGCGAATGATAATGACATTAAGAGATTTGGAAATAGGAAAAAGCGCAGTGATTAGATCTGTCGGTGGGAAGGGAGCTCTGCGTCAGCATTTTCTGGATATGGGTATGATTCCGGGAGCGGAAATAACAGTGGTGAAATTTGCACCTATGGGTGATCCTGTGGAATTACAGATTCACGGGTATGAACTAACATTGAGACTTGCAGAAGCGGAACAAATAGAAATTGAACAGATTCCCAAAAGAAGCAGAAGCCACGAAGGAATTGAACTATTGAAAGAAACAGACCATCCGGGTCTGGGAGAAAATGGGAAATATCATTCTAAAAAAGATGAGCATCCGGTACCGCAGGGATCAACACTGACCTATGCATTAGTAGGAAATCAGAACTGCGGAAAAACAACGCTGTTTAATAAACTGACAGGATCCAATCAACATGTAGGAAATTTTCCAGGTGTAACAGTAGACCGTAAAACAGGATCCATTAAAGGTCATCCGGATACAGAAATTACTGATCTGCCGGGAATTTATTCTATGTCACCTTACAGCAGTGAAGAAATCGTTTCCAGAAATTTTGTCCTGAATGAGAAACCTTGTGCGATCATCAATATTGTAGATGCGACCAATATAGAACGAAATTTATATTTGACCATGCAGCTTCTGGAAATGGATATTCCCATGGTTGTAGCATTGAATATGATGGACGAGGTACTGGGAAATCAGGGCTCTATTGATGTAAATATGATGGAAGCGCTTCTGGGTGTACCGGTTATTCCTATTTCTGCTGCAAAGAATGAGGGTGTAGATGAACTGGTAGATCATGCGTTACATATAGCAAAGTATCAGGAGCGCCCGCTGAGACAGGATTTCTGTGATAAAAATGATCATGATGGTGCAGTTCACCGCTGTATCCATGCAGTAATGCATTTAATCGAGGATCATGCTGCTCAGGCAGAAATTCCGGCGCGTTTTGCTGCAACCAAGGCAATCGAAGGTGATCCTTTGATTCTTGAACAGCTGAAGCTGGATACAAATGAGACAGAGATGCTGGAGCATATTGTTCAGCAGATGGAAACAGAACGTCAGCTGGACAGAAGTGCGGCGATTGCAGATATGCGCTTTGACTTTATTGAACGGTTATGTGAACATACAGTTGTGAAACCGAAAGAAAGCAAAGAGAGGATCAGAAGTGAAAAGATAGACAGAATCCTGACCGGAAAATATACGGCTATTCCATGTTTTATAGGAATTATGGCACTTGTCTTTTACCTGACATTTAATGTGATCGGTGCATGGCTGCAGGGAATTCTGGAAGCGGGTATCGATCAGATTTCTGCATTGGCGGATGCAGCTATGACTGCGGCTAATGTCAACAGTGCCATGCACAGTCTGGTGATTGATGGAATTTTTACAGGCGTTGGAAGTGTCCTGAGTTTTCTTCCGGTCATCGTAACACTGTTTTTCTTTCTGTCCCTTATGGAGGACAGTGGTTATATTGCCCGTGTAGCATTTGTGATGGACAAGCTCCTGCGTAAGATTGGATTATCCGGACGAAGTATTGTGCCAATGCTGATTGGTTTTGGCTGTACAGTTCCAGCGGTTATGGCAACACGAACTCTTACAAGTGAACGTGATAGAAAGATGACTATTTTGCTTACTCCGTTTATGAGTTGTACCGCAAAGCTTCCAATTTATTCTTTCTTTGTAAATGCGTTCTTTCCGAAAAAAGGCGGATTTATCATGACAGGGCTTTATTTACTTGGTATCCTGGTTGGAATTCTGGCAGCGCTTCTGTACAATGGAACTCTTTTTAAAGGAGATCCGGTGCCATTTGTTATGGAACTTCCGAATTATCGTCTGCCCGGAGCAAAGAATGTAGCACAGCTACTTTGGGAAAAAGCGAAAGATTTCCTGCAGAGAGCGTTCACTGTAATTCTGCTTGCGACTATGGTAGTCTGGTTTCTCCAGAGCTTTGATCTGCATCTGAATCTGGTAAAAGATTCATCAGACAGTATTCTGGCAATGATATCCGGGCTATTGGTTCCGATATTCAAACCTCTTGGACTGGGAGACTGGAGAATCTGTACCGCTCTCATCAGCGGGTTTATGGCAAAAGAGAGTGTAGTATCTACTCTGGAAGTACTTTTTGGCGGAAACATAGCGGCTGTATTGAATTCATTGGCAGCGGCATCACTGCTTGTGTTCAGCCTGCTTTATACTCCGTGTGTAGCTGCAATTGCATCTGTGAAGCGTGAACTTGGTGGTAAATGGGCAGCAGGCGTGGTTTTGTGGCAGTGTGTGGTCGCATGGGCAGCAGCACTGGTTGTTCATATGATCGGCTTAAATATTCCTTTGTTATAACCAAATCAAGCAAGCAGCGAAGCGGATGATTTTATCCGCCTGACTCAAACCAAGTAGCAAAAAAGATTGCGAATATCTGCCTGATTCGGATGGGGTGAGTTCCCTGTTTATTGTTTAATTGAAAATAACAGTAAACAGGGAATTTTTTTGTAATGTTCTTATGATAAAAAACTCTTCCGGACAGGATTTTTCCTGAGAGAATAAGATAGAAAAAATTAGAAACTTTACGGACAAAGTATTTTATGCTATATTGATAATAATGGCCAGAATAGGAACGTGAAAAATGCTGTCCGTTCTGTACGGAACAGTGATATATAAAAATGGTCTTCAAAAAGATGAAAAAGAATAAAAGTGCAAAGGAGTAAATTCAAAATATGGGAATCGTTGTGATAGGAGATGTATTTATTGATATAAAAGGATATTCGATAGCATCTTATATCCCTCAGGGAAGAAATGTAGGAACCATCGCACAGATTCACGGCGGTGTAGGCAGAAATGTTGCAGAGGATATCGCAAATCTGGAACTGAAGCCGACTTTTATCGGTCTTGTAGATGATAATGCAATGGGTGAAGAAGTTGTCCGTAAGCTGGAACGTCATAAAGTAGATACCAGATTTATGCGTAAGGTACCGAATGGTATGGGAACCTGGCTGGCAATTTTTGATAATAACGGAGATGTGGTTGCTTCTGTTTCAAAGAGACCGGATCATACACCTGTAGAGTATATTCTGGATGAATGTGGTGATGAGATTTTTAAGGATGCAGACAGCATTGCTATAGAGATTGATACAGACAGGGAAATTGTCAAGAAGACATTTGCGTATGCAGAGAAATATAATAAAAAAGTATACGCAATGGTATCCAACATGAGCATCGCTGTAGAACGCAGGGATTTCCTGAAGAGAACGTCATGTTTTGTCTGTAATGAACAGGAAGCGGGGATTCTCTTTTCTGAAGATTACAGCCAGACAGAGCCGGAGGAAATGGCTAAGATCCTGGCAGAACGTGTGAAATCAGCACGTATTCCTCAGATGATCGTTACAATGGGTGGTCAGGGTGCTGTATATGCGGATCAGAATGGAGAGTGTGGCGTCTGCCCGGCTATGAAAGTAGATGTAGTTGATACCACAGGGGCAGGAGATGCTTTTTTTGCGGGATCCTGTGCAGGACTTACTTATGGAAAAACATTAAAGGAAGCATGTGGAATCGGTACACGTCTTTCTTCTACAGTAATCTGTACTTCTGAAAATATCTGTCCGCGTTTTATGCCGGAAGAATTTGGACTGAATTATAATACACAGGATAGAGATGAAAAATAGGATGATACAGCCAATGGAGGATAAAAAGATGGGAAGCATTGTGATCGGAGTTGCCGGAGGTTCCGGCTCTGGTAAATCTACTTTTACAAATAGAATTAAGGAATATTTTGGGGATGACGTAGTTGTTCTTTATCATGATAATTATTACCGCAGACAGGATGGAGTTCCTTTTGAACAGAGAGTAACCGTAAATTATGATCATCCGGATTCACTGGAGACAGAACTTCTGGTGGAACATCTGAAGCAACTGAAAGAGGGAAAATCTATTGAGTGTCCAGTATATGATTATACTAAACATAACCGTTCCAGCGAAGTAATCCGTATTGATCCGAAGCCGGTTATTCTGGTAGAGGGAATCCTGCTGCTGGCAGATCCAAGAGTGCGGGATCTTCTGGATATCAAAGTATATGTGGAAGCAGATGCAGACGAGAGAATTTTGCGTAGAATTTCCCGTGACGTAGAAGAGCGCGGAAGAGATCTCAACGGTATTATCAAACAGTATCTGACAACTGTAAAACCGATGCATTATCTCTATGTAGAACCAACACGTTCTAAAGCGGATATTGTGATCAACAGTGGTAAAAATGATATTGCGTTTGATTTATTTGTGTCTAAAATCAAATTGCTGTTGGATAAAAAATAAGATTTTCCATGGTCTTCCTGCTCAAGAGAAAACTTCCAGTGTATTATTTCTTGGTTTTCATATACTAGCATTGTAACACCAATACAATCAAAAATGAAAATGACAACCAAGGAGGAAATTGATATGTCAAACACAAAATCTTCTAACCAGGCAGCAGTACCGGAAGCAAAAGGTGCGTTAGACCGTTTCAAATTCGAGGTTGCAAATGAATTAGGCGTGCCGCTTACAGATGGATATAACGGAAACCTGACTTCCAAACAGAACGGATCTGTCGGCGGATATATGGTCAAGAAAATGATCGAAGCCCAGGAAAGACAGATGTCCAGTGGTTCCGGTTCCCAGGGTGGACAGCAGTACTAAGATACTGTCTCAAAACCATATGGCAGAATCAGATATAGAGCGTAGCTGATTGCTGGAATAATATCACTAAAAAATGAAATGATGTCGCTTTATTGCTGTATCATATGTTTATGATATCGGAGATAAAGCGGCATTGTTTTTGTCCAATGACAAGCTTTTCATGATAAATTGTATTAATGGAACGGACAATTAGATCTTTAAAAGAGGCATATACATACCTCGGGAAATCTATACATATAGAAAAATATAGAAAATATTAATAAATTATGAATTGTGTACGTTTTTCAAGTTTTAATTGCGTTTTATTTAGTACTTTGTTATAATTACATTTAGAATTGTGAAGAATGGAAAGAATTCGCAAAATAAATGGGAGAATCGGAGAGGAGAAACTATGAACTTAGGTATAATCGCACATAACAGCAAAAAAGTACTGATAGAAGATTTCTGCATCGCTTATAAGAATATACTTGCCAAACATGAGGTCTACGCGACAGGTACAACGGGACGAAGAATTGAAGAAGCGACAAGCCTTCATGTGCATAAATTCCTTGCCGGCAGTATTGGTGGAGACAAGCAGTTTATGGAAATGGTAGAGCGTCAGGATCTGGATATGGTCATTTTGTTCTACAATCCAGTTATGATCGATCCAAAAGAACCGGATATCACAAGTATTGTGAGAAGATGTGACCAGTACAATATTCCTGTAGCGACAAACATTGCCACTGCAGAACTTCTTATTTTAGGACTCGCAAGAGGCGACCTGGATTGGAGACTGAATCTGAAATGAGAGTGATCGCAGGAAAGGCCAGAAGGCTTAATTTAAAAACTGTTCCAGGAATGGATACAAGACCTACTACCGACAGAATCAAAGAAACATTGTTTAATATTCTGCAGCCCGAACTTCTGGAATGTCGTTTCCTTGATCTTTTTTCAGGAAGCGGCGGAATCGGTATTGAAGCGTTAAGCAGAGGCGCTTCTTATGCAGTATTTGTGGAGAAGAATCCGAAAGCTGCATCCTGTATTAAGGAAAATCTTGCATTTACAAAACTTGCAGAAGATGGTAAACTGCTGAACATGGACGTGCTGCAGGCCCTGCGTTCCCTTGAAGGAAAAGGTGTCTTTGACATTATCTTTATGGATCCGCCATATAATAATGATCTGGAACATCAGGTACTGGAATATCTTAAAGACAGTACAGTTGTTGATGAGAACACCCTTATTATTGTAGAGGCAGATCTGCAGACGGATTTCAGTTATGTGGAATCTCTCGGTTACAGGCAGCTTCGTTCAAAAGAGTATAAAACTAATAAGCACGTATTTTTAGAACGTGTATGAAGATTGTTATCTGCAAAAAGTAATGCTATTTAACTGATATGCAGATGATGATCATATTTTCATGCACAGGTGCCAGAAGAAAGAGAGAGTAAGAAATACATGAAAATAGCAGTATATCCAGGAAGCTTTGATCCTGCTACTTATGGTCATCTTGATGTGATCCGCAGAGCAGCAGTATCTTTTGACAAGGTTATCGTAGGCGTTTTACACAATTCTTCAAAAAGTCCGTTGTTTTCTGTAGAAGAACGTGTTAATATATTAAAAAAGGCAACTCAGGACATTCCTAATGTTGAGGTGAAACCATTTGAGGGATTGTCAGTAAATTTTGCCAGAGAAAATCACGCTCAGGTAATCATACGTGGGCTTCGTGCAGTTACGGATTTTGAATATGAGCTTCAGATGGCCCAGACAAACAGGGTACTTGCACCGGATGTGGATACGGTATTTCTGACCACAAGCCTGGAATACGCATACCTAAGTTCCACTATATTGAAAGAGATTGCTAATTTCGGCGGCGACCTGAGTAAATTTGCACCAAAGGAAATAACTGATGCAGTCATCAGCAAGTTACAGCAAAGAGCAGATGAGAAATAGAGAAAATAAGGAGAGTATATACTATGAGCAGCAGAATTGAACAGATTATCGGTGAAATCGAGGAATATGTGGAAAGCTGTAAATTTCAGCCACTGTCAACTACCAAGATTGTTGTAAATAAAGAAGAAATCGAAGAACTTCTGAGAGAACTCCGTCTGAAAACTCCGGATGAGATCAAACGTTATCAGAAGATCATCAATAATAAAGACGCTATCCTTGAGGATGCACAGTCTAAAGCTGATGCTCTGATTGCAGATGCGCAGGCAAGAGCTCAGGAACTGGTAACTCAACATGAAATCATGCAGAAAGCATATGCACAGGCAAATGATACCATCAATGCAGCAAACAAGCAGGCTCAGGAGATTCTGGATTCTGCAACACAGGATGCAAACAGTATTCGCCTCAGTGCTATCACTTATACAGATGATATGATGGCAAATATTGGCAGTGTTCTTAATACAACATTAGAAGATGCAGGCGTTAAATATAAAACATTTATCGATTCTCTGCAGAGTTGTCTTGATGTTGTTAACCACAACCGTCAGGAACTTGCACCTCAGACAGCACAGGCAGCTGCAATCACAGGTTCTTATCATGATGAAGAGGATAAGGATGATGATCTGTTAGATGATCTGGGTGACAACTAAGAGTAATAAATATGAACATATCAGGGTCAGGAACAGTTCCTGGCCCTGAGTTTATTATGTCATAGGAACATTACGGAGTAATTTCCTATGACATAATAAACTCAGGGCAGGATCGCACTGCGTCGGAGAGGAATCATGTCGCTGGAGCGCCCCCGCCGCAGGCGGAGAATCCTGCTTGCAGGATTCTTTCGTGTTGAGAAAATTATTGGAATTGCAGGCAGATCTGTTTGCTGCAGATAGGGAACATTTTAACCAAATTTTTGTTATATCAGACAGTAAAGAATGATTGATGTAAGAACTGCACTGACACATTTCGAAATAATATAAGGCCGCAGGCTGAGATCACGGTGAAGGATACTTCGGGTCTGTGCAAGAATACATAGTCCACCGGATGATGTGGCAGAAACCGATATAAGGATACGTGTTATAGCCGGCAATTCTGAAGATGCGATAATAGAAAGACCGGTAGTAATTTCGGTAAATCCCAATAACAGATACTGATAAAATGCTGGAAACGGATGATAATATCTGATACATCCGGCCAGGATAGAAAAGAGAAGAATATAACCTCCAAGCCGGGTGATCGTTTCAAAACCATTCATAATAGAAACATCCAGAATGCTTTCCTGTGAAGCTGTATGAGATGTTTCTTTTTTTAAAGGTGCAGATACTGTAAAGCTGTATATAGAATTTTTGTATACTGCAAATCGAAAGAATAGCATACAAATCAGATTTGCAGAAAAAATACTGATAAAAATCAATGAAACAGGGATTGCATTTTTAAGGCACAATTTGTTCAGATAAGTGATGATAAAAGCCGGACTTGCATTATTGCAGAACGTGGTAAGATACAGTGCTTCTTTTTTGCTGATCTTACGGGATGTATACAGATCAGAAGCCAGTTTGGCTCCCAGAGGGTAGCCGCACAGTATGCCAAGTACAAATATGTAACCGCCCCAGATACTGACGCCAAGCACAATGCGAAAAAAAGATTCAAGAGGTGCCAGAAGTTTTTGGATACTGTTTATATGTGTGAGTGTCCCTGTAAGGATTATGAAAGGCAGCAGAGTAGGAATCAACGTATTCAGCCACAATGTCATTCCTGCTTTGGCACATTCTAGACTTTCTGACGGATGTATTAAAAGAAAAATCAGGAGACCAAAGACTGCGCAGAAAGAAAGAAATTTTTTTGCTTTTTGTTGAATATTGGAAAGTGAAAATCTATTATCGGTTATAATATGTTCCATAGGCACCATTCTAAAGTTGCTGTTTATAATCATTTGAGTCAGAAAATGTTCGGATATGAACAGCAATCAGTTTTAGAAATTCTTTATAAAATTTATATGGCACAGAACAAAAATAAATGCTATAGTATTCAAGTAAAATATATCTGAACAGATACTTTATCAGAAAAAAGTGTGATTTTTGGAGGTAATGTAATTATGGCAGTTTTAGAGAATTGCGAACCAAAAAGAGTATTTCATTATTTTGAGGAAATCTGTAAGATCCCTCACGGATCAGGAAATACAAAGCAGATCAGTGATTACCTGGTACAATTTGCGAAAGACCATGGGCTGGACTATATACAGGATGAGATGAATAATGTAGTGATCTACAAACCAGGAACAGCAGGATATGAGAATGCTCCTACTGTTATTATACAGGGACATATGGATATGGTATGTGAGAAGCGCCCTGACGTAGAGCATGATTTCACAAAGGATGGCTTGAATCTTTCTGTGGAAGGTGATTATATATCTGCAAATGGAACTACCCTTGGCGGTGATGACGGAATTGCAGTAGCTTATGGCCTTGCACTTCTGGAGAGCGATACAATTGCCCATCCGCCACTTGAAGTATTTATTACTGTAGATGAAGAGATTGGACTTCTTGGAGCAGTTGGATTCGATTGCAGCGTGTTAAAAGGAAGAAGATTTATCAATCTTGATTCTGAAGCAGAAGGAAGTCTCTGGATCAGCTGTGCAGGCGGACTTTCCGGAGTCAGCCATATCCCGGTAACAAGACTGGAAGCAAAAGGTGAGAAACTGACAGTTAAGATCAGCGGACTGATGGGTGGACATTCCGGCGCTGAAATTGATAAGAATCGTGCAAACGCAAACTCTTTGCTGGGTAAGTTTCTTTATGGACTTAAAAAAGCAGCTGATTATGAGCTGATCAGTGTACAGGGTGGTCAGAAAGATAACGCTATTACAAGAGAATCTGTTGCAGAACTTCTTATTCTTAAAGAAGATCTGAAAGCAGTTGAAGAATATGCGGCTTATATGCAGAATGCATGGAGAGAAGAATATGCAGGAACTGATGAGGAAATCACAGTAACTGTTTCAGATGAGGGAGAGAAGGAAGTAAAAGTTTTCCATCCGACAAGCAAAGAAAAAGTGGTATTTTTCCTTGTAAATGTGCCGTATGGTGTTCAGAAAATGAGTGGAACGATTGAGGGACTGGTAGAAACATCTACCAATATTGGTATTCTGAAAACGTCTGAAGATGAAGTACTGGGAAGCTCCAGTATCAGAAGTTCAGTGGAAACAGCGCGCGATGCACTTTCTGACAAGATCCAGTATCTGACAGAGTTTCTTGGCGGAGAATATGAGAGACAGGGTGTATATCCTGCATGGGAGTATCGTAAAGATTCTCCACTTCGCGATAAGATGGTAGAGGTATACGAAGAAATGTATGGTGAGAAACCGAATGTAGTAGCAATCCATGCGGGACTTGAGTGTGGTCTTTTCTATAAGAAGATGGAAGGGCTTGATTGTGTATCTCTTGGACCGGATATGAAGGATATTCATACTTCAGAGGAAGTTCTCAGTGTTTCTTCTACAGAGAGAGTATGGAAATATCTGGTGAAAGTTCTGGAAACATTGAAAGACTGATAAGAAAATAGTATTTGCACTCTGTCATGATAAGAAGATGGAGTGCATTTTGAATTATCTGATTAAAGTACGCAACGAGAGGACGTTAGACCATGATTCGGTTTCGGAGTTAAGTAGTACTAGGTTTCGGAAAATCTGCTAAAAACATTCTTAAATTGCTCAAACTCGCCGCTGGGCGGCTCAGACAGTGAGCAATTTGAGAATAACGCAGATTCCCCGAAGCCAAGTACTACTAGAACTCCTGCAAATGTCATCATGGTCTAACGTCCTCTTGCTGCTGTATCATATAAGATAAAACTTAAAGATATCAGTTCTATATAGTTAGTTCTTTGCATATATTGTATCAGAATGCGGAGGTATCTCAAATGTTTAATCCGTACGACTCGCGGACTTCTCTGTTTCGGTATATTTTGTCATTGCTGGTTCTTTTACTTGTAACTGCCATGATGCAGACAACATTGGAAATGCGCAGTCGGGCGTCTGGTCTGAAAGAAGATTCCTGTGAACAGATTGATTTCAGGCAGCAGCATGTAACGTCTGGTTTGTATCGCAGCTTGCAGAGAATGACAGTAGATACGAAGGTTGATACAGATGGTTTTGCTGATATTCTGACTGCGACTATGTTGAATTCGGATTTTTATCCAAAACAGATACTGCCTGACAGTACACCATATAAGAAGTATAAACCGGCAGAATATGAACAGCTGAAAGATGCTTACCAGTCAGTATGGTCGGATCTGAAGTATTTTCCCATTCCATCTACGGAGATTTATTTCGAGAATTCTTATGGTGCACCCAGAGATTACGGAGGCCCGCGCACACACGAAGGCTGCGATTTATTCGGTACAGAGAAAGAACCGGGATTTTATCCGGTTTTGAGTATTACAGATGGTGTAGTGGAGAATATCGGCTGGCTTCCTTTGGGCGGCTACAGAATCGGAATACGTGCCCCAAAAGGCGGGTATTTTTATTATGCCCATTTAGATGCATATGAGAAAAATTTCCGGACAGGTGAAGAAATATCTGCAGGAGACATTCTGGGATATATGGGAAATACAGGCTATGGTGGTGAAGGCACGCAGGGTATGTTCCCGGTTCATCTTCATCTGGGGATTTATATCAGGACACCGCATTATGAGGAATTGAGCGTAAACCCGTACTGGGTACTGAAAGCCATTTCTAAAAAAATCAGAAACTATTCATATTAGCGAGATATTTTTTTTAATCTATGCTATAATAACAAAATGTATGAAATGCAAGGAGCGAGTGAGAATGGAAATACAGTTATGGAGAAGCATTTTGTGCCCGTATGAACTGGCTGTGAGAGAGCTGAAAGTTAAATTCACCCACATTATCGAGGAATGCAAAGAGAATGATATTTACTGCCCGATCGAACAGGTTGAAGGCAGAGTTAAAAGTGTGAGCAGTATCCTTGAGAAAATGCAGCGTAAACATATTCCGATGGAAAAAATGGAGGAAGAACTGGAAGATATAGCAGGTATCCGTATTATTTGCCAGTTTGAAGAGGATATAGAGACGGTCGCTTCTATAATTCAGAAAAGAAGCGATATGATAATAAAGAGTGAGAAGAATTATCTGAAACATATTAAACAGAGCGGCTATAGAAGCTACCATCTGATTATTTACTATACAGTAGACACTATTAACGGACCGAAGAAACTTCAGGCTGAGATTCAGATCAGAACCATGGCAATGAATTTCTGGGCAACTATTGAGCATTCCCTCCAATATAAATATAAAGGGGATATGCCTGAGCATGTGGCAGAACGTCTGAGCAATGCTGCGGATGCGATTAATGCCCTTGATCATGAGATGTCATCTGTTCGAAATGAGATTATGGATGCACAGAATTCTTCCCAGATGCAGTCGAATCTGGTGAAGGATATTCTGATCAATATTGAGAATCTGTATAAGATCGCAAACAAGCGGGAGATTATGAAAATCCAGGACGAATTCCTGAGAGTATTTCGGACAAAGGATCTCCAGCAGTTGAAACGATTCCACAGACAGCTTGATATTATTTCAGAAGGTTACCGTGCACAGGCAGTGTATCATCATGTCTGATAACAACAAGGCCTATTCTATGATTAATCTGGACAGGAGATTGCGGGGAATGGCTTATATAGTCAGTCGGCAATAGCAGATATAATTATCAGGTACATACGAGGAAAGATATAAATGCAGGATTTTTTACCGGTAAATAAAAAAGAAATGAAAGAGAGAGGGTGGGATCAGGTAGACTTTGCCTATATTTCAGGCGATGCCTATGTGGACCATCCTTCCTTTGGTACGGCGATCATCAGCAGACTGCTGGAGAGCCGAGGATATAAAGTAGGAATTATCAGTCAGCCGGACTGGAAAAAGAAAGAGAGTATCCAGGTATTTGGAGAGCCACGTCTTGGATTTCTGGTATCAGCGGGTAACATGGATTCCATGGTAAACCATTATACAGTGTCTAAAAAACACAGACAGAAGGATTCTTATTCTCCTGGCGGTCAGATGGGACGTCGCCCTGATCGTGCGGTGATCGTATACAGCAATCTGATACGTCAGACCTATAAAAAGACGCCCATTATTCTGGGCGGGATTGAAGCCAGCCTGAGACGACTGGCGCATTATGATTATTGGGATAATAAAGTAAAACACAGTGTGCTTTTGGATTCAGGTGCAGATCTGATTTCCTATGGAATGGGCGAACATTCTATTATAGAGATTGCAGAAGCCTTAGACAGTGGACTTCCTGTAGAGGAGATTACTTTTATCGCAGGGACTGTATTTAAGTGCAAAGATCTGTCCAGGGTTTATGACCCTATCGTTCTGCCATCTTATGAAGAAGTAAAAGAGGACAAGAAGGCTTATGCAGACAGCTTTGCAGTTCAATATCAGAATACGGATCCATTTAGTGCAAAACCAATGGCAGAGTCTTATGGAACAAAAGGATATATTGTACAGAACCCTCCGGCAATGCCTCTGTCACAGGAGGAGATGGATGATGTTTATGCACTTCCCTATACAGAGAAGGTCCATCCAATGTATGATAAGATGGGCGGAATCCCGGCATTAGAGGAGATTAAATTCAGTCTGACAAGCAACAGAGGGTGCTTTGGAGGCTGTAATTTTTGTGCTTTGACATTTCATCAGGGAAGGATTCTTCAGACCAGAAGTCACGAATCTCTGATTGAAGAAGCCACCAGAATGACAAGAGATCCTGATTTCAAGGGCTATATCCATGATGTAGGCGGTCCAACAGCAGACTTCCGCCAGCCTTCTTGTCAGAAACAGCTTACCAAGGGGGTCTGTAAGAACAAGCAATGCCTTTTTCCGACACCATGTAAGAATTTGACAGTAGATCATTCCGACTATGTTTCATTACTTCGAAAACTGCGCAGGATTCCTGGCGTTAAGAAAGTGTTTATCCGTTCCGGGGTGCGCTTTGATTATGTAGTGGCAGATAAGGATAAAACTTTTCTCCGTGAACTGGTAGAGCATCATGTAAGCGGACAGTTACGAGTGGCACCGGAGCATGTTTCGGATCAGGTGTTGAAATATATGGGGAAACCAAGTCACAGTGTATACCAGCAGTTTCTTAATGATTATAATGCAGCTAATAAGAAGACCGGAAAGCAGCAGTATGCAGTGCCATATTTTATGTCTTCTCACCCGGGATGTACCATGAAAGAGGCAGTAAAACTTGCTGAATATGTTCGTGATCTTGGTTTTACACCGGAACAGGTGCAGGATTTTTATCCGACACCGTCTACTCTTTCTACCTGTATGTATTATACGGGAATCCATCCTCTCACGGGAGAAAAGGTCTATGTTCCGAAGAATCCGCATGAGAAAGCTATTCAACGTGCTCTGATGCAGTATAAAAATCCTGCAAACAGAGAACTGGTACTGGAAGGATTGAAGATGACTGGCAGAATGGATCTGGTAGGATATGGCCCGAAATGTCTGATCCGTCCGATACGTGAAAGTCATGGTGAACATCAGGGAAAAGGAAACAGCCGAACAACGAAAACGCCTGGAAAAGGTCAGGGAAATTTCCGAAAGAACAATAAAAATATTTCAGTATCCAAGAAGAACACAATACGAAATGCACATAAGAAAAACTCCAGAGGAGGACGCAAGTGACAGTAAAGACAAATCAGAAAACATCTAAAAAAATTTCCAAAGGTGACTTCGGATATTTCAAAAGTGAAAAGAAACGCCGCCTGATTATTACGGCCATTCTTTTTTCAGTGCCATTATTTATTTTTTTTACATCCTGGATTTATTTCAAGACCAGAATGACTGTATGGACGGTCGTAGCAGTAGTAGGATGTCTTCCGGCCTGCAAATCCATGGTCAGCCTGATTATGATATTAAAATGCAGACCAATGGACAGCACACTCTATCAGAAAATACGTGTTCATCAGGGAAAACTGGATATGGCCTATGAACTCTATATGACTTTCTATGAGAAGAGTGCTTACATTGACGCAGTAGCAGTATGTGGAAACACAGTAGCAGCATACAGCAGTGATCCGAAAATTGACGCGGCTTTCATGGAAACGAATGCTCAGAAGATTGTCCGCAAAAACGGCTACAAAGCTACAGTGAAAATTTTTACAGATATCCGCCCGTTCCTGGAACGCCTTGATTCCATGAATGAACACAAAGAAAGTCTGGAAGAAGGAATTAAGTTCACTCCGGACGAGAAATACCCGGATCTTACCAGAAACGAACTCATCCGTCAGACGATTCTGGCTATCTGTCTGTAGCTTCAGAAATATAAGATAAGAATTGTGGGAGCTGCTTAGCAGCGGAGCAATTCGTAGATATCAAATTAGGTTTAAAATACCTTTTTACCCTAACACCAGCATAACAGTGTATTAAATAAATATTGTTCAGGGAAACATTCAGAGGTTGTTGAGAGTGGAACGAACAATAATATATAGTGTATAAGAAAGAAAAAAATATGAAAGAATTTATCATAGAAGAAAATGAAGCCGGTCAGCGTTTTGATAAATATCTGGCCAAACTTCTCAAAGAAGCTCCAAAGAGTTTCTTCTACAAAATGCTTCGCAAGAAGAACATCACGTTGAATGACAGGAAAGCCACAGGGAATGAAAAACTTCTCAAGGGAGATACCATTAAACTATTTCTGAGTGATGAAACCTTTGACAAATTCGCCGGAACTACCCAGGTGGCACGTGCTTACTGCAACCTGGATATTATATATGAAGATTCCGACATCATTATTATCAATAAACCTGCAGGAATGCTTTCACAGCCTGCGGATGACGGTAAACCATCCCTGGTGGAATACCTGATCGGATATCTTCTGAAGAAAGGTGAACTTACAGAAGACCAGCTCAAAACATTCAAACCATCTGTATGTAATCGCCTTGACCGCAATACCAGTGGAATGGTCTGTGCAGGCAAAAGCCTCTCTGGACTTCAGTTTCTGTCCAGAATTTTCCACGACAGAACTCTTCATAAATATTATCTCTGCCTGGTAAAGGGAACGCTGGATAAACCTGCTCACATCAAAGGTTACCTGCACAAAGATAAAAAGACCAACAAAGTAACTGTAAGCAGGCAGGAGTTCCCGGATTCTCTGCCGATTGAGACAGGCTATCGTCCATTGGGAAACAATGAAAAAATGACGCTTCTGGAAGTGGAACTCATTACGGGGCGTACACATCAGATTCGTGCTCATCTTGCAGGTACGGGTCACCCGTTGCTGGGCGATACCAAATACGGAGACAGTGAATTTAATAAACGATACTCTTGTCATGGAGTAAAACACCAGCTTCTCCATGCATACAGATTAGTAATTCCGAAAACAGACCAGACCTTCGTGGCGCCGGTACCGGAGCTTTTTTTCAAAATCATCAAAGAAGAACGCCTGGAGGAGGTATATCATGAAAATCTGGAAAGAAGTATGGGATTACGCAAAAATGATCATTGTAGTGGTGCTGATCGTGACTCTCGTAAATAACGTCATACTTATCAACGCTAAGATTCCATCAGAATCAATGGAAAAAACCATCATGACAGGAGACCGTATCTTTGGATTTCGCCTGGCATATGGAATCAATATGAACTTGTTTGGACATGAGATCTCAAAGAAAACAAAAGACCCTGAACGTTTTGACATTGTTATTTTTAAATATCCCGACGATGAGAGCCAGCTTTTCATCAAACGAATCATCGGTCTTCCCGGAGAAAAAGTTCAGATCACAGACGGGAAAGTGTATATTAATGATTCGGAAATCCCTCTGGATGACAGTTTCGTTCCCGAAGCACCAAGAGGAACCTTCGGTCCATACGAAGTCCCTGAGAATAGCTACTTCGTACTTGGGGATAACCGTAACCACTCAAAGGACTCCCGTTACTGGAAAACCACCAGTTTCGTTACTTTTGATGAAATTGTCGGCAAAGCAATTATACGGTATTATCCGTCTGTAAAATTGTTGAAATGATTATAGTAAGTCCATAAAATACGGAACCTTTCACATTTTACGGAACTATTTTGTTTATATTATTTTCTGGAATTGCTATAGGCAATCATTTGGACTGATAGGTGTAAGATAATCAGATTTAAATATCAGTAAAAATGAAAACACAATTCAACAGTACAATGGAGGAAGAACGTGGCAACCTGGAACAGCAGAGGGTTACGAGGCTCTACTTTAGAAGACCTTGTAAACCGCACTAACGAACAATACAGAGAAAAAGGACTGGCACTTATCCAGAAAATCCCGACGCCGATAACGCCCGTCCGTATGGATAAAGAAAATCGTCACATTACACTGGCCTACTTTGAACAGCGAAGCACTGTAGATTACATTGGAGCAGTACAGGGAATCCCCGTCTGCTTTGACGCCAAGGAATGTGCCACAGACACCTTTCCTCTCGCGAATATTCATCCTCATCAGGTAGAATTCATGGAAGCATTTGAAAAACAGGGAGGAGTAGCATTTTTTCTTATATTCTACAGTCACGAAAACCAATTCTACTATCTTCCCTTGCGCCATCTTATGATATTTTGGAACCGAATGCAGGAAGGCGGACGCAAAAGTTTCCGGCGGGAGGAACTGGATGACCAATACTATTTAAATAAGAAGAGTGGTTTTCTTGTGCCTTATCTTGACGGGATTCAGATGGATTTAAATGAAAGAGAAAAGTAGAGTTATTTCATTTATTATTAAGGGACGCGTAGAGATCTATTTTAATTCAGGTGCGGTTTCGGTATCTAAGAGCTTCTAAGGCGAAAAAAATCTGCTAAAAGCATGAGCCGTCTTCTCAAACTCGCTCCGTTGCAAACTTCGCTCAGACAGTGATACAGCCGGCTCATAACGCAGATTTTTTTCGCCTAAGAATCTCTAAGATACCTGCAAATGCACCTGAATTAAAATAGATTTCTACGCTGTTTAATCAAATCAAGTAAGTTCTCTGCTTCAGTTGCGAAAAGCAATAAGCTGTTGGCGGTAGATGCCGAAACCGCATTGGAGAGAAACTATCTTTCTGAGCGTTCTTTATTAAATAACTAAAGAGAAGGGATTGACAATTCCAATAAAACCTATTATAATTTTACCTAGTTTTCGTATTAGCATAGTATCACGTTACTAAACTAAAGTGAAAACAAAGAGAACAATATTAATTGAGAGTTATAAGAAACCATAATACATAACCACAGGAGGACCAAACCATGCAGCGTATTTTTCACACCCCGGAAGGTGTAAGAGACATTTACAATGGCGAATGCAGCCAGAAAAGGAAAGTACAGGAGAAAATTCATCGTGTCTTCCATCGTTATGGATATGAAGATATAGAAACTCCAACTTTTGAATATTTTGAAGTATTCAGCCGTGAAGTAGGAACTATTCCATCTAAAGAACTTTATAAATTTTTTGACAGAGAAGGCAATACTCTGGTACTCAGACCAGACTTCACACCGTCCGTATCCAGAGCCTGTGCTACCTATTTTTCGCCAGATAAAGAACCGGTAAGTCTCTGTTACACAGGCAATACATTCATCAATAATTCCAGTTACAGAGGTCATCTTAAAGAAACTACTCAGATGGGCGTAGAGCGAATCGGCGATGAATCTGCAGATGCAGATGCTGAACTTCTTGCTATGACAGTTGAGTGTCTTCTGGCAGCAGGACTGACTGAATTCCAGGTTAGTGTTGGACAGGTAGATTATTTTAAATCCTTATTAAAAGAAGCAGAACTTGACCAGGAAGCAGAAGAACGTCTCCGCACCCTGATCTCCCAGAAGAATTCTTTTGGTGTAGAAGAGTTTGTAGCAGAACAGAAGATTAAGGACAGCATGGTGAAAGCTTTCATCGAAATCCCGCAGATGTTCGGATCAGAAGAAGTTTTAAAGAAGGCCAGAAGCCTTACAAACAACGCCTGTGCACTGGAGGCAGTTTCCAGACTGGAAGAGATCTACGAGATCATGAAGAATTACGGATACGAAAAATATATTTCCTTTGATTTCGGAATGCTCAGTAAATACCAGTACTATACCGGAATTATTTTTCAGGCATATACCTATGGAACCGGCGAGCCGATGATTAAGGGCGGCCGCTACAATGGTCTGATGAAGCACTTTGGCAAACCAGCTGCATCTATCGGTTTTGCTCTTGAGGTAGATAATCTTCTTCTTGCGCTTTCCAGCCAGAAGCTGATCTCTGAGAAAGAAGAGAAGCCGGAAGTAATTGAATATGAGCCGCAGAACCGTGCAGAAGCCATCAAAGAGGCTCAGAAGCTTCGGGCAGAAGGCAGAAGTGTAGCATTACGTTTGAAAAAGGAGGCCAGATAAGCCATGAGATACCTGACAGTTGCCCTGACTAAAGGCAGACTTGCCAATAAAACAATGGAAATGTTCGAGAAAGCAGGAATTACCTGTGAAGAAATGAAAGATAAAGATTCCCGTAAACTGATTTTTGTTAACGAAGAATTAAAAATGAAATTCTTTCTTGCAAAGGGGCCGGATGTTCCTACTTATGTAGAATACGGCGCTGCAGACATTGGAATCGTAGGAAAAGACACCATTCTTGAAGAGGAACGCAAGCTCTACGAGGTTATGGACCTTGGATTCGGAAAATGCAAAATGTGTGTCTGCGGACCTGAGAGTGCCAGAGAAGTACTGGAAAATAATCAGCTTATCCGCGTTGCAACTAAATATCCAAACATTGCCAAAGACTATTTCTTTAACAGAAAACACCAGACTGTAGATCTGATTAAATTAAATGGTTCTATCGAACTTGCACCGATTGTCGGACTTTCTGAAGTGATCGTAGATATTGTAGAGACTGGAAGTACTCTGAAAGAAAATGGCCTGAAAGTATTAGAAGAGGTTTGCCCTCTGTCTGCGAGAATGGTAGTTAACCAGGTAAGTATGAAGATGGAGAACGAGAGAATTCGCAAACTTATTGATGAATTAAGAAGAGTTCTGCAGGAGGAGATGTAAAGATGCGTACAGTAAAATTAACAAAAGAATCTACAAAGGATATACTTGAGAATCTGCTGAAAAGAAGCCCGAATAATTACGGCGGATATGAATCAACCGTTGCGCAGATTCTTGATAAAGTAAAGAATGAGGGGGATGAAGCTCTTTTTGCATACACAAAAGAATTTGACAAAGCAGAAGTGACAAAGGAAACGATCCGTGTCACAGAAGCGGAGATTGAAGAAGCTTATGCACAGATTGATCCGGCTCTTCTTGGAGTGATTCGCAAAGCACTGGTTAATATTCGTAAATATCACGAAAAACAGATTCAGAACAGCTGGTTCACAAGCGAGACAAACGGAACGATGCTCGGACAGAAAGTCACTCCGTTAAATCGTGTCGGCGTTTATGTACCAGGCGGAAAAGCGGTATATCCGTCTTCCGTGTTAATGAACATCGTACCTGCAAAAGTAGCCGGTGTACCGCATATTGTCATGACAACACCTCCTGGAAAAGACGGCAAAGTATGTGCTTCTACATTAGTAGCTGCCAAAGAAGCAGGAGCAGATGAAATTTATAAAGTAGGCGGTGCCCAGGCAATCGGAGCACTTGCTTTTGGAACAGAGAGCATTCCGAAAGTAGACAAGATCGTAGGACCTGGAAATATTTTTGTAGCTCTTGCAAAAAAAGCGGTTTATGGATATGTAAGCATTGACTCCATCGCAGGTCCAAGTGAGATTCTTGTACTTGCAGACGAGACAGCGAATCCGCATTTTGTAGCAGCGGATCTTCTTTCACAGGCGGAGCACGATGAACTTGCCTGTGCGATCTTAATCACAACAAGTGAAGAGTTTGCAGCAAAAGTTGATGAAGAAGTAAAAGGTTTCGTAGAAGTTCTTTCCAGAAAAGAAATTATTCAGAAATCTCTGGACAATTTCGGCTATATCCTTATTGCAGAAGATATGGATGAAGCAATCGAAGCAGCCAATGAGATTGCACCGGAACATATGGAAATCGTAACAGCTAATCCTTTTGAAGATATGATGAAAGTAAAGAATGCTGGTGCCATCTTTATCGGTGAATATAGTTCTGAGCCTCTGGGAGATTATTTTGCAGGACCGAATCATGTCCTTCCGACAAACGGAACAGCTAAGTTTTTCTCCGCACTTTCCGTAGATGATTTTATCAAGAAATCCAGCATTGTATATTACTCAAAAGCAGCACTGCGCGATATTCACAAAGATATTATCCAGTTTGCAACTTCTGAACAGCTGACTGCACATGCTAACTCCATTGCGGTTCGTTTTGAAGATGAAGATAAGGAATAATATTTGAAATAAATTTATTCCAGAACATTAGAAAAGTGAAAGAACATAAAATGTGAAACAGAGAGGACTTAATCATGGCAAGAGAAGCCTCAGTAGAAAGAAACACAAAAGAAACAGAAATCAAATTAAAAATTAATCTTGATGGAACGGGATATTCAGATATTGAAACAGGGGTAGGATTCTTTAATCATATGCTGGATGGATTTACCCGTCATGGACTCTTTGACCTTAGTGTCAGAGTTCACGGTGATCTTCAGGTAGATGATCATCACACTATCGAGGACACAGGTATTGTTCTCGGAACAGCATTAAAAGAAGCAATTGGTGATAAAAAAGGAATCAAGCGTTATGGCAGCTGCATTCTTCCGATGGATGAATGCCTGGTACTCTGCGCCATTGATCTGTCCGGAAGACCATATTTTGCATGGGATGCAGAATTTACTACAGACAAAATCGGTGACATGTCCACAGAAATGGTGAGGGAATTCTTTTATGCGATTTCCTATTCATGCGGTATGAATCTTCATATCAAAGTTTTAACTGGTGGAAACAATCATCATGTAGCAGAAGCGATGTTTAAAAGTTTTGCAAAAGCTCTGGACGCTGCTACATCCTATGATTCAAGAATTACAGATGTTCTGTCTACAAAGGGAAGCCTATAGCATAAAGTAATTATGATCAGATAAAAATTCGTAAGGAACATTACCTGTATATTTATATGGAGGAAAAATGGAAAATACAGCAAAGTTAAAAAGCAGCGTCGCATGGTCTGATTTCAAATTGAACAGTGATGGAATGGTACCTGTTATCGCTCAGGATTACCAGACAAACGAAGTTCTGATGCTCGCATATATGAACGAAGAAGCATTTAACACTACACTTGAGACCGGTAAGATGACTTACTGGAGCAGGAGTCGCAACGAACTCTGGACCAAAGGTCTTACCTCCGGCCATCTTCAGTTTGTCAGATCTCTTACTCTGGACTGTGACAATGACACGATTCTTGCAAAAGTAGAGCAGATCGGTGCAGCTTGCCATACCGGCAACAGAACCTGCTTTTTTAAGACGCTGGCAGAGTCAGAATGAGATAAAAGAATCTGGAATAAGTTATGTTTACATTACTGAGAATTGGATGAACAATAATATTAATGCAAAACATCAATAGAAATATGGCTAATTGTATTGACATTTTTTATTAGATGTGATAAAAAAAGAGTATCCGAATTGAATATGTGCAATGTTATAACGCAAAGGTTACATCATGCTTGATGTGCAAAAGAGAATCCGGTGAGAATCCGGAGCGATACCGTCACTGTGTATGGGAGCTGCTTTTCAAAAACCACTGGGAAACCGGGAAGGGAGAAGTAGCGATGATCAAAGTCAGGAGAACTGCCTTGGCGTAGAATTTTAGGTCTGCGGTATACAGGGCCTGTATTCTCATAACTATACATAGCTCTTTTATATAATAACCGTGTATTTATGGGAAAGTGGCAGCTGCAGAATATGCAGTTGCTTTTTTTGCATACGTTTGTCCGGAAATACAAGAAATAAAAGAGGAAAAACGAAATGAAAAGAAAATCCATGTTAGCTTTATTACTTGCAGTATCTATGACCTGCTCTATGACAGCAGCAACAGGTGCAGTGGCCTATGCATCTGATGACACAGCAACAGAAGAATCAGCAGATGATGCAGTTGCAGAAGATACAGCAGATGATGCTGAAGCAGCAGACACAGAAGAAGCTTCTGATGATGATCAGAAAGCAGCAGATGAAGTAGCGGCTCTGATCGACAAGATTTATGTTCAGGAAAGAAACGATACAACTGACGAAGACTGCAAAGCTGCAAAAGAAGCATGGGATAAACTGACAGATGCTCAGAAGGAACTGGTAGAAGGTGAAGAAGCAAGCCCAGAGTATTTCGGACGTGACACAGGCGATGCTTCCAAAGATGATCTACGTAATCAGGACGAAATCGGTGAGAACGAACTTCTTGTAGTAAGCTTTGGTACATCATTTAATGACAGCCGTGCAGAGGATATCAAAGGAATCGAAGATAAACTTGCAGAAGCATATCCGGACTGGTCTGTAAGACGTGCATTCACTGCACAGATTATTATCAACCATATAGAGGCAAGAGATGATGAAGTAATTGATAATATGCAGCAGGCACTTGACCGTGCAGTAGCTAACGGCGTTAAAAACCTTGTTGTACAGCCTACACATCTGATGCATGGTGCAGAATATGATGAAATGACAGAAGCTGTTAACGAGTATAAAGATAAATTTGAGTCTGTAGCAATTGCAGAGCCAATGCTTGGTGAAGTAGGCGATGATGCTACAGTGATCAATGACGATAAGAAAGCAGTTGCTCAGGCAATTACAGATGCAGCATGCCAGGAAGCAGGATTTGATGATATGCAGGCAGCAGCAGATGCTGGTACAGCATTTGTATTCATGGGACATGGTACATCTCATACAGCTAACGTAACATATGATCAGATGCAGACACAGATGGAAGACCTTGGATTTACAAACGCTTTCATTGGTACTGTAGAAGGTGAACCAGAAGATACAGCTTGCGAAGAAGTTATTGCAAAAGTAAAAGATGCAGGATTTAAGAATGTAATCCTTCGTCCTCTGATGGTTGTTGCCGGTGACCATGCTAACAATGATATGGCAGGCGATGATGAAGATTCCTGGAAGAGCCAGTTCGAAGCATCCGGAGCATTTGATAGTGTAGACTGCCAGATTGAAGGTCTTGGAAGAATTGAGGCAGTAGAGGATCTTTATGTAGAGCATACAAAAGCAGCTATTGATTCTCTTGGAACTTCTGATGCGGAAGCAACAGACGATGCAGAAGCAGCAGATGACGCAGCAGCAGATGATACTGCAGCAGAGGAAACAACAGACGCTGAATAATAATAGTTGAAAAATATTGAAATATTGTCCAAGCGAGAAAACTGCCCGGAGAACTTGAAAAAGTTCCCGGGCAGATATACTATATGATAGGAAGGGATAAGAGTATCAGATTATTATGACAAGAAGAATAATAATTTCTTATCATATAGTATATCTGCCTGGTAATCTAACAAAATTATATATAAGAAAAAGGAGTAACATCATGAAAAAACATTCATTTACTTTATTAATGACAGCCATTACTGTTTCTGCAACACTGCTTGGTACAAGTCCGATTCTGGCAGAAACAAAAGATGATACAGCAACAGAAGAGGCTGCGGATACAGAAGCAGCAGATGCCAAAGATGCAGATACATCCAAGAGCGATACACTGGAAGATGGTACCTACACAGCTGAATTTGATACAGATAACAGCATGTTCCATGTAAACGAAGCAAACGACGGAAAAGGAACCCTTACAGTAAAAGACGGTCAGATGACCATTCATGTAAGTCTTGCATCTAAGAAAATTGTAAATCTTTTCGTTGGAAAAGCAGAAGATGCAAAGAAAGACGGAGCAGAACTTCTTGAGCCAACCACAGATACTGTTACATACAGCGATGGAATGAGTGAAGAAGTATACGGCTTTGATATTCCGGTACCTGCACTTGATGAAGAATTTGATGTAGCTCTTATCGGGACAAAGGGCAAATGGTATGATCATAAGGTAAGCGTTTCTAATCCCGTTAAGACAGATGATGCTGAGACTGTAGATACTGAAGATGCAAAAGATACAAAAGCAGATGCGAAAGATGACGCAGACACAGAGAAAGATACCAAAGACGAAAAAGGTAAAACATTAGCAGATCTTAATCTTGAGGATGGCGACTATACAATGGAAGTAACCCTCACTGGCGGTACAGGCAGAGCAACTGTTGATTCTCCGGCTGCCATCAAAGTAGAAGGTGACAAAGCCACAGCAACCATCGTATGGAGCAGCCCAAATTATGATTATATGCTGGTAGATGGCGAAAAATATGAGCCAGTCAATAAAGATGGAAATTCTACTTTCGAAATTCCAGTTGATGTATTTGATGCAGAAATGGAAATAACAGCCGATACAGTAGCAATGAGTGAACCTCATGAAATTGACTACACTTTAAATTTTGACTCTTCAACTGTAAAAAAAGCAGATACAAAGGAAACAGATACAAAAGACGCTGAATAGTACGATAATAAAAAATATAAAGTTATGAAAAAGAATATTTTAATTACAAAACTGCAGAAAACAATCATGTATGCTTTTCTGCTAATGACAATGTTACTGGTCTGCACCTACACAGTATATGCAGCTGACACCGACAGTACCAGTACTCCGGCAGAAATTCCGGGTTTGACTTACGATCACAGTATGGAGCTTTCCTATGCACAGGAGTTCAGTGTAGACTACTATAATGATGGTTATGCTCTCATTACCATCGATCAGGAGGGTCAGTTCCTGGTAGTACCGGAAGGAAAAGAAGCGCCGGAAGGTCTGAATAAAGATATTACAGTTATTCAGCAGCCGCTGAATAACATTTATCTGGTAGCGACTTCAGCCATGGATCTCTTCCGTGCTATCGACGGTATTGATAATATCCGCCTTTCCGGGACAAAAGAGAGCGGATGGTATATTCAGGAAGCTAAAGATGCCATGGAAGCTGGCAATATGATCTATGCCGGTAAATATAACGCACCGGACTATGAATTGATTCTGAATGAGGGATGTGGCCTTGCTATTGAGTCTACCATGATTCATCACAATCCTGAGGTACAGGAGAAACTGGAACAATTTGGTATTCCGGTTATGGTAGAACGTTCCAGTTATGAGAGCCATCCTCTTGGAAGAACCGAATGGATGAAACTTTATGCAGTTCTTCTTGGAAAAGAAGATGTGGCAGAGAAAGCTTTTAAAGAACAGACAGATAAGCTTGACAAAGTTCTTGCATCTGATGATACAGATACCGGAAAGACTGTAGCATTCTTTTACATCAATTCCGTAGGTGCTGTCAATGTTCGCAAAAACAATGATTACGTATCCAAGATGATTGAACTTGCAGGTGGCAAATATGTTCCGGAAGACACCGGAGAGAGCGATAACGCCTTGTCTACTATGAATATGCAGATGGAAGAATTTTATGCCAAGGCAAAAGACGCAGACTATATTATTTACAACAGTACCATTGACGGAGAACTCAACACTATTGATGAGCTCCTTGCAAAAAGTAATCTTCTGGCGGATTTCAAAGCAGTTAAGAATGGAAATGTATGGTGCACGGGCAAGAACCTTTTCCAGGAAACAACAGAACTTGGAACTATGATTGAAGATATCCACACCATTCTGACAACAGAGGATGATTCTCTGGAAGAACTCAATTATATGCATAAATTGAAATAACAAAGAATTTTAAATAAGAGGGAATCTTGCAAATGGGATTCTTGTACAGGGGCAAAACTTATTGTTTGCCCCTGTATCATATCTGAGTAAGATGGACAGACTTGCTCTTATCTATATGATTCTAGATAAGAGCAGAGAAAACAGATAAAAGATTGAAGGAACAAGGACATGAATAACAAAAAACGCACAGCCAGATACTGGCTGTCATTTATCATACTGGCAGCTCTGCTGGTAATTTTATTTGTCTGGAACGTAAATGCCGGAAGCATTCACCTTTCCGTAGGCGAGATTTTGAATATTATATTCAGACACCAGGGAGATAATACTGCTTACAATATTATATGGGAAATTCGTCTGCCGAGAATTCTGGCAGTTATTATTTTGGGAGGAGCACTTTCGGTCTCAGGATTTCTTCTGCAGACATTTTTTAATAATCCGATTGCAGGACCTTTTGTGCTTGGAATCTCCTCAGGAGCTAAACTGGTAGTTGCCCTGCTGATGATTTTTTTTCTCAGCAGATCCATTTCTATGGGATCTGCAGCCATGATTATTGCGGCGTTTATCGGATCCATGATTTCTATGGGCTTTGTCCTGCTGGTTGCAAAGAAAGTTCACAATATGTCTATGTTGGTTATCAGCGGTGTTATGATTGGCTATATCTGTTCTGCTGTTACTGATTTTGTGGTTACTTTTGCAGATGATTCCAATATCGTTAATCTCCACAACTGGTCTTTGGGAAGTTTTTCAGGAATGTCATGGGCCAATGTTAGGGTAATGGCAGTAGTTGTGCTGCTCACAATGGTGATTGTATTTTTTATGTCAAAGCCTATCGGTGCATACCAGCTGGGGGAAGTTTATGCTCAGAATATGGGAGTAAATATCAAACTGTTCCGCGTGGCACTGATTCTGTTGTCGAGTATTTTGTCCGCCTGTGTTACAGCTTTTGCAGGACCCATTTCATTCGTAGGAATTGCAGTACCGCATATTGTAAAGAGCTTGTTAAAGACAGCCAGACCACTTTTTGTGATTCCTGCATGTTTCCTTGGGGGTGCTGTATTCTGCCTTTTTTGTGACCTGATCGCCAGAACTGTGTTTGCGCCGACAGAACTGAGCATAAGCTCTGTAACTGCAGTATTTGGTGCTCCGGTTGTGATCTATATTATGATCCGCAGACAACAGAGGGGGTAGAGCGACATGAAGAACGAAGAACAATATTTTTTTCATACAGACCAGCTGACAGTAGGATATGACGGTAAACCACTGATCAGAGAAATTAACATTCAGTTAAAAAAAGGTGAGATCCTCACTCTTATTGGTCCAAACGGAGCCGGAAAATCTACAATTCTTAAGAGCATTACCAGGCAGCTTGCAACTATCAGTGGCACTGTTTATCTGGACAAACAGACTATGAGCCGGATGTCCAATAAAGAGGTATCACAGAAACTGGCAGTTGTTCTCACAGAGAGAATGCGTCCGGAACTAATGACTTGCGAGGATATCGTAGCAACAGGACGTTATCCTTACACAGGCACTCTGGGAATTCTTTCTGCAGAAGATAAGGCAAAAGTAAAAAAAGCCATGGAAACTGTTCATGCATGGGAACTAAAAGACAGAGATTTTACAGCAATCAGTGACGGTCAGAGACAGAGAATTCTCCTTGCACGTGCCATCTGTCAGGAGCCGGAGATTATTGTTTTGGATGAGCCTACATCTTTTCTGGACATTCGCCATAAGCTGGAACTTCTCACTATCCTGAAACAAATGGTTCTGGATAATCAGCTTACAGTCATCATGTCCCTTCATGAATTGGATCTTGCTCAGAAAGTGTCGGACAAAGTTATTTGTGTTCATGGAGAATACATAGAGAAATATGGTACACCGGAAGAAATTTTTACCTCTGATTATATCCGAAATCTGTATGGTATCACCCATGGAAGTTATAACGCAGCTTTTGGATGTGTAGAAATGGAGCCTCCGAAAGGCTCACCGCAGGTATTTGTGATCGGTGGTAATGGAAGCGGAATTCCAATTTACAGGAAGCTTCAGCGCCAGGGCATTCCTTTTGCTGCAGGCGTGCTTCATACGAATGACGTTGATTATCAGGTAGCCAGTGCTCTTGCAGAACAGGTAATCGCAGAAAAACCATTTGAATGTATTACACAGGACAGTTATGACAGGGCAGTGGAACTTATGAGACAGTGTCAGAAAGTTATCTGTCCGCTGAGAGATTTCGGAACTATGAATGCCGCAAACAAAGAACTTCTTTATCTTGCCCGCAAACTGGGAATACTTACAGAAAATATCTGATATAAATATATATAAGGGGCCTTGCATAAGAGAGTACTTATTTATAGAAGTAATTCTTTTTTGTAAGGCTTTATACATTCAGAACTATATCTTGCACGAGGATACAGCCGTTATCAAAAGGATAGACTGGTATTTCCGGAAAATAAACTCTACAATACCATTTAGTACATACATATGATATAATAAAGTCCATCAACAATCCAAAGGAGAGACACTATGGATAAGCTATATATCGTTATTCCCGCGTACAATGAACAGGATAATATCGAACAGGTCATAAATGACTGGTATCCAATTATAGAGAGACACAACGGTGCCGGTCAGTCCCGACTGGTAATCATCGATGATGGAAGCAAGGATTCCACATATGAGAAAATAAAGCAGTGTGCACAAAAACGTCCACTTCTCATTCCTCTGACCAAACCAAACGGCGGACATGGAGCCACAGTGCTTTATGGATATAAATATGCACTGAAGAATGATGCAGACTACATATTTCAGACAGATTCCGATGGCCAGACACTTCCGGGAGAATTTGAACCGTTCTGGAATCTCAGACAGAAATACGATATGGTCATCGGCTGGAGAAAGAGCAGACAGGACGGCTTTTCCCGTGTGTTTGTAACAAAAACATTAAAGTTTGTAATCCGCATCTGTTTTGGAGTAACCCTCACAGATGCAAATACTCCGTATCGCCTGATGAAAGCTGAGACCATGCGCAGATATATCAGTCTGATACCGAAAGACTTTAATCTTTCCAATGTACTTCTGGCAGTTATTTATAAGAAGAAAGATTGTGCAGTCAAATACTTGCCAATTACTTTCAGACCGCGGCAGGGTGGAGTTAATTCCATCAACATGAAGAAAATCTGCAAAATTGGGAAACAGGCAGTTATAGACTTTGTGAAATTGAACCGTATTATTCGCAATACCTGACAAAACAGTTCAAAAAATTGTTTTTCTTTCTTACTGCCCGCATGTAGTTACATGACGGGCAGTAACTTTTCTTCTCATCGTTTGCAGATAGGTGTCGAATTATATCATGAAACGTCGGACGAATCTCGTTGACTTTTACAGCAGTTAAAATTACAATTAAACTCGAAATAGGACACAATACACTACATTATGTGAAAAGATGTAATATAACCGGTAGTACAACACAAGATATAGAAAATGAGCCCATTTTCTGTTCTGCATAACACAGCTGCCGGAACAAGAATAAAACGGCAGTCCTGGGACAACACACACACTAAATACAGTACAATACCAAGTAAAGTAATTCAGTGAAGTAGCATCTGATCACAAATATTGGATAATAGGAGAAGAGAGCAGAATGAACGAAATTAGTAATCGATTAGAGGAACTGAAAATGACAGACAGTTACGAGGAGAAACTGGTTGCACTGAAAGAAGAAATGAGTGTATCAGACAAATATCTGCAACAAGATAACAGTGACCTGACGGAAATGGAGAACAGATACAACAGATTGGATATACCATATACTGTAAGAAGATTTCTAGATGACTATATCGCATGTATGCAGACGAAATATGAACGTCTCGCTGATTTATGCTATCTCGCGGGAGAAAGAGGATTATAATATAAGGTGTTTGTTTTATACGAGAACTATATTTGAAAGTACTTTCAGGAAAACAGAGTGCAGAGTTTTTGGTGATTTCCTTGCCATGGGAGAAACAACATGCTACAATGAGACACGGCAAAAGAGAATGACCCTGAGATAGCATATTTTAAGAGAGAATGAAATCAGGGGCAGAAGAAATTTTGCCTCTGTTTTTTATATCAGAGGAAATTACTCCGTAATGTTTCTATGACATAAAAATCCCTCCGGGCAGGATCGCACTGCGTCGGAAATGAGGCCATGTTAAAGCAAGATTGATTGTCTGCCCGTATAAAAAGGCAGAAATTTTTGGAATATTATCGAATATGGGAGGAATATAATAAAATGTGTGGAATTGTAGGATTTACAGGTAATCATCAGGCAGCGCCGATACTACTGTACGGTTTATCAAGACTGGAATACAGAGGATATGACTCAGCGGGTCTTGCAGTACGTGACGGTAATGGTGATACAGCAGTTATTAAAGCGAAGGGACGTCTGAAAGTTCTTGCAGACAAGACCAGTGATGGAGAGTCAGTCCCCGGAACATGTGGAATCGGACATACCAGATGGGCAACGCATGGGGAACCATCTGAAACAAATGCTCATCCGCATATGAGTGATGATGGAAATGTTGTGGCAGTTCACAACGGAATTATTGAAAATTATCAGGAATTAAAAGATAAACTGATCCGTAATGGTTATGAATTTTATTCATCCACAGATACAGAAGTAGCAGTTAAGCTGGTGGATTATTATTACAAAAAGTATCTCGGTACACCGGTAGATGCTATCAATCATGCAATGGTCCGTATCCGTGGCTCCTATGCAATGGCGATCATGTTCAAAGACTATCCGGAAGAAATTTATGTGGCAAGAAAAGACAGTCCGATGATTCTTGGCGTAGAGAATGGTGAATCCTATATTGCGTCCGATGTTCCGGCAATCCTGAAGTACACCAGAAATGTATATTATATCGGTAATCTTGAAATGGCACGTGTCAGAAAAGGTGAGATTACTTTTTATAATCTGGACGGTGATGAGATTCAAAAGGAACCAAAAACTATTGAATGGGATGCAGAGGCAGCCGAAAAAGCTGGCTTTGAGCATTTTATGATGAAGGAGATTCATGAGCAGCCGAAAGCGGTTCGCGATACATTGAACTCCGTATTGAAGGACGGTCACATTGATTTTACAGAAGTAGGCCTTACAGAAGAGGATATCCGTAAAATCAGTCAGATTTACATTGTAGCGTGTGGTTCTGCTTATCATGTAGGAATGGCTGCCCAGTATGTCATCGAAGATCTGACCAGAATTCCGGTACGTGTAGAGCTGGCATCTGAGTTCCGTTACAGAAATCCTATTCTGGATCCGGATGGGCTTGTGATTATTGTCAGCCAGTCCGGCGAGACTGCAGACAGTCTGGCCGCTCTTCGTGAGGCAAAAAAGAATGGTATCCGTACATTGGGTATTGTTAATGTAGTAGGTTCCTCTATTGCCAGAGAAGCAGATAATGTTTTTTATACTCTGGCAGGTCCTGAGATATCTGTAGCAACTACCAAGGCATACAGCACTCAGCTTATAGCTGCTTACACTCTGGCGGTACAGTTTGCCAGAGTCAGAGAACAGATCACAGAGGAGAAATATCAGCAGCTTATTACAGAACTGCAGACTCTTCCGGATAAAATTTCCAAAATTATTGAAGACGACAAAGAACGTATTCAGTGGTTTGCTGCTAAACAGGCAAATACAAAAGATGCTTTCTTTATTGGCCGCGGCATTGATTATGCCATCAGCATGGAAGGCAGCCTGAAGATGAAAGAAGTCAGCTATGTGCACACAGAAGCGTATGCAGCCGGTGAACTTAAACACGGCACTATCTCTCTTATTGAGAATGGAACCCTCGTTATTGGAATCCTTACTCAGGATCATCTCTACGAGAAAACAGTCTCTAATCTTGTAGAGTGTAAGAGCCGTGGTGCGTACCTGATGGGTCTTACTACTTATGGTCACTATAACATAGAAGACACTGCAGACTTTACAGTCTATATCCCAAAAACAGATCCGCATTTTGCTACTTCACTGGCAGTTATTCCGCTCCAGTTGCTTGGATATTATGTCAGTGTAGCTAAGGGATTAGATGTAGATAAGCCAAGAAATCTTGCTAAGAGTGTGACTGTAGAGTAATGGTATCTGTTATTTTATAAGAATATGTAAAAAGGCATTACACCTTATTCCAACAGAAAAAAGACATCAGGATATTTGACATATCCAGGAGAGATACTTCTTTCCCGGATATGTTTTTTTTGCTGTCTGAAATCTGCTCAGGATGGAGCCAGTAGTGATTTTTTTTCAAAAAGCCAGTAGTAATTTATCAAAAGGATAGCATGGATTTATAAAAAATGTTACAATTATAAGCATATAAGCAGACTGAAAAACCTGACCTAAAATATTCAGGGATACTGTGCTGCATAGAGAAGAAACAGGGAAGGAGACGATTATGGCATCAGAGAGAACAAAAGAATTATATAAAGTTTTGCTGAACAAAGGTTATCCGAAAGATTTCTGTGCAGAGGTTGCATATAGAAATATGAACACAGATTATACGGCAACCAGAATGCTGGGCTATTTATATCGTTACACAAATCCAAGGATAGAAGACCTGGTAGATGAGATGCTGGCAATTTTGAGTGACAGAAATCAGATAATAGAAAAGAAGGAGTCTGAACATGCACAGGCTGTGATCAGTGAAATGTACAGAAATGGATTAGTACCTATTTGTGAGGAAAAGGAGAAGTTATGAGAAAAAAGATAGGGTGTTTGTTGTTATCTATGGCAATAGGGGTATCTGGGCTTCTGCCAGGAGTGACAGCACAGGCAGCAGGGGCAGGCAGTGAATCAGCAAAATATGTAGTAGTTCTGGACCCGGGACATGGAGGAACGGAAAGCGGAACAAGTGCAGTTCACGACGGAAAGGTTTACAGGGAAGAAGAGATTAACTGGAGGATTGCAAATTATACGATGCAGGCACTTAGTACATCTCCGGACATAGAGGTTCATCTTACCAAGACGAAAAATCAGACAATGGGTCTGTCAAAAAGAGTGAGCGTGGCAAAGAGTTATAATGCGGATATATTGGTAAGTCAGCACATAGATGATTCTGACAGCAGTGCTGTACATGGAGCTTCTGTACTTGTATCAAAAGGAACTTACAGACCGTCTATTGCTGCGAAGGAGAAAATATTTGCAGGCTATGTTCTGGAAGAACTGGGAAAATTGGGGATTACTAAAAGAGGTCTGGTATACCGCATGAGTGAGAATGGAAGCAGATATCCTAATGGCGGAGCGCGTGACTATTATGGTATTGTGGCAGAGAGTGTGGAACAGAATTTTCCGGGTGTGATCATAGAGCATGCTTTTGTGAGCAACTATTATGATGCAACACATTTTCTCAGTACGAATGCCAGATTGAAGAAAATTGGTGAAGCGGACGCCAGAGCAATTATTCGATATTGTCAGTAGCTTCCGGCCAAGAAACCTTCTTCTGTAACTCCGGATGTTCCGAACGCGTTTACGGGTTGGAAAGAGAAGAATGGCTACAGTTATTATTATATAAATGGTATAATACAGAAAAATAAAATTTTAAATTTAGATGATGAGATTTATTATGTAAATAAGAATGGCCAGAGACAGTATGGCTGGCAGACAGTAGGGCAGAATACATATTTCTTTCAGAACGATGGAAAAGCCCAAAAAGGCTGGATGAAACTGGAGGGAAATTATTATTTCTTTAATCGACGGACAGGTACGTTGTATAAGGATATAATGCTGATATCTTCAAATTCAAGGATATATATTTTTGATAAAGATGGAAAACGATGCAAGGGCTGGACAGAGTATAGAGGAAAAAAATATTATATCAACAAATACGGCTATGCTCACACAGGTTGGCTGAAGGTAAGAAGTAATTGGTATTATTTCCATAGGAAATATGCTTTTATGTACAGAAACCGTACTGCTGTTACACCTTCCGGAAAGAAATATACTTTTAATTCTAAAGGAGTATGTATAAATAGAAAATAGCAATGATAAAAAGGGCGTCAGGAAATAAATTAAAATTTCCTGACGCCCTTTGGAAATGGATAATTATTTTATTTGTCAATGACTTCAATTGGTGTGTCATCTTTAGCATCCAGATTATGAATATATTTTCGTGTTTCTTTCGCAATCACATTTGACAACAGAAGTACAGCTACAAGGTTTGGAATTGCCATCAACGCATTCAGAATATCTGCAACTGTCCATACCAGATTCAGAGAAATAACCGGAGCTATAGCTGCTACAGCGATATAAAGTACTCGATAAGGAATCAGGCCTTTTTTACCTGCAAAATATTCGACACATCTTTCACCGTAGTAAGCCCATCCGAGAACAGTCGAGTAAGCAAAAGAAATGATTCCAACTACCAGGATCACAGGTCCGAGGATCGGAATCTGCTGAAATGCCAGAGTGGTAAGAACTCCGCCGTCTGTGATATTTCCCATATCAATAGCAGGATTTTTCATAATGCTGGTGACCAGAACCAGGCCTGTCATCAGACATACAACAACTGTATCCCAGAAAGTCCCGGTACTGGAAACGAGTGCCTGACGAACCGGGTTTCGCGTCTGAGCAGCAGCAGCTGCGATAGGTGCAGATCCCATACCGGACTCATTGGAAAAAAGTCCTCTGGCGATTCCGTATTGCATGGCCATCATAATGCCGCGGCCTACCAGTCCGCCTGCAGCGGCCCCGGGTGTAAATGCCATGGTGCAGATTGTTTTAATTGCCGGAAGGAGAAAATCATAATTGATTCCCAAAATTATCAGACATCCCAATACGTAAAAGAATGCCATAAAAGGAACCAGACGTTCACATACAGTTGCGATAGATTTAATACCACCAAAAATAACAAGAGCAGTAAGAGCTGCTACAGCAATACCGATCAGTGCAGGGGGAATGTTCAGGTTTTCATTACATACAGTAGCAATCGCATTTACCTGTGTGGCGCATCCGATTCCAAATGAAGCAAATCCGCCAAAGAAAGCAAAAAGAAGTGCCAGCCATTTCATATGTAAACCACGTTCCAGCGCATACATGGCGCCTCCCTGCATTCGCCTGTCTTTTGTTTTTACACGATATTTAACTGCAATCAGAGATTCGCTGTATTTGGTAGCAATTCCAAAAACACCTGTCAGCCAGCACCAGAGAACGGCTCCAGGACCACCCAATGCAATGGCAGTTCCCACACCGATAATATTTCCGGTACCGATAGTGGATGCAAGAGCAGTAGTAAGTGCCCCGAACTGACTTACTTCGCCCTCTGCCTCAGTATCCTTTGTAACTGAAAGACGGATTGCTGTCCCGATCTTTTTCTGTATGACTCCTGTGCGGATCGTCATAAAGACATGTGTTCCAAGGAGCAAAAGAATCATCCACCAACCCCATACAAAACTGTCTGCTTTGTTGATAAAATTTGCAATATTAGTGATCATAGGCATCCTCCCTTTTAAACAGCAGATCGTGCAAAATGTTTTTTGCAGACCGCTTTTTATAATTACATAACATACGCAAACAAGGACGCACAACCAGAATAATCTGTGTTGTACGTCCTTGTACGTTTCCTCGTATGTTACGTTTATTTCTTAGCATTATACAGGAAAATATGCGAAATTGTCAAGATTATAATCAGTATGAGGTAATACATTGGAATTTGTTGTTACTGAGAACGGAGTGAACAGTAGTAACTTGTCTGACCAATTCATTATAAGTACCAGAATATCGTGATTTGCGGAAGCAATTTATAGTAGATTTTGGTATATACTTTCTGTGCTTTTTTGGGTATAATGAACCTGCCGAAAGGAAAAAGACCGATATCGTGACACAGGAGGCATAAATATGATTATTACAATTGCAAGACAATGTGGAAGCGGCGGACACGAGATAGGAAAAGAACTGGCTTCCAGACTGGGAATGGAACTATATGACAGAAAGAAACTTGAAAAAGAGGCTAAAAAACTTGGAAAATTTGATGAGAACAAAGATTTTTTTCAGGAAAAAGCGGTGAACAGTCTGTTATACAGTATTGCGATAAGCTACGGAGAGAGTAATCCCATGGAAAAATCTTTTGAGCTGATCCATGAACTTACGCAGGGAAAACCGGCAGTGATTATCGGACGTTGTTCCGGAGCAATATATCAAAAGGATCCTGATGCAACAACAATTTTTCTTCACGCAGATAAAGACTGTCGTATTGAGCGAGTGATGGAGCGTGATAATATATCACGCAAAGAAGCTGAACGAAAAATAAAAGAAGTGGATGAAAAACGTTCATCCTTCCATAAATTCTGTACAGGAAAAGCCTGGGAAGACGCCAGTCAGTATCAGCTGTCCATTGACACTGGAAAGATTGACATTTCTGATGTTGTGGATATGATCATAAATTATATTAATGCGAAAACAAAATAGGAATTGTAAATATCCGCTTGGCTCGAAACAGATAAGCCCGTGTTTCAGGGCTTATCTGTTCAACTATAAAAACGGAGAAATAATAAAATGAATGATAAAGTAGTAGTTTGCCTTGGAAAAGGCGGGCAAAAAGAAATGGCGGAGTCCTTTGCCAGAAAGAATAATGTACCGATCATGCAGAAACAGGGAGAACATCTGACAGTAATGTTTGATTCAAAAGGAGTATCTCTGACTGGCTATGGTCTGACTTACCAGGGTGATTTCGAAAATATGCTTCACAGAGTCACTAACGGAAGACTTTCACATGAAATGTTGGTGCGGGCAGCTAAATCTGAGGGAGAAAATCTGAAAGCGATTGATGCTACTGCAGGTATGGGAGAGGATGGTTTTCTTCTGGCTGCATATGGATACGAAGTAACATTATATGAACAGAATCCGGTAATCGCTGCCCTTCTGAAAGATGCACTCCGTCGTGCAAAGAAACATCCTGTATTAAAGGATATTGCAGCCAGAATGAAATTGATAGAAGATGACAGTGTAGAATGCCTGAAAAAACTCATGGATCCGGTAAATATAATTTATCTTGATCCTATGTTTCCTGAAAGACAGAAATCAGGCCTCATTAACAAAAAACTTCAGCTGATCCAGAAACTTGAGCCGCCATGTTCTGAAGAAAAAGATCTTTTCAACGTTGCGATCAAAGCCAACCCATCTAAGATTATCGTAAAACGTCCGCTGAAGAGCGTATACCTTGATGGAAGAGAACCTTCTTATATATTAAAAGGAAAAGCAATACGTTACGACTGTTATGTAATGTAAAAAGAATTTGACACCTGCCGAGTCCGGTTAAAACAGAGTCCTGGCAGGTGCTTTTTGCCTGTGGCGGGAGGGCTATGCAGGGAGGGCTGCGAAGCGTTATATTTTACGGCTGACGACAGTGTTTTTTCTTCCACTCCTGAATAAATTCTATTTGTTCTTCATCTGAAATTTCCTGTGAGGCGGCATCATTTCCGGCAGCTACACAGCATAGCAGAATAAACGTCTGAAAGAGAAAAAATACCAGGATAAATAACAATGTGATCATTAGAGTTCTCCTTATTATATGCCTGCCAATATACCGGAGGTCGGATATCCGGCATATCAGAAGTGTTTGCATATCATGGGAGTTTTATACATTTTATTTACAGAAAACTATAAATATGACGGAAACACGAAAGCAGGATTCTCCGAATAACTTAAAGTAAGGACTTATTACTTGGGTGATTCGGAGGATTTTTTGATGAAAAATTTAGATAGTTCCGGGTATACGGGAAAGAATGTAGGGGTTTGTGTACTGGATACCGGAATTTTTCCTCATATAGATTTTACAGGAAGAATACGGGTGTTTCATGATTTCATCGGGCATCGTATAAAGCCGTATGATGATAATTCTCACGGAACGCATGTCTGCGGAATCATAGGTGGTGACGGGAGAGCCTCTGACGGGAGAATCAGGGGTGTGGCACCGGGATGTAATCTGATCGTTCTGAAAGTACTTGATAGAATGGGAAACGGGAGAAAAGAAGATGTTTTGCGGGCTTTTCGGTGGATATTGGAAAACAGGAGATATTATGGAATCCGTGTGGTTAATATTTCGGTGGGAACGACTTGCAGAACTTTTGAAGATCACAAGGTTTTGATCAATGGTGTGGAACGACTCTGGGATGAAGGGCTGATAGTAGTTGCTGCTGCAGGAAACCAGGGACCAAGACCAGGAAGTGTGACTGCGCCTGGAAGCAGCCGTAAGATTATTACGGTAGGTTCCAGTGATCTTCTTATGGGACGGACTGCTATTTCAGGAAGAGGTCCTACCTTTGAATGTATCTGTAAGCCGGATCTGGTAGCTCATGGTAATCATGTGCTTGCCTGTGCACCTGGAACAGACAATGGGTATGGAGTCAAGAGCGGAACCTCTATGTCTACACCACTGGTCTCCGGTGCAGCTGCATTGATGCTGGAAAAGAATCCCAGGCTTACAAATGTACAGATAAAGATGAAACTGAAAGAAAGTGCCAGAGATATGGGACTTTCAAAAAATCAGCAGGGATGGGGGGAACTGGATCTGGAGCGTTTTATGCAATTGTGAGCAAGTAGCGAAGCGGATTGCGAATATCCGCTTGACAGAGACATTAGAAGGCAGGAGAAATAATTTTGTTTATTGTATTTCGCAAAATGCCGCTTTACTACACAAAAGCATTGACTATTGAGAGGTTTTCAGCTATTATGATAGTTAATTGATTATCAAAGCCAAAGAGGAGGACTAACATGAAAAAAATTCAGATGCAGACACCGCTTGTGGAAATGGATGGAGATGAGATGACCAGAATTCTCTGGAAGATCATTAAAGATGAGCTTCTTTTTCCATATATTGATTTGAATACTGAGTATTATGATCTCGGTCTGGAATGCAGAAATGAGACAGACGATCAGGTAACTGTTGATGCAGCAGAAGCTACCAAGAAGTATGGCGTTGCAGTTAAATGTGCAACTATCACTCCGAATAAGGCGAGAATGGAAGAGTATACTTTAAAGAAAATGTATAAGAGTCCGAACGGAACCATCCGTGCAATTCTTGACGGAACTGTATTTCGCGCACCGATCGTAGTGAAAGGAATTGAGCCATGTGTTAAGAACTGGAAGAAACCGATCACTATTGCCCGTCATGCGTATGGTGATGTGTACAAGAACACAGAGATGTACATCGATGGACCAGGAGATGCATATCTGGTATTCGAAGGTACTGACGGACAGAAGAGAAAAGAGCTCATCCATCATTATGACGGACCAGGGGTTCTTCAGGGTATGCACAATCTGGATGATTCTATTTCAAGTTTTGCAAGATGTTGTTTTAATTATGCGCTGGATACAAAGCAGAACCTGTGGCTTGGCGGTAAGGATACTATTTCCAAGATTTATGACGGTCGTTTTAAAGAAATTTTTGCGACTATTTATGAGAACGAATTCAAGAATAAATTTGAGGAAGCAGGTATTGAATATTTCTACAGCCTGATTGATGATATTGTAGCACGTGTTATGAAGGCAGAAGGCGGATTTATCTGGGCGTGCAAGAACTATGACGGAGATGTTATGAGTGATATGGTTTCCTCAGCATTTGGCTCTCTGGCCATGATGACTTCTGTACTGGTATCTCCTCAGGGCTATTATGAGTATGAGGCAGCTCACGGAACTGTACAGAGACATTATTATCGTCATCTGAAAGGGGAAGAAACGTCTACTAACTCTGTGGCAACAATTTTTGCATGGACTGGCGCTCTGAGAAAAAGAGGTGAGCTGGACGGCAATAAAGAATTGATGGAATTTGCAGACAAGCTTGAGAAAGCAACTCTGGAAACTATCGAGAGTGGTAAAATGACAAAAGATCTTGCATTAATTACTTCTCTGAAAGATGTGACTGTACTGAACAGTAAAGATTTCATTCTTGCAATCAGAGAGAGACTGGATGAAATCTTATGATTTATATTTGATAATGAATAAACGGCCGGGCAGATAATTTTGTCTGCTGATTGAAAAAATGGGGAGAACCTGCATTACGCAAGTTCTTCCCATTTTTCATATAATCCTTCAAGTTCTTCAGTGATAGCTGCTTTCTCTTTGCTGAGTCGGGCACATTCTGCCACGTTTGTGCAGACATCAGGAAGAATCATGGTTTCATCGATTTCTTTGTCCCGTGTTTCAAGCTCTTCAATACGAGCTTCAACTTTCTTAAGCTCATTTTCACGCTTTCTCTGGCGTGCCTGTTCTTCTTTCTGCTGCTGCCAGGAGAGTTTGTTATCTGAAGCCTGTTTCGCTTCTGCAATAGCCTGAGCTGCCGCCGGAGCGTATTTCTCAGTCAGTTCTTCTTTCTTCTCCAGATAGTAATCATAATCTCCGATATAATTTACAATTGCCTGATTGGTAAGATCCAGGATCCTGGTAGCTGTCTGGTTGATAAAATATCGGTCATGAGAAACATAGAAAACTGTTCCTGTATAACTGTTCAATGCCTCCTCAAGAATTTCCTTGGATGCGATATCCAAATGGTTGGTAGGCTCATCCAGGATTAAAAAGTTTGCCTCTGAAAGCATCAGTTTGGCAAGAGATACCCGTCCTCTTTCTCCACCAGAGAGAGCAGAAATCAGCTTAAATACATCATCTCCTGTGAAAAGAAATGCAGCAAGCATATTTCGAATTTCTGTTTCTGTAAGAGTAGGATAAGTATCGGAGATTTCTTCAAAAATGGTTTTCTCCATATGTAGAACGTGATGTTCCTGATCGTAATAACCAATCTGAACTTTGGAACCAAGGGAAAATCTGCCACCGTCTGCATCCACCAGTCCATTGATGATTTTTAACATCGTAGTTTTACCAGTACCATTGTTGCCGATCAGAGCAACGCGTTCTCCTCGTTTGATCTCAAACGAAATATCGCTGAAAAGTGTCTGGCCAGGGAAAGATTTGGAAAGATTTTCAACAGTAAGTACGTCATTACCGCTGACAAATCTCGGTTCCAATGAAATGCGCATCTGGTTCTGAATCTCTACAGGCTTGTCAATTCGTTGCATTTTGTCCAGCATCTTCTCGCGGCTCTCAGCACGTTTGATAGATTTTTCGCGATTAAAGGATTTCAGTTTGGCGATAACAGCTTCCTGATGTTTGATATCGCGCTGCTGGTTCAGGTAAGCTTTGTACTGTGCATCGCGAAGCTGAGCTTTTTTGAGAGCGTAGGCAGAGTAATTACCGCTGTACATACGCATAGCACCCGCTTCGATTTCTACGACCTTTGTAACGACTTTATCAAGAAAGTAACGGTCATGGGATACGATAAATACAGCTCCCGGATAATTCAGCAGATAAGTTTCAAGCCAGGAGATACTTTCCATATCCAGGTGGTTGGTAGGTTCATCCAAAAGAAGAATATCAGGGCTTGAGAGAAGTAACTTACCCAGAGCTACACGGGTTTTCTGACCTCCGGAGAGAGTCTCGATCTGACGTTCGAAATCCTCTTCAGTGAAGCCGAGACCCTTTAACACACCCATAATTTCACTTTTGTATGCGTATCCATTTTCCAGTTCAAACTGGTGGCTCAATCTTGTATAAGCGTTCATCAGGCTGTCAAGTGCTTCTCCTGTAGTGGTTTTCATTTCCTGCTCCAGGGAGCGCAGACGGTTCTCCATATCAATAATATGCTGTTTGGTGGAGATCAGCTCTTCATAGATGGTATGGTGTCCATGGATATCCTGGTACTGCGCAAGATATCCGATGTTTTTATCTTTGGCAAGGATTACATTTCCGGAGTCCGGTGAAATCTCATGCATGATGATACGCAGCAAAGTAGTTTTGCCGGCACCATTGTTGCCGATCAGAGCTGCCTTTTCACGGTCTTCTATATGGAAACTGGCGTCTTCAAGTATGACTTTTTCGCCAAAGGATTTACAGATATTCTGACATGATAAAATCATAGGAATTCCTCCTGTTATATTTGTCCGCGTATTATTATAATCGAAAATATGTATTTTTAAAAGCATTTTAATTGATTTTATGCATTTCTGTCGAAAAGTTACGCTTCAATTGTAATTAGTAGGAAATTGAAAGTGAACAAAATCGCTGCGCGATGGCCTGCCAAGGCTGTGGCGCAGTTTTCTACTTTTTCTAAAATAGGCAGTGACAGGATTGTCCCAAGATAGTATTGTTAAAGTACCACCAATAACAAACTTCAAAC
>ENA-OQKY01000054-OQKY01000054.1-human-gut-metagenome-genome-assembly--contig:-NODE-54-length-155975-cov-6.517138_pt1 | contig 155975 bp, 149 predicted proteins | sample MGYA00242652_ERZ504805 | MGnify/ENA primary metagenome ERZ504805 (study PRJEB26092, sample SAMD00036400) | human gut metagenome | host: Homo sapiens | study: EMG produced TPA metagenomics assembly of...
AATAGGAACAATAGTCGCAATAATATTAGGGTTATTTCTATTTACTGGTGGAATTGATTTCTTCTTGCCTATGCTATCGGGTCGGTAGGAGACACCTTGTTGGTAAATTGTCTGATAACTTCATATCACACATACAGCAGTTAGTCTTAAGATTGACTGCTTTTTAAAAAGACACCATTTAGGTGTAATGATGTCTTTTGGGTGTTATTTTATAGTCATATCAAGGCTCATTCAATCGTGGTAAATTCGTGGTAAAATGAGTGTTTTCTTATATTTCAAAATGCTTAAAGTATAGTAGTTATGCGGATAAGCGAAAATTAGATATATAATTTCTAATAATAAGTCGATGAGAAGAAAAGGAGGAAGAGTTCAATGATGGATTTGGTTATGATTGCAGTCCTGGCAGGAAGTTTCTTTTTGGTGAAGTTGTTCGCAGATTTTTGCGAATCTCAGGTAAATCCGAAAGAAGAATAAGCAAAGGAGGAAGTAATGATGGATATGGTTATTCTTGGAATTATAATTTTGCTTCTGGGCGGGTATCTGGTATATGCGTTGGTACATCCCGAAAAATTATAAAATCAAAGGTGAAAGGAAGCAACAGGAGGAAGAGACATGTTACAAATTATTTTAACGTTGGCAATATTTCTCATACTGGTCATACCGATGGGAAAATATATGTATCATATTGCTACGGAACAAAAAACATTTGCAGATAAAGTATTTGATCCGGTTGACCGGCTGATCTATAAAGTCTGCGGCATCAAAGGGGAGAACATGGGATGGAAAACCTATGCGCTCACACTTTTGACTGCCAATGCAGTGATGGTATTTGTGGGGTATCTGATCTTAAGACTTCAGAATTTCCTGTTTTTGAATCCCAACGGGATCGATGGAATGGAAGCATCCCTTTCCTTTAATACAGTGATCAGTTTTATGACGAACACAAACTTACAGCATTATTCCGGTGAGAGCGGACTGGCTTATGTGAGTCAGATGTGCGTGATCATCTTTATGATGTTCACATCGGCTGCCAGCGGATATGCGGCATGTATGGCTTTTTGTCGGGGACTTTCCGGAAGAAAGTTGGGAAACTTTTATCGGGATATGGTACGGATCACAACGCGTATCCTGATCCCGGTTTCCTTTATTGTTGCGTTGATCCTTGTAAGCCAGGGAACGCCGCAGACATTGATCGGAAATCTGACGGTGGAGACGGTTGAGGGAAAACTGCAGGATCTGGCAATGGGACCGGTCGCTGCACTGGAAGCGATCAAGCATCTGGGAACAAACGGAGGAGGATTCTTTGGAGCAAACTCTGCCACACCGTTTGAGAATCCGACTGTGATCTCCAATATCGTGGAGATGATCTCAATGATGATCCTGCCGGGAGCGTGTGTTGTGACTTTCGGACATATGCTTGCAGAGAAAAGAAGAGAACTAAAAGAAGCACGGATTGAGAAAAAGAAAATCTGGATGGGACGCCAGGGCGCTGTGATCTTTGGCGCGATGGCAATCTTGTTTGCAGTCGGACTTCTGATCTGTTATAACGCAGAAATGGCAGGCAATCCGATCGTCAGTGAAATGGGCATCGATCAGAGCGCCGGAAGCATGGAGGGAAAAGAAGTGCGATTCGGCGTTGCGCAGTCTTCGCTCTTCACGACTGTTACAACATCGTTTACGACCGGTACGGTCAACAATATGCACGATACGCTGACGCCGCTTGGCGGAATGGTTCCGATGTTACATATGATGCTGAACTGCGTGTTCGGAGGAAAAGGCGTCGGACTTATGAATATGGTCATGTATGTGATCCTTGCCGTATTTATCTGCGGACTGATGGTCGGACGTACACCGGAATATTTGAATAAGAAAATTGAGGGAAAAGAGATGAAGCTTGTTGCGATCGTCATTTTGATCCATCCGCTTTTGATCCTCGGATTTTCCGGACTGGCAGTTTCTCTTCAGGCAGGGCTGGATGGAATTACGAATCCGTCGTTTCACGGACTCAGTCAGGTGTTGTATGAATACGCATCCTCGGCAGCAAACAATGGTTCCGGTTTTGAGGGACTGGCTGACAACAGTGTATTCTGGAATGTGACGACGGGGCTGGCAATGTTCTTCGGAAGATATATCGCGATCGTCGCGCAGCTTGCGATCGCCGGTTCTCTGTTGGCAAAGAAGAAAGTGAATGAGACGATCGGAACCTTGCGGACAGATAATGTAACATTTATGATCATCCTTGTATTTATCGTATACATTTTTGCAGCGCTGACATTTTTCCCGGCACTTGCGCTTGGACCGATCGGCGAACATCTGTCGCTGTGGATGTAAGAGCAGGTAAATGAAAAGGAAGGAGTATACATCATGGCAAAAACAGAGCGGACAAAATTTATTACACAGGATATTTTGAAATCTTCCGTTATCGGATCTTTTCAAAAACTGGATCCGAGATATATGGTGAAAAATCCGGTAATGTTTGTCGTAGAGATTGGATTTTTTATTACATTGATCCTGACAGTTTTCCCCACATTGTTCGGAGGAAATGAAAATTACAGAATATACAACGGGATCGTTACTGCGGTGCTGTTTGTGACAGTATTATTTGCGAACTTTGCAGAATCTGTTGCGGAGGGACGTGGAAAAGCACAGGCGGCGTCTCTGAAAAAGACGAAGAAAGATACAAAGGCGAGGATACTTCTGACAAACGGAGAAGAGAAGATGATCAATGCGTCGGAACTGAAAAAGGGAGATGTCGTCCTTGTAAAGATGGGCGAGGTGATCCCGAACGACGGAGAAGTGATCGAGGGGATCGCTTCGGTGGACGAATCTGCGATCACAGGAGAGTCCGCGCCGGTCACAAGAGAATCCGGAGGAGATTTTTCTTCCGTAACCGGCGGGACAACGGTCGTATCCGACTGGCTGAAGATCCGGATCGTGGCGGAGCCGGGAAAATCATTCCTGGATAAAATGATCTCCCTTGTGGAGGGCGCATCCAGACAGAAGACGCCAAATGAGATCGCGCTTAATACCTTGTTGATCGTACTGACACTGATCTTTCTGATCGTTGTCGTGACCTTGTATCCGTTTGCACATTATCTGGGGGCGGATATCCCGATTTCGTGGGCGATCGCCCTGATGGTCTGCCTGATCCCGACGACGATCGGCGGTCTGCTTTCTGCGATCGGTATCGCAGGAATGGATCGTGTGACCCGGTTTAATGTCATCGCAATGTCCGGAAAGGCTGTGGAAGCATGCGGCGATGTGGATACGATGATTCTGGATAAAACCGGAACGATCACATTCGGAAATCGTCTGGCGGCAGATTTTTATCCGGTGGCAGGCGTGAAAAAAGAAGATCTGATTTATTACAGCGTGCTTTCCTCTCTTTTAGATGGAACGCCGGAGGGAAAATCAACGGTAGAACTCGGAGAAAAAATGGGATGCCGGGTCGACCGGGAGCAGATTGGCGACATGGAGTTTGTTGAATTTACCGCACAGACAAAGATGAGCGGCGCAGATCTGAAAGACGGAACGATCATCCGAAAAGGCGCGGGAGAAGCAATCAAGACATTTGTAAAAGAAGCAGGCGGTACGATCCCGCAGGATCTTGAAAAGATCGTGACGGAAGTTTCCAACTTAGGCGGAACACCGCTTGTCGTATGCGCGGGGCAGAAAATTTACGGTGTGATCTATCTGAAAGATACGGTAAAACCGGGACTTGTAGAGCGGTTCGCCCGTCTGCGGGAGATTGGGATCAAGACGATCATGTGTACCGGAGACAATCCGCTGACTGCAGCAACGATCGCAAAAGAGGCCGGTGTAGACGGATTTATTGCCGAATGTAAACCGGAAGATAAGATCGAAGCGATCAAAAAAGAGCAGGCGGAGGGAAAACTGGTCGCGATGACCGGGGACGGAACGAACGACGCGCCGGCACTTGCACAGGCGGATGTCGGACTGGCGATGAATTCCGGTACGCAGGCGGCAAAAGAAGCGGCAAATATGGTGGATCTGGATTCGGATCCGACTAAAGTATTGGAAGTTGTGGAAATCGGAAAACAGCTTTTGATCACAAGAGGTTCCTTAACAACATTTAGTATTGCAAACGATATTGCAAAATATTTTGCGATCATTCCGGCAATGTTTACGATCGTGCTCCCGCAGATGCAGATCCTGAACATCATGCATCTGGCAACGCCGGCAAGCGCGATCCTCTCGGCATTGATCTTCAACGCGATCATCATTCCGAGTCTGATCCCGATCGCGATGAAAGGAGTTAAGTATAAACCGATGAAAGCGGAGAAACTGCTCCTGAGAAATATGGGAATCTACGGAGTGGGCGGGATCATTGTACCGTTCGTCGGAATCAAGCTGATCGACTTGATCATTGCTCCGTTTTTACATGCACTTGGAATTTAGGAGGAATCTGAAATGAAAAAACTGGGAAAATCAATCGGAAAAGCATTTGTATTCTGTGTTGTCATGATGCTGCTCTGCTCATTCGCATACCCGCTGGCGCTGACCGGCGTCAGTCAGGTGGCGATGAAAGAGAAAGCGAACGGAAATCTGATCGATCAAAACGGAAATCCGACGGTGGATCCGGAGGAAGCCGTCGGTTCCGCTTTAGTCGGACAGGATTTCACCGAGGATTATTTTTTCAAAGGCAGGGTTTCCTCGGTCAATTATAATACGTATACGGAAGAACAGAAAGAAAACGGCGAATATGCGGGCGTTTCATCCGGAAGCTATAACTACGGCAACTCGAATCCGGAATTGAAAGAACGGATCGAGAAAGATCTGGATGAATTTCTTGCCACGCATCCGGGTGTGAAAAAAGAAGACGTTCCGTCGGATCTTTTGACGGCGTCCGGATCCGGTCTGGATCCGCATATCAGTCCGGAAGCGGCGGAAGTGCAGGTCAAAGCGGTGGCGGAACATTCCGGATTGTCGGAAGAGACCGTGCGGGAGATCGTAAAGGAGAATACCGAAGAGAAAGTGCTTGGCATTTACGGAGAAGCGCGTGTCAATGTTTTGAAATGCAACCTTGGAATTGCAGAAAAGATGGGATTGATCTAAATGGGAGACGGAAGACCGAATTCGGAAGTGCTTTTAAAAAGATTACAATATGAAGAAGAAATGAAACGCAGAAAGAGCCGGGGAAAATTAAAAATTTTTCTCGGCTATGCTGCCGGAAGCGGGAAAACATATACGATGCTGGAGGCGGCGCATGATGCGAAAACACATGGCGTGGATGTGGTGGCAGGATATATCGAGCCACATGACCGTCCGGACACGATGAAACTGGCGCAGGGGCTGGAGACGCTTCCCTATCTGCAGATCGACTATAAAGGGGTGAAACTGCGGGAATTTGATCTGGATGCCGCTCTGATCCGGCGTCCGCAGCTGATCCTTGTAGATGAACTGGCGCATACCAACGCGCATGGATGCAGAAATGAGAAGCGGTATCAGGATGTACAGGAATTGTTAAGAGCCGGCATCAACGTTTATACGACGATCAATATCCAACATCTGGAGAGTCTGAACGACGTGGTGGAAAATATCACACGGATTCAGGTGCGCGAGCGGATCCCTGATTCGGTGTTCGATCATGCCGATCAGGTGGAAGTGATCGATATTGAACCGGAAGATCTGATCGATCGGATGAAAGAGGGAAAGATTTACAAAAAAAATCAGGCGACGAGGGCACTGGATCATTTTTTTCGACGGGAAAAACTGGCTGCGCTTCGGGAGATCACGCTTCGGCGCATGGCGGAGCGGGTGAAACATATCGCGGAAGAAGAACGATCCGTGCAGGGCGAACTGGATTATCATACCGGAGAGCATATTCTTGTCTGTATTTCAGCGGCGCAGTCCAATGCGAAAGTGATCCGGGCGGCAGCGAGGTTGGCGTATGCATTCCGCTGTCAGTTTACCGGATTGTATGTGGAAACGTCGGCGATGCAGGAGGCAGATGTCCAGACAAAAGAAAAACTGAGGCAGCATATAGAGCTTGCGAAGACGCTGGGAGCTAAGATCGTGACGGTATTCGGAGAAGATGTGGGCAGGCAGATCGCAGAATATGCACTCGTCGGCAACGTCTCCAAAGTTGTGATCGGCAGAACGAACCACCGTTTTTTTCTGGAACGTCCCGGTTCGGAAATTCTGGAAAAATTAAGTGTTCTTGCGCCGAATACGGATGTGTATGTGATCCCGGATATGAAAGCGGAGCAGCGTACAACGAAAAAAGTGATGTTTTGCAAACCAAAAAACGGATGGAAAACGGTGCTGTTGGATCTGGCGGAGATCACCGCAGTGATGGCAGTGACGACAGTGGCGGCACATGGGATGCAGATGTGGAATTTATCGGAATCCAACATCATCATGATTTACATTTTAGGAGTCCTGCTGTCCTCTTATATCGCGGACAACCGGTTGTATGCCCTGTATTCTTCCCTGCTCGGCGTGCTGTCATTTAACTTTTTTTTCACCGAACCGTATTTGTCGTTGAAAGCTTATGACCGAGGGTATCCGGCAACGTTCCTTATGTTGTTCATCGTCGGTTTATTTACGGCAAATATGACGCGGAAACTGAAAGTGCAGAATAAAGAGAACGCAAAGAAAGCATATCGGACAGAGATCCTGTTGGAAAACAGTCAAAAATTAAGGCGCTGTAAATCCGAGGCGGAGGTTTGGGAACAAGTCGCGTCACAGTCCGAGAAGCTTCTGGATCTTTCCGTGATCGTCTACCCGATCGCAAAGAACGGACTTCCGCAAAAACCATTGCTTTTTCCGAGACAGGGGGCAGAGAAGAAAGACTTGCTGCAATATGTAAATCCACAGGAAAAAGCGGTGGTACAGTGGGTGATCGCCAACCGGCACCGTGCGGGAGCATGTACGCACACGCTCCCGACGGCAAAGGCGATGTATCTGCCGATCCAGGATGAAGAGGAAGTCAAAGGAGTAATGGGAGTGGTGCTGGAAGAGCGTCGGGAGATCCAGGAGTTCAAATATGGACTTTTGATCGCCATGCTCAATGAGACCGGGGTAAAATTGCAAGATAAATTTCTGGAGTGAGTTCTTTATACAATCTTAATACAAACAGGCGGGTTCTTATCTGATATTAATCTGCTTTTTGTTATAATGAAAAACGGATGCAAAAAAGAAATGGAGGGAGGCAGAACGCGATGCAGATTTTTAATCGGAAAAAGAAACTAGAATGCCTGAGGGATTTTTTGATCACAGCCGGGATCCTGGCTGCGGCGACCGGGATCGGTTTTGGATTTTATACACTGGGATTTTCAGAAGAAAATATCATCATCGTGTATCTGCTCGGAGCGATGATCGTTGCCGTATTGACGGCAAGCCGCGTTTGGAGCGGTCTTGCGGCATTGTTCAGCGTCCTTTTGTTTAATTACCTGTTCACGGTGCCCCGTTTTTCTTTTTCGGCGTATGGTTCCGGGTATCCGGTGACTTTTGTCATTGCGTTTATCGCAGCAATGATCGTCGGGAATCTGGCGGTGCAGTTAAAAAGACAGGCGGAACGCTCCGATAAAATGGCGTACCGCACCCAGATCCTGCTGGAGACGAACCAGATGCTCCAGCGGGCGGTAAATGAAAAAGAAATCGTGGAAGAGACTGCCGGACAGATCGTCAAGTTATTCGGAAGAAGTGTGGTCTGTTACCGCAGAAATAAAAAGAATCTGGAGAATCCAGTCGTGTATCCGGCGGGGCAGGAAAACGATCTGTCGGTATATTTTTCCGATGAGGAACGGGAGACCGCGCTCTGGGCATTTCGGAATCATAAGCGTGCAGGCGCGGGAACCGACATATTAAGCGGCGCAGTCTGCCTGTATCTGACGATCCGCAATAAGAATAACGTATATGGTGTGGTCGGGATCGATCTCAGGGAAATGGTGCTGACGACGGCGGAACAAAATCTGCTTCTTTCGGTCCTCGGAGAGTGTGCGCTGGCATTGGAAAAAGAACATTATAACAGGAAGCGGGCGGAGGCTGCGACAAAAGCAAAAAATGAACAGCTGCGAGCAAATCTGCTGCGCTCGATCTCCCACGATCTGCGCACGCCGCTGACCAGTATCTCCGGAAATGCGGATATCCTGCTGCAAAATCATCTGGATGAAGAACAGCGGAAACGGACTTGCACTTATATTTATGAGGACGCGATCTGGATGATCAATCTGGTGGAAAATCTGCTCTCTGCAACACGGATCGAAAACGGAACGATGCAGCTTACGAAACATGCGGAACTTCTGGAAGACATTATCGATGAGGCGCTGAAGCATATCAGCAGGAAGAGTAAAGAATATGAGATCAAAAAAGAGCTTCCGGACGAGGTGCTTCTGGTCAATGTGGACTCACGTCTGATCTTGCAGGTGTTTATCAACCTTTTGGATAATGCAGTCAAATATACACCGCCGGGCGGAACGATCTCGATCGAAACGGAAACAGAAACGAAATTTGTCCATGTGCGGATCGCGGACAGCGGGATCGGGATTTCAGAGGAAAAGAAAAAGCATATATTTGATATGTTTTATATGGCAAATGAAAAAATCGTGGACTCGCGGAGAAGTCTCGGTCTTGGGCTGGCACTGTGCCGATCGATCGTTACGGCACATGGCGGGACGATACGGGTGTATGATAATCACCCGAAAGGTTCCGTGTTTGATTTTACATTGCCATTGGAGGAGGTAGCGATTCATGAATAACCAAGTGATATTAGTTGTGGAAGATGAGTCTGCGATCTGTAACCTTGTCACGACGACACTGGAAGCGGAGGGATATCGCTGTCACGTGGCAAGAAACGGAAAACAGGCGCTGATCGAGGCGGGAACCTGTTATCCGGCGTTGATCCTGCTGGATCTGGGGCTGCCGGATATGGACGGGATCGATGTGATCAAAAAGATCCGTTCCTGGTCGCAGGTCCCGATCACGGTCATCAGTGCGAGAAGTGAAGATAAAGACAAGATCGACGCGCTGGATGCGGGGGCGGACGATTATCTGACGAAACCATTTTCAACAGCGGAGCTTCTGGCAAGAATCCGCGGGACGTTCCGCCGCATCCAGTATATGCAGAGTGATACGGCAAAACCTGAGCCGTTTTTTCAGAACGGCAGCCTGAAGATTGATTATAATATGCAGACGATCTATGTCAGGGAGCAGGAGATCCATGTCACACCGATCGAATATAAGATACTTTGCCTTCTCGCCAAAAATATCGGGCGTGTGCTGACGAACACCTATATTACGAAGGAAATCTGGGGCAGCTCCGTGGAGGGGGACATCGCATCCTTGCGGGTGCATATTGCGACAGTCCGCAAGAAAATAGAAAAAGCGGACAGCTCCAACAGTTGTATCCGGACCCATATCGGGATCGGATATTGTATGGTGAAAGCAGAATAGAGAGAAAAATAGAGAAAATTCATCCGAAAAGCATGACGAAGCCGGATTCCGATGGTATAATATTTCATTAAGCAGTGAAAAAATTTACATAAAGGAGATGCGGTTGGCTTTGAAACGGTTGAAAGTAAAACATGAATTTCTGCACAGCGGTCTGATCACGGCCGGGATTCTCGCGGTTGCAACGGGCATCGGGTTTTTGTTCCAGTCACTTGGATTTACCGAGGAGAATATCATCATTGTCTATGTGTTGGGAGTTCTTGTGATCGCAGCGATCACGGCAAATCGGGGGTGGAGTATTTTTGCCTCCGTATTTAGCGTGCTGTTATTTAATTTTCTCTTTACGGTTCCAAGGTTTTCTTTTGCGGCTTATGCGTCCGGCTATCCGGTCACTTTTGTGATCGCATTTCTGGCCGCGCTGATCGCGAGCAATCTGGCGATCCAGTTAAAACGGCAGGCGGAGATCTCAGCAAAGATGGCGGCGCGGACACAGATGCTTTTGGAGACGAATCAGATCTTACAGAAAGCCGAAGATGTGGATGAGATTTTGGAAAAGACGGCGAATCAGATCGTAAAACTTTTCGGCAGAACGGCTATTTTTTACCGGAATACAAAAGAGGGACTGAAAGCGCCGGTCTTGTATCCGGTCAATCCGAAAATCGATGAGAACCGGTATTTATCCGAACAGGAATATAAAGCGGCAGCGGAAGTGCTTAAGCAAAATGGAGAGGTGCGTTCGGATCAGAACTGTATGTATTTTCCGGTTGGAAATACACACAAGACATACGGTGTGATCGGGATCGTCAGTGAGAAACAGAGGATGACGGAAGTGGAAGAGAACTTTCTTCAGGCGATCCTCGGCGAATGCGCGCTGGCGCTGGAAAAAGAATATTTCAACAGGAAGCGGGAGGAAGCGGTGACAAAAGCGAAGAACGAACAGCTCCGCGCGAATCTGCTGCGCTCGATCTCCCACGATCTGCGCACGCCGCTTACCAGTATTTCCGGAAATGCGGATATTCTGCTCAGTGAAGAGATCCGCTTGGAACCGGCAAAGAGACGGCAGTTGTATACGGATATTTATGAGGCGTCGATGTGGCTGATCAGTCTGGTGGAAAATCTGCTGTCGATCACGAGAATTGAAGACGGCACGATGAATTTGAATCTGCAGGTGGAACTTGTAGACGAGGTCGTTGAAGAAGCGCTGAAGCATCTGACAAGAAATAGCACGGAACATATCATTACATTTCAGCCGTCCGATGAGATCCTGCTGGCAAAAATGGATTCCAGACTGATCATGCAGGTTGTGATCAATCTGGTGGATAATGCTGTCAAATATACGCCGCCCGGTTCCCGGATCGAAGTGACGACGGAGAAAAAAGGCGAATGGGTCTGCGTTTCGGTCAGTGATAACGGAAACGGCATCACAGATGAAATGAAAGAGAAGATCTTTGATATGTTCTATACCGGAACCGGACAGGCATCAGACAGCAGAAGAGGGCTTGGTCTGGGACTGTTTCTTGTCAAGGCGATCATACAGGCTCACGGAGGAACGATCCGTGTGAAAGATGGGAAACCGGACGGAACGATCTTTACATTCAGGCTAAAAGCGGAGGAGGTTACATTGGATGAACAGACCACAGATTCTTGTAGTGGAAGATGATCCGGCAGTTCGCAATCTGATCACGACCACACTGGAAACACAGGACTATCAATTTCATACAGCTCAAAACGGCGGACAGGCGATCATGGAGGCGGTATCCGGAAATCCGGATGTGATCCTTTTGGATCTCGGGCTGCCGGATATGGACGGAACAGAGATCATCAAAAAGGTACGTTCCTGGTCACAGGTTCCGATCATTGTGATCAGTGCCAGAGGAGAGGCAAAAGATAAGATTGAGGCGCTGGATCTGGGGGCGGACGATTATCTGACAAAGCCGTTTCTTGTGGAGGAACTGCTGGCAAGGCTTCGGGTTGCGCTTCGCAGGCTGCAGTATCAGAATGCGGAACAGAAACCGAAAGAAACAGAATTTATCAATGGAGATCTGAAAATCGATTATGTATCAGGATGTGTCTGGCTGAAAGAAAAGGAAATACATCTGACTTCCACGGAATACCGGCTGCTTGTGCTGTTGGCGAAGAATATAGAAAAAGTACTGACCCCGACATTCATCACGAAAGAAATATGGGGCAGCGCATGGGAAAATAATATCGCATCGCTGCGGGTGTTCATGGCAACTCTTCGGAAGAAGATCGAAGAGGTGCCGTCACAGCCGCGTTATATCCAGACGCATGTCGGGATCGGATACCGCATGCTCCGGATTTCGGATAAGTAAAATTTTAATAAGTGAAAGAATGGATCACGGACTTATCGCCCATGATGATCAAAGTTTCATCGTTGGTAAAAATATGATTCGGATGGGGAAGCGGAAATATCTGCTCCCCTTTTTTGGTTGCAAGGATACTGATGTTGTAACTTGTACGGACGGATTTTTCAACGATGCTTTTGCCGATCCATGCAGATGGAACTGCGACTTCGCAGATCGCCATCTCTGGTGTCAGTTCGATATAGTCGAAGATATTTTTGGAGCCATATTTGATCGCAAGACGTTCGGCGGTTTCACGCTCCGCATAAACGACATGATCCGCGCCGTTTCGAAGAAGAAGTTTCCGGTGCACATCCCGGCTTGCTCTGGCGAGGATATATTTTGCGCCGAAGTCTTTTAACAGCACGGTGATCTCCAATGCGCTCTGAAAGTTGTCTTCGATTGCGACAACACAGAGATCGAAGTTGGAAACGCCGAGAGAGCGGATGACCATCTCGTTGGTGGCGTCTGCGATCTGGACATCACTGATGATATCCAGCGCGTTGTCAGCGCGCTCTTCATTTTTTTCGATGGCAAGAACGGAATTGCCTTCTTCCAACAATTTCGCGACCATATGCCGTCCGAAACGACCGAGTCCGATTACTAAAATAGATTTCATGACAGTTTACCTCATTCTTATAATATTTGTTAACCAATCTGTATTTTTTCCAAAGGCAGCGCCGAAAGGTTCTGTTTCCGTTTGGATGCAAATGCGAGCAGCATCGTCAGGGAACCGACCCGTCCGAAGATCATCAAAAATGCAAGCAGAAAATGGGAAAGCGGCAGCAGTCCCGGCGTAATGCCTGTGGAAAGTCCGACCGTTGCGATCGCGGAAACACTTTCAAACAACGCGTCGAGAAACTCGATGTTTTCGATCCTTGCGATGATCATGCTGACGGAAAGGGAAAGCGAAAGGTAAAGCATAAAAATACACGTTGCTTTCCGGGTGATCATTTCTTCCAGCCGTCGTCCGAAAACTTCGGCGGACTTTCTGCTGCGGAATGTGGTGACAACGGAAAGCGCCAGTACGGCAAACGTTGTCGTCTTGATTCCGCCGGCGGTGGATCCCGGCGATGCGCCGATGAACATCAGGATAATGATCAAAAAACGACCGCTTTCCGTCAATGCAGCGAGATCGATCGTATTGAATCCGGCAGTTCTCGCGCTGACGGACTGGAACGAAGCAGCAGCGACCTGTTCCGATAAAGTCAGACCCTCAAAGGAAGCTGTTCTATGTTCAAAGAGGAACAAAAGAACGGAACCGCTGATGATCAAAAATGCGGTCACTGTGAGGACCAGTTTTGTGTGCAGCTGCATTTTTGCAAAATGCAGACGGGTATTCAAAATGTCCCGCCACACGAAAAAACCGAGTCCGCCGACTACGATCAGCGACATGATGATCAGGTTCACATACCAGTTTCCGACCTGCGCGGTCAGCGATGAAAATGGTTCGGCAGTTCCCATCAGATCAAATCCCGCGTTGCAAAATGCGGAAATACTGTGGAATATCGAAAACCAGATTCCTTTTCCGAGTCCGTATTTCGGGCAGAAATAGATTGCCAGAAGTATGGCGCCGAATAATTCGATGGAAAATGTTCCGCGCAGGATGAAACGTGTCATCTTGACGATCCCGCCGATCTGCGGTGCGGAAACAGAGTTCTGCATCAGGGAACGGGAAATCAGTCCGATCTTTACTTTTGCAAGTACCATAATAAAAATCCCGAGCGTCATAAAGCCGATCCCGCCGATCTGGATCAGTCCGAGGATCACTGCCTGACCAAACGGTGACCAGTATGTATAGGTATCGAACTGGATCAGTCCGGTCACACAGGTAGCGCTCGTAGCGGTAAAAAATCCTGTGAAAAAGTTGGCGTCTTCCGGATTTCTCGTTGCGATCGGAAGACCGAGCAGCAACGTGCCGATCAGGATAATGGTACAATATCCGATCAATATGATTTTCATCGGCGAGAGCTGGAGCAGCCGACACCGAAGATTGTGTATCGATATAATAAAAATCACCTCTTTGGTTTGTTTTCTAACGGCATATACAATATAAAAGATTTAACCTAAAAACTGTATAAAGAAATTTCCTGTGACATTAAGAAAACATAAAGAAGACGGAAAAACTTTATAACTTCTTAATACGAAGAAAAATTCCTTAAGCTTATGTTAATTCCTGCGTTGCTATAATACTGACAGAGAAAGAAGGGAAGAACTATGGTAAATGCAGGATTATTTTTGATCATGGTCGTATTGTTCGCGGGCGGCTATCGAATGTTTGGAAAAGTGGATCGTTTTTTCGAAGAACAGAGTGAAAACGGAAATAAAAAGAATCCGCAAAAATAGAAAAGATTCAGATGGATTTTCCTTGTACACTGTCTTTGCTTTCTTTATAATAAGAAAAGAAGAGTTTTCAAATTATTTTTAATGCAGGAAGGCAGGATGAGGAGTGTGGAGAAGATGAAGTATGCAGAAATGGCTTATGTAAAGAATCCGGTATCCCGTATTTTTTTCGGAACGGCGACGTCGTCGGCTTTGGAAGGAAGTGCCGGAAGTGAATTATTGGATTTTGTTTACGGATCCGGAATCACAGCATTTGATACGGCACGAGTGTATGGACAGTCGGAGACGTTACTTGGCAAATGGATCGAAGAAAAGAATATGCGGGAAAAAATCGTGATTCTTTCCAAATGCGGGCATCCGGATTTGAAGACGTGGGAGAAACGGGTAAATGAAAAGGCGATGTGGGAAGATCTCGAAACATCTTTAAAAGAGCTCAGGACCGATTTTCTTGATATTTATCTGCTCCACAGAGATGATCCGGATGTGGAGACCGGTGAGATCGTGGAAATCTTCAACGGAATGCACGCGGAGGGAAAAATCGGTGCATTCGGAGGTTCCAACTGGACTCATGAGCGGATCGAACAGGCAAATGAATACGCATACAAGCATAACCTGATCCCATTTACCGTTTCCAGCCCGAATTTTGGTCTGGCAGACCAGGCAGGCGATCCGTGGGGCGGCGGATGTGTCACGATTTCGGGACCGAAAGAGGTCGAAGCCCGGGAATGGTATCGGAAACAGAATATGCCGGTAGTTGCATATTCAAGTCTCGCTCACGGCTTGCTGGCAGGAAAGGTGAAGAGCACCGACCGGGAGCGGGTCGCAGAACTTTTGGATGCGCCGACGATCAAAGGTTACGGAAGTGAAGAAAATTTTGAACGTTTGAGACGATGCGAAATTCTGGCAGCAGAAAAACAAGCGACGGTCGCGCAGATTGCGATGGCGTATATTTTCCATCAGGATCTGAATGTATTTGCGGTTGTCAGCGCGTCGAAGCCGGAGCGGATGAAAGAGAATATCGAAGCGCTTCAGATTCCGTTGACGAAAGGAGAGGCGGCGTGGCTGGATCTGCGCAGGGAAAAGCGATAAAGACAAAAGTAGTAATGGTAAGAGAATAAAGAGGAAGAAAGAACCCGGAGGTCATGTGAAAAATATGATTTTCAGGTTCTTTTATTATTTCTGCTTTTTGGTGGCTTAGAGTCTTTGTGATTATCATAAGTTTGGAATTTGAAAAATTCAGCGATATGGATAAGGGAATCATCAATTTGATCCCGGCTGCAGTCGAGGCAGTGAAGCAGTATTTGTGAAACTCATGTATATCATGGGAAATTTATGTAAGGAAACACCAGTTTTATATGAAAGTGTAGCTTTCTTTTTTTATTTCCTCTAAAATAAATAACGGGTAAGACATATAGCGGAAAATCAATTTCTACTTTTGTCTCCGTGGATGAGTTCTGAATAGGCAATTTGGAAAGCAGTCATACCTTGTGATATGGCTGCTTTTTGCCGTCATTTCATCAGTCAAAGCATCAGACCGTTTGGCGGACAGAAGCATCGTTGTTTACTGAGGGCAGGAAAGAGAGGGATTATGGAAAAAGAACAATTGGTTTCAAGAAAAAAGATTTTATCGGTTGCATTTGCCTATGTGGGTATTCTGACCGGGGCGGGTCTGGCATCCGGGCGTGAACTTGTACAGTATTTTATCAGTTTTGGCAGAGCTGGAATGGCGGGGGTCGTGATAATCGCAGTCTTGTATATGCTGTTTGGAAAAATGATCCTTTCTCTGGGTTCCTATTATCGGGCGCAAAATCACAGCGATGTTCTGGAACAGGTGTCTCATCCGATCGTCAGTCGGATTCTGGACGGTTCGATGATATTTTCTTGTTTTATATTGAGTTTTGTAATGATTGCGGGAGCGGGTTCCAGTCTCGGACAGCAATTTTCGATTCCGTCATGGATCGGGTCGTTAATCTGTGCCGGAATGATCCTCGCAGTAAGTTATATGGAATTTGATCAAGTGATCGGAGCGCTCGGAATTTTTACACCGATGATCCTGCTCATCATTTTGGCCACATTTTTTGCCATTCTGACCGGAGATCCGGTTCCTTGGAAAGAAATGCTGGAATCCGGCGCAGAGATAGAGTCGAGTTTGCCGAATATTTATGTGTCGGTAGTGAATTATTTTGCACTTTGTATGATGACGAGCACGTCAATGCTGTTTGTTCTCGGCGGAAGCATCATGGGATTGAAAAATGCGAAGAAAGGCGGAATTTTAGGTGGATTCTTTACAGGTATGATCACAGTTTTGATCGCGCTGCTTCTTGTTTCCGAAATTGATCTTGTCGCAGATGCGAATGTGCCGATGCAAAAATTATTGGGACTGATCCATCCGGCGCTTGGGTTTTTGATGACGTTTATCATTTTCGGCATGATCTTCAACACGGGATTCAGCGCATGTTATTCACTTGCCAAACGTTTTTCGGGAGACAAGGAGTCGCGTTTTCGAAAGTTGATGTTTTTGATCGTGTCGACCGCGTTTTCCTTGAGTTTTTTCGGGTTTAAAAAACTGGTTGCTTTTATGTATCCTGTTCTCGGATATCTCGGAATTTTATTATTAGCGGTTCTTCTCATAGCCTGGATCAAGGAACGCGGTAATATCAAAAAGGAGGGGAAAGTGCGGCGTGGGATTTTTCGCCTGATGATGTATAAAGCGGATAAAAATAAAGTGTTTACCGAACAGGATAAAAGACATTTGGATATATTGATCCATGAATCGGCGGTCGATGATAAGGAAATCCGGAAAGACATGGAAGAAATTGTAGAAGAACGGCAGGAGGAAATAAAAAGATGAAACAGAAAGAAAAAGAAAGTTATATTCAGGCAATGTTGTATGTGGCAAAAATAGACGGGATAAAAAAAGAAGAAGAATTCCGGGTCATCCGGGAATTGGCAGAAAAGTTGAATGTGGAAAATATAGAGCAGAAGATCCCGCATTTATCAAACGAGCTGTTTGAGGGAAAGGAACTTCGAGATGTACTGAGTCATGTTCATGGACGCACAAATAAGCTTGCACTGATCTATCAGCTTGTCGTATTGGCTTATGCGGATGGTATATATTCCCCCGGAGAAAATGATGCGCTTCGGAGAATCTGTGCGATTTTACATATCGAGTTTGAAAAGCTGTATGAAATTCTGGAACTTGTTGGAGAATATCAGCAATTTGAGAAACATGTGACAGAAGTTCTGGAGATTTAAAAAGGAGGCGCTGTGAAGAGTGGTAGTTCACAGCGCCTCCTTTTACTGAAGGACATGCAGATGGGAGAACTTATTTGTCGTTGTTCATTGCGTCTTTGGACTTATCAACAACTTCACGGGCAACATCTTTGACATCGGAAACGATTTCTTTCGCTTTTCCGACGGTCTGATCAATGATCCCCTCTGCTTTTGTGGAGGAATCGCCGGTTATATTTCCGACCGTTTCTTTTACTTTTACTTGATCTGTAAAGCCTTTATCTGTCATTTGTTTCACCTCCCATCTGATGCGCTTATCATAACAGTTTCAGTGAAAGAAGAAAATTATCTGACAGGATATCAGATGATTTATACAAGCAAAAGCAGGAATATACCGGATGGCAGACAGAAGATAAAACCGGAAGATCACTAAGAGATCACTGAAAAAATCCAAAGTTTTTATTGACAAAAAAAGCGGTATCTGTTATCCTACTCAAGAAATTAGTTTAAACTAACCTCTTGAAAAGAGGTTTTTCTTTTGGATACGGGTTAGCTTAGACTAATAATAAAATTCAGATTGGATGGGTGAGAGATATGATGATCGATAAGAGACTGATCGGCACAGTTGCAGACAGTAAAAAATATATTGCAGGAAATGTGATCAGCCAGTGGATTTCGTTGGCAGCAAATATCTGTATGATGGGAGCGATCGCCCAAATGCTCCAACATTTATATGAGGGAACGATCGGAGAAAGACAGATTGTTTTGACTGCGGGAATTGCTGCGGCGGCGATCGGGCTGCGTTTTCTATGTGCTGTTGTTTCGGCAAGAATGGGGTATCTTTCATCCGGAGAGGTGAAGAAAACGCTTCGACGGATGATTTATAAGAAACTTCTCCGGCTTGGTTCTTCGTATAAAGAACGGGCAAATACTTCGGAAGTCGTGCAGGTTGCAGTGGAGGGTGTGGATCAGTTAGAAACTTATTTCGGCTCGTATCTGCCGCAGCTTTTTTATGCGATGCTTGCGCCTTTGACATTATTTTTTGTTTTGAGTTTTGTGAATTTTCCAAGCGCGCTTGTGCTGTTTGTATGTGTTCCGATGATCCCGGTAACGATCATCATGATCCAGAGATGGGCAAAAAAGCTTCTGGCGAAATACTGGGGACAGTACACGGCGCTTGGCGATACGTTTCTTGAGAATCTTCAGGGATTGACGACGACAAAGATTTATCAGGCGGATGCGTTTAAGCATAAAGAAATGAATGAGCAGAGCGAGCATTTCCGAAAAATCACGATGAAAGTGCTGACGATGCAGCTAAATTCTATCACGGTCATGGACTTGATCGCTTATGGCGGTGCGGCGCTTGGCGTGATCCTGGCTGTAACACAGTTTCAGAATGGAAAAGCAGATTTGTTCGGATGTATTATGATCATTTTGCTGGCGGCGGATTTTTTCCTGCCAATGCGGCTTTTGGGATCATTTTTCCATATTGCGATGAATGGGATGGCTGCGTCCGACAAAATATTTCGTCTGCTGGATCTGCCGGAGCCGGAGCAAAAAAAAGAGTGTGTCCCGGATGACTGTTCGATCGAATGTCGGAATCTCCGGTTTTCCTATGAAGCAGGCAGGGAGATTCTTCACGGTATCGATATGAAGTTTCCAAAGGGGAGCTTTACGGCGATCGTGGGGGAATCCGGATGCGGGAAGTCTACGATCGCATCCATTCTTATGGGGAGGAATAAAGAGTATGGCGGCGACGTTACCGTTGGTAAAACACAGCTTTCGGAGATCAATGAAGCCGGTCTGATGAAAAATTTTACCTATATTTCGCATCAGAGTTATCTGTTCAAAGGCACTGTCCGGGAGAATCTGCTGATGGCGCAGCCAAATGCCGGAGAGCCAGATCTTTGGCATGCGTTAGAGAGGGTGAATCTTGCGGAGTTTCTGCGGAGGGAAAACGGATTGGACACCGTTCTGAATGAAAAGGCATCGAATCTTTCCGGCGGACAGTGCCAGCGCCTCGCCCTGGCGAGAGCATTGCTTCATGACAGTCCGGTGTATATTTTCGATGAAGCGACTTCGAATATTGATGTGGAAAGTGAAAATGAGATCATGAAGCAGATTTATGAACTTGCAGAAACGAAGACGGTGATCTTGATTTCCCACCGGCTCGCGAATGTGGCTGGCGCAGATAATATCTATGTTCTTGATAAAGGAACGATCATGGAACATGGGGATCACAAAACGTTGCTTTCACAGAACGGAACCTATACAAAGCTTTGGAATGCCCAGCAGAAACTGGAATGTTATACGAAAGGGGAAACTTGGGATGAAGAGAAGTGGATTTAATATTATGATACGGCTGATCGGCTTGGTCGAACCTTTGACGGGATATATGATCCTGGCTGTTGCAATGGGGCTGATCGGACATTTGTGTGCTTCTTTTATTACGGTATTCGGCGGTTATGCGATCCTGCATGTCCTACACCCGGAATGGTCTTGGAACTTAACCGCTCTCTTTGTGGCTGTGCTGATGTTCGCGCTGCTTCGTGGATTTTTACGCTATGCAGAACAGGCGTGCAATCATTTTATCGCATTCAAATTGCTTGCGTTGATCCGGGATAAAGTGTTCGGAGCGCTGCGCCGTTTATGTCCTGCGAAGCTGGACGGAAAAGATAAGGGCAACCTGATCTCGATCATTACATCGGATATTGAATTACTGGAAGTGTTTTACGCACATACGATCTCACCGATCTGTATTGCCGTTCTATTTAGTTTTGTGATGATTTCTTTTATCGGCAGCTATCATGCGGCGCTTGGCGGGGTGGCACTGATCGCTTATGTGACGGTTGGAGCTCTGATCCCGTTTGTTACTTCCAGACTCAGCGGGGATGATGGCGTGCGTTTTCGCACAAAATCCGGGCAGCTTTCCGGATTTGTGCTTGACAGTCTGCGCGGTCTGTCGGAAACGATCCAGTATGGACAGGGCGAGCGGCGAATGGAAGAAATGGATCGCCGGACCGAACAACTTTTAAAAGATGAGGAGCATATGAAGCGGATCGTAGGGCGAAATACCGCTGTGACCAACACCGTGATCCTGATATTTGATCTTGCTATGTTGTTTTTATCTGCAAATCTTGTCGGCTTTGAGGGATGTCTGATCGTAACTTTCGCGCTGATGAGTTCTTTCGGTCCTGTGGTTGCGCTGGCTTCTTTGGGAGCAACGCTGCAAAATACATTTGCGGCAGGCGGTCGTGTTCTGGATATTCTGGATGAATGTCCGGTAGTGGAGGAAATAATGGGAAAAGAAGAAGTCGATTTTCATGGAGCAGAAGTGAAAAATGTGACATTTGCTTATGGGGAGGAGACGATTTTGGAAGATTTTTCCGTGACAATTCCTGAAAACAAAATTATCGGCATTAACGGACGCTCCGGATCCGGCAAATCGACATTGCTCAAACTGCTGATGCGATTCTGGCAGGTGCGGCAGGGAGCGGTAAAAGTTTCCGGCAGAAATGTGGAGGAGATCAATACGTCGAATCTGCGCGATATGGAAAGTTTTGTAACGCAGGAAACACATTTATTCCATGATTCGATCCGAAATAATCTTCGCATAGCAAAGTTAAATGCATCTGACGAAGAAATCATAACTGCATGCAGGAAAGCTTCTGTCCATGATTTTATCATGAGTCTGCCTAAGGGCTACGATACCGAAGTCGGCGAACTGGGCGACACGCTTTCCGGCGGGGAACGCCAGCGGTTAGGTCTTGCAAGGGCATTTCTCCACGATGCGCCATTTCTGTTGTTGGATGAGCCGACGTCAAATCTGGACAGTCTGAACGAAGCGATCATCTTGAAATCGCTCCATGAAGCGTGTGCCGATAAATCGGTTGTGCTTGTGTCTCACCGAAAATCCACGATGGGGATCGCTGACACCGTGTATTCGGTAGAACATGGGCGAATGAGCTGACGGGTTATAAAGTAAAAAGAGAATGAAAAAACTGGTCGAATGTAAAAAACAGATGGAGGTTTATAAATGAAAAAAATCCTGTATATGATTTTAGGCTGTATCAGTGTCGGTCTGGGAGCGGCAGGCGCTGTAATTCCGGTACTGCCCACCGTTCCATTTTTGATGTTTGCCGCTTTTTGTTTTGCCGGATCTTCAAAAAAACTGGATCGCTGGTTTAAGAACACAAAATTATACAAAGAGAATCTGGCAGATTTTGCGGCAGGCAGAGGGATGACAAAGAAAACAAAATGCCGGATCATGACGAGCGTAACGTTGCTGATGAGTGTCGGTTTTATTATGATGGGATTGAAAGGGATCGTTTTCGGCTGCGTTGTGCTGGGAGGCGTGTGGATCTTTCATTTGATATATTTCCTTTTTCTGGTGAGGACGATTCCGGAAATGGAGGAGCGTGAGGTATGAAAAAAGCTCTGAATCTGGCATTATTCCTTAGCTTTATGATTACGATCATGGTTCCGGTTACCGGAATCCATGTCCACAAACTGGCTGCGACAGCCTTTCTTTTACTGAGTTGTTTTCACATGATGACCTGTCGGAAAAAGATGAGCGGAAAACGGTGGCTGTTGTTTGTTGTGATTCTGGTTTCTTTCGGGAGCGGAGTGTGCGGTATGGTTTTGGATCATTGTCCGATCATACTTAAGATCCACCGGGGAATTTCGATTGTGTTGGTATTTTTTCTGGCAATCCATATTTTTGTGTTTCATAAAAAATGTATGCCAAGTAAGCGGAACTGATCATTCCCCAAGCCAATATAAAAAGCACTAAATATGAATCACCGGAAGTGCCAAAAGTCACATTCCGGGATTGGAAGCAGTCACCAAGGTCTCGGGCAAGCCCGGATTTTGGCTCGTCGACTGTACAAAGAAAGGCAGAACCTGAAAAAGGCTCTGCCTTTTAAAATATTTCGAAACGATCTCAAAACGTTTTAAATCTTTTTAAATCTCAAACAGCATCTCTATTTTTGTATCCACATTTTGGACAAACTCCATGTTCATCCAGTGCAATTCCGCAGAGCGGGCAGCGGAGTTTGCTTTCCTTTGTTTCATATTCTTGTGACGCGGCATTGTCACCACTGGTAAAGGTGAGCTTCACAATATTTAATCGATCCTTTAATAAATCATAGACGATTTTGATCATGCCTTCTACGGTCAGGGTTTCTTTCAATATAGTGTTCGTTCGTCAATGAATTTTTGGAATGTATCCATGTTCGATACAAAAAGCAGATATGAGATTGAAACGTCTCATCCATTGACATAATTTCCTATTTTTCATATAATTTAGCAAGAATCATACAAAAAATAGGAGAAATGAATGAGAACATTAGCTTTAAGTGATGATATTTTACTAAATATCGAGAAGCCGGCCCGTTATATCGGCGGCGAGGTCAACTCTGTGATGAAAGACAAAAATGAGGTGGATATCCGTTTTGCCATGTGCTTTCCGGACGTATACGAGATCGGCATGTCCCATCTCGGTATCCAGATCCTTTATGATATGTTCAACCGCAGGGAGGATGTGTGGTGCGAACGTGTGTATTCCCCGTGGACGGATTTGGACAAGGTGATGCGGGAACAGCATATCCCACTTTTCGCACTGGAATCTCAGGATCCGATCAAAACATTTGATTTTCTCGGGATCACGATCCAGTATGAAATGTGTTACACGAATATTTTACAGGTGCTGGAATTGAGCCAGATCCCGATGCAGGCCAAAGAGAGAACCGAGGAAGATCCGATCGTGATCGGTGGCGGTCCGTGCGCGTACAATCCGGAACCGTTGGCAGATTTTTTCGATCTGTTCTATATCGGCGAGGGCGAGACCGTATACGATGAACTCTTGGATCTCTATAAGCAGTGTAAAAAAGAAAAAAAGAGCCGCTTGGAATTTCTGGAAATGGCAGCAGGCGTGGAGGGTATTTATGTGCCGCAATTCTACGAAGCTTCTTATGAAGAGGACGGAACGCTTCGTGATTTTCGCGCAGTCAATCCGCATGCGCCGGAAACGGTAAAAAAACAGGTTGTGATGGATGTGACCGACGCGGTATATCCGATGAGTCCGGTTGTACCTTATATCAAAGCAACCCAGGATCGTGTTGTGCTTGAGATCCAGAGGGGATGTATACGCGGATGCCGGTTCTGTCAGGCGGGAATGTTGTACCGCCCGACACGGGAGCGGGATGTAGAAGAATTGAAGCGTTATGCAAAAACCATGCTGAAAAATACCGGACATGAGGAGATTTCATTGAGTTCATTGAGTTCCAGCGATTATTCCAAACTGCAGGAACTGGTGACATTTTTGATCGAGGAATATCACGGAAAAGGCGTCAATATATCGCTGCCGTCTCTGCGGATCGACGCCTTTTCACTGGACGTGATGAGCAAAGTGCAGGATGTGAAAAAGAGCAGTCTGACGTTTGCACCGGAAGCCGGTTCCCAGCGGATGCGAAATGTGATCAACAAAGGTCTGACCGAGGAAGACATCCTGACCGGAGCCGGAGAAGCGTTTGAGGGCGGCTGGTCCAAAGTAAAATTGTATTTTATGCTCGGACTCCCGTGGGAAGAGGAAGAGGATATGAAAGAGATCGCGCGGCTTTCCGACCGGGTGGCGCGCAGATATTATGAGATTCCGAAAGAACAGCGGCATGGCAAATGTCAGATCACCGCAAGTTCGTCGTTCTTTGTTCCGAAACCGTTCACACCGTTCCAGTGGGCGCCGATGTGCACGGCGGAAGAGTATGTCAGAAGAGCGGCGATCGTAAAACATGAATTTCAGGAACAGCTGAACAGAAAGAGTCTGAAATACAACTGGCATGATGCGGAAGTGACCGTGTTGGAGGGCGTATTTGCGAGAGGAGACCGCCGGATCGGACAAGTGATCGAGGAAGCATACCGGCTGGGATGCCTGTATGACTCCTGGACGGAGACGTTTGACAATGAGAAATGGATGCAGGCGTTTGAAAATACCGGGATCGATCCGGAATTCTATACATTGCGTGAGCGGGAAACGTCGGAACTGCTGCCGTGGGATTTCATCGAGATCGGCGTGACGAAGAAGTTTTTGGAGCGTGAATGGCAGCGGGCAAAAGACGGTGTTGTGACACCGAACTGCAGAGAGGGCTGTTCTGGATGCGGAGCGGCAACATTCGGAGGAGGTGTCTGTTATGAAGGCAAGAATTAAATTCAGAAAATACGGTGTGCTGAAGTTTATCGGGCATCTGGATGTGATGCGGTTTTTCCAGAAAATGATGCGCCGGGCGGAAATCCCGATCGCATTTACCGGCGGATACAGCCCGCATATGATCATGTCGTTTGCCAGCCCGCTCGGGATCGGGCTGACCAGCGACGGCGAGTATGTAGATATCGAATTGACGGAGCCGATCGACAGTGAAACGGTCGTGCGCCGGATGAATGCGATGACTGCCGAGGGCATTGAGATCTTAAGTTTCCGGCAGATTTCGGAAGAAAAGAAAGCAACCGGGATGGCGATCGTTGCAGCGGCGGATTATCTTGTGTCGGTGCGGAAAGGAACGATGCCGGATCACTGGAAAGAACAGTTTACGGAATTCCTTTCTCAGAAAGAGATCCGTATCGTAAAACAGACAAAGCGGAGCGAACAGGAAGTGGATATCCGTCCGTGGATCTATCAGGCGGAAATCCGCGGGGAGCAGATTTATCTCCATCTGGCAGCCGGGAGCGTACAGAATCTGAAACCGGATCTTGTGATGGAAGCGTTCTGTAAATTCTGTGGTATACAGGAAGAGACGGTCGTATTTTCTTATCATCGGCTGGAAATGTATGCAGAATCATCGGAAAACAAAGCGGAGAGTGCAGAACGGTTTGTGACGTTGGAATCATTGGGGGAAGAAATATGCAGCGAAAAGTGCTGATGACAAAAGAAAAGGGCTGTGTCTGGACCTGGCTTATGGAAAACGGAGAAGCGGCTGAAATTCACTGCAGCAGACAGGACGAGCACAGCGGTCCGGTCCTCGGAAATGTCTACATCGGAAAAGTACAGAACATTGCGGCGAATATCGGAGCGGCATTTATCGATATCGGCGGCGTCAATTGCTATTATGACATCAGTCAGGCAAAGCATGCGATCTTTGCAAGAAAACAAAGTGAAAAAAAAGCGCTCTGCATCGGAGATGAGCTTGTTGTACAGATCAGCCGAGAAGCAGTGAAGACAAAGGCGCCGACGGTGACAAGTAATATCAGTTTTACCGGACGATTTGCCGTCCTGACATCGGGGAACACAAGGATCGGCGTCTCATCGAAGATTCCAAAAGCGCTGCGTGAGGAACTGAAAGAGCAGCTTTCCCCGATGAAAAATGAAGAGTATGGGATCATCGTCCGGACCAATGCGAAAGAAGCATCTTTTGAAGAGATTACCGAGGAGATCGAAGCACTTCGTGAAAAATATCAGCATTTAAAAGAGACGGCGGCATACCGGACCTGTTTTTCCTGTCTGGAATGTGCGGCGAAACCGTATTTGACCGATCTGAAAAATGTTTATACAGACGGTTTGGAAGAAATCATCGTGGAAGACGACGAACTGTATAAAGAAGTGCATGACTTTTTTGAAAAAGAGCAGCCGGAGTATACCAGACTTCTGACACATTATAACGATCCGATGCTTTCCCTTTCGGGACTGTACAGCTTAAAACATGTGCTCGGAAGCGCGCTGCATGAGAAAGTCTGGCTCAAACACGGAGGCTATCTTGTGATCCAGCCAACAGAAGCGCTGACTGTGATCGACGTTAATTCCGGGAAATGTGTTTCAAAAAAGAATCAGGAAGACGCAGCGTTAAAGATCAATCTGGAAGCGGCAAAGGAGATTGCAAGGCAGCTCCGGCTTCGGAATCTGTCCGGGATCATCGTGATTGATTTTATCAATCTGGACGATCCCGATAAAATGCAGATATTGCTGAAAGAATTCCGCAAACTGTTATCACGCGATCCGATCCAGGCAACGCTTGTGGATGTGACGGAACTGCAGTTGGTGGAAGTGACAAGGAAAAAAGTCAGAAAACCATTGTATGAATGTTGGGAAGCAAAAAATGAGTAAGAAAGAATTAAAAACAAACGCGATGCGGATGCTGGAACGACAAAAGATCCCATATGAATATAAGACGTATGAATGTGAAGAGTTTGTGAGTGGGATTTTTACTGCCGATCAGACCGGGCTTCCGCATGAACTGGTGTACAAGACGCTCGTGACAACCGGAAAAACCGGGGCGCATTACGTCTTTGTGATTCCGATCGAGGCGGAACTGGATCTGAAAAAGGCTGCCCGTGCCGTGAATGAGAAATCGGTGGAAATGCTTCCGGTCAAAGAGATTACAAAAGTGACCGGGTATGTCCGGGGAGGGTGCACTGCCATCGGAATGAAAAAACAGTTCCCTACCGTGGTGGATCAAAGTGCAGAGGAGAAGGAACAGATTTACATAAGCGGCGGAAAACTGGGGATGCAGCTGAAATTAAAACCGGATGATCTGTGCAGAGCCGCAGGGGCGGTATACGGTGAGATTACGATGTAATTTTCTTGAAAAGTAAAAAAAGACGCGTTATAATAGAAAACCGAAATGCACCGAAAATGGAGGATAACGAGAGATGAAAAAAGTAGTAAAGTTCGGAGGAAGTTCCCTTGCAAGCGCGGAACAGTTTAAAAAAGTCGGAAAGATCATCCGCGCGGATGCATCCCGGAAGTTTGTCGTGCCGTCCGCACCCGGAAAACGGTTCTCCGGCGATACGAAAGTAACCGATATGTTGTACAGCTGCTATGGTGCGGCAATTCGTGAGAAGAAATTTGCGGATCAGCTCCAGGAAATCCGGGGCAGATATCAGGAAATCATAGATGGACTCGGACTGGATTTTTCATTGGATCAGGACTTTGAAAAGATCCGGGAAAATTTCGGGAAGAAGATCGGAAGAGATTATGCGGCGTCCAGAGGAGAATATTTGAACGGTAAGATCATGGCGGCATATCTCGGATATGAATTTATCGACGCGGCGGATGTGATCCGCTTTGGCGAAGACGGTTCCTTTGATGAAGAGACAACAAACCAGTTGCTCGCGAAACGGCTGGAAGATTCCAAAGGAGCGGTGATCCCGGGGTTCTACGGGGCAAAAGCAGACGGAACGATCGTGACATTTTCAAGAGGCGGCTCCGACGTATCCGGTTCGCTTGTCGCTTTGGCGGTGGGAGCGGATCTTTATGAGAACTGGACGGATGTGTCCGGATTTTTGATCGCAGATCCTCGGATCGTCAAAAATCCGCGTTCGATCGAGACGATCACATATAAAGAACTGCGGGAGCTGTCCTATATGGGAGCAAGCGTTCTCCATGAGGATGCGATCTTCCCGGTAAGAAAAGCCGGAATTCCGATCAATATCCGCAATACAAATGCGCCGGAGGACAAAGGAACCTTGATCGTGGAGGGAACCTGCCGTCAGCCGAAATATACGATCACAGGGATTGCAGGAACCGATGGATTTGCGTCGATCACGATCGAGAAAGCGATGATGAATTCAGAGATCGGATTCTGCCGGAAAGTGCTTCAGGTATTTGAGGAGCACGATATTTCGATCGAACATATGCCGTCAGGTATCGATACGATGACGATTTTTGTACATAAAGATGAATTTGAGGAAAAAGAACAGCAGGTACTTTCTGCGATCCATAAGACGGTGAAACCGGATCATATCGAACTGGAATCCGATCTGGCGCTGATCGCCGTCGTGGGACGCGGTATGCGTGCGACACGCGGAACAGCGGGAAGAATCTTTTCTGCGCTTGCACATGCCCATATCAATGTCAAGATGATCGATCAGGGATCCAGCGAGCTGAACATCATTATCGGCGTACGGCATGATGATTTCAAAAATGCGATCCGCGCATTGTATGAGATTTTTGTTGTGACACAGATTTAAACGACGGAGAAAAATGCTATGAATATATTATTCTTTTTGAAGCCGAAAAGCGAAGTGGCATTTATTTATGATTACTGCACGCTTCGTCAGGTGCTTGAGACGATGGAATACCACAAATACGCGTCGATCCCGATGCTGAACCGGGAGGGCGAGTATGTCGGCACGATCACGGAGGGCGATCTGCTGTGGGGGATCAAAAGCTATCAGAATATGGATCTGAAAAGAGCCGAGAACATTTTTATCCAGGATTTCCCGAGAAAAGCAGATTATGAAGCGGTTTCCGCAGATGCAGATATGGAAGATCTCCTGAGAAAAGCGATGAACCAGAATTTCGTTCCTGTGGTCGATGACCAGAAGAAATTTATCGGGATCATTACAAGAAAGACGATCATTGAGTACTGTTATGAGCGGATGCAGGAGATGGAGAGCGAGTGATCCGGAAAATCCGGAAATTTTATCGGAAAATGCAAGAAAACTATTGACTTCAATATGCGATTGTGCTAATTTATAGTGGTATGCCGCGCAATGAGGTTTCTAAGTTCTGCCCAAAAGCAGACACCGTAATTGGCGAGTAATGATAATAGGAGGTGCCATATGTACGCGATTATAGCAACAGGTGGTAAACAGTACAAAGTAGCCGAAGGCGATATCATTAAAGTAGAAAAGCTTGGTGTGGAAGCTGGAGAGACTTATACGTTTGATCAGGTGCTTGCAGTAAACAACGACAAACTGGTTGTTGGAAACCCGACTGTTGACGGAGCAACTGTTACTGCATCTGTAATCGGAGACGGAAAAGCAAAAAAAGTCATCGTTTACAAGTATAAGAGAAAATCTGGATACCATAAGAAAAATGGTCACAGACAGCAGTACACTGCAGTAAAGATCGAAAAGATCAATGCGTAATCGAATATGATTAATGCAACAATTTATGTGAACAGCAGACATGCATATATGGGATTCGATCTGGAAGGACATGCCGGCTATTCAGAAGCAGGCACGGACATTGTCTGTGCGGCGGTATCTGTTCTTGTGATCAATACGATCAACGCGGTTGAGATGTATACAGAAGATCAGATGAACTGTGTGACGGATGAGGAGAACGGTATGATTTCATTCCGTTTCGACCGGGAACCCTCGCATGATGCGCAGCTGTTGGTAAAGACGATGATACTCGGACTTGAGAGCATGTCGGACAACAGCGAATATGAACCATACATTGATATTATTTTCGAGGAGGTGTAACTACCATGATGAATTTGAACCTTCAGTTTTTCGCTCATAAAAAAGGAGTTGGTTCCACTCGTAACGGACGTGACTCCGAAGCAAAGAGATTAGGTGCCAAGAGAGCAGACGGACAGTTTGTAAAGGCTGGCAACATCCTGTACAGACAGCGTGGAACAAAGATCCATCCGGGCGTGAACGTTGGACGCGGCGGTGATGATACTTTATTCGCACTGGTTGACGGTGTTGTAAGATTTGAAAGAAAAGGAAGAGATAAGAAACAGGTTTCTATCTATCCGGTAGCTGAATAATCGACCGTTAATGAAGAAGGCAGGAATATCTATTCCTGCCTTTTTTTAAGATAAATCAAAAGGAGACTGTATATGTTTGCAGACAGAGCAAAAATATGGATCCGTTCCGGTAAAGGCGGAGACGGACATTGTAGTTTCCGCAGAGAGCTGTACGTTGCCAACGGCGGACCGGACGGCGGCGACGGAGGACGTGGCGGAGATTTGATATTTGAAGTAGATGAAGGACTCAACACTCTGGTAGATTACCGTCACAAACGGAAATATGCTGCCGGAGACGGAGAGGAAGGCGGCAAACGGCGCTGCCACGGAAAAGACGGAAAAGATCTTGTGCTGAAAGTGCCGGAGGGAACGGTCATCAAAGAATCAAAAAGCGGTAAGGTAATTGCAGATATGTCGGGAGAAAACCGCCGTCAGGTCGTATTAAAGGGCGGACGAGGCGGTCTCGGAAACCAGCATTTTGCGACGGCGACGATGCAGGTGCCGAAGTATGCGCAGCCGGGACAGCCGGCGATGGAACTGGAAGTTTCTCTGGAGCTGAAAGTGATCGCGGACGTCGGTCTGATCGGATTTCCGAATGTCGGAAAATCAACGCTCCTTTCCCGTGTGACAAATGCACAACCGAAGATTGCCAATTACCATTTCACAACGCTGAACCCGAATCTGGGGGTTGTGGATCTGGATCATGGAAAGGGATTCGTGATGGCGGATATTCCAGGGCTGATCGAGGGCGCTTCGGAGGGAATTGGGCTGGGACATGAGTTTTTGCGCCATGTCGAGCGTACGAAACTGATGATCCATGTAGTAGATGCAGCAGGAGTTGAGGGAAGAGATCCGGTTGACGATATTTACAAGATCAATCAGGAATTGGAAAAATACAATCCGGAGATCGCAGCGCGTCCGCAGGTGATCGCGGCAAATAAGACGGATCTGATCTATTCCGAGGATGAAGATCCGGTTGAGAGACTGAAAGCAGAATTTGAACCGAAAGGCATCAAAGTATTTCCGATATCAGGCGCAACCGGAAAGGGAATTTCGGAACTTTTGTATTTTGTGAGCAGTGAATTGGAGAAGATGGATTCTACGCCGGTTGTATTTGAACAGGAATACTTCCCGGAAGACGAACTGATCTATGAGGAACTGCCGTATACCGTGACAAAAGAAGACGATATGTATGTGATCGAAGGTCCAAAGATCGAGAAAATGCTCGGATATACCAATCTGGATTCCGAAAAAGGTTTTGCGTTCTTCCAGCGTTTCTTAAAAGAAACGGGGATTCTGGACGATCTGGAAGCAGCGGGGATCCAGGAGGGCGATACCGTCAGAATGTATGGACTGCAGTTCGATTATTATAAATAAACAGGAGAACATGAGATGACAACGAAACAGAGAGCATATTTAAAGAGTCTGGCAATGACGATGGATCCGATCTTCCAGATCGGAAAATCCAGTATGACGCCGGGATTGACCCAGGCGATCGCCGAGGCATTGGAAGCGCGGGAACTGATCAAGATCAGCGTGCTGAAAAACTGTGCGGACGATCCGTCCGAGCTGGCGCAGCTTGTGGCAGAACGTACCCGTTCCCAGGTTGTGCAGGTGATCGGAAAGAAGATCGTTCTGTACAAAGAGGGAAAAGACAATAAGAAAAAAATCGTATTACCGTAGGTGAGGATATGAAGATCGGGATCATGGGCGGAACATTTGATCCGATCCATATCGGACATCTTCTGCTTGGCATGTTTGCATATGAAGATTTCGGATTGGATGAGATCTGGTTTCTGCCCAACGGAAATCCGCCGCATAAGCAGACTAAAGAGGGGGAAGAGGCGCTTGGACACCGGATCGAGATGGTGCGCCGTGCGATCAGCGATGTGCCATATTTCCGGCTTTGCCTGCATGAAGCAAAGGAAAAAGAGCATTCCTACACATACAAGACGATGCGGGAACTATGCGCGCTTTATCCGGAGCATAGATTCTATTTTATTCTGGGTGCCGACTCGCTTTTTGCGATTGAAGAATGGAAATATTTTCGGGAAATTTTTCCGACATGCACGATCCTTGCGGCAATGCGGGATGATAAAGATGTGGGAGATATGATGCGTCAGATCGCGTATCTGGAAGAAACATATGGCGCAAAGATCTCTCTTTTGCGCGCGCCGCTTCTGGAAATCTCGTCCACAACATTGCGGGAACGTGCGGCACAGGGAAAAAGTGTGGCGTATATGGTCCCGCAGGCGGTGGATGAATATATGCAGGAACATGCGCTTTACCGTAAAGGAGAATAGAGATGGCAGATTTGGAAAAAATCCGGTGCGAATTGAAAAAACAACTGAAAAAAGAACGTTATGTCCATACGATCGGCGTGATGTATACGGCGGCATCGATGGCGATGCGATATGGGGAGGATATAGAGAAAGCGATGACGGCGGGGCTTCTGCATGACTGTGGAAAATTTGCACCTGCCGGAGAACAGATCCGTCTCTGCAAAAAATATGAGCTTCCGCTTAAGGAGTCCGAATTGGAGATGCCCGCGCTGATCCATGCCAAACTGGGAGCATATCTTGCAAAAGAGGCTTATAAAGTCTGTGATGGTGAGATCTTGAACGCGATCCTGTATCACACGACAGGACGCCCGGATATGACGATGCTGGAAAAAATCGTCTTTCTGGCAGACTATATCGAACCGGGACGAAAGATGATCCCCGGACTTTCCGATGTGCGCAGACTGGCATTTACAGACATCGATCAGGCGGTCTGTCTTTGCTCGAAGCAGACGCTTTCTTATCTGGAAAAAAGCGGGCGATCAATAGACCCGATGACAAGAGAAACGTTTTTATATTACAGCGAACAGAAAAAATAAGATGCCGCATTCTGAGACGGCATACGACGTGGAGGTGGAAACAGTGCAGGCGAAAGAAATGGCAAAAATCGCATATCATGCGTTGGATGAGAAAAAGGGAGAGGATATCCGCATCATTGATATTGCGGGAATCTCGGTACTTGCAGATTATTTTATTATTGCAAATGGTTCCAGTGAAAGTCAGGTGCAGGCGATGGTAGACAATGTAGAAGAGGAGATGCATAAAGCGGGATATTCTCTGAAACAGCGGGAGGGATACGGAAGCGGAAACTGGGTGCTTCTGGATTTCGGTGATGTGATCGTGCATGTATTCGACAAGGAAAATCGTTTGTTTTATGATCTGGAGAGAATCTGGCGAGATGGAAAAAATATCGAGATCACAGAACTTTCTTGATGGATTTTGGCGAAAAAAAAGAGTTTGAAACGTGTGAAACGGGGCAGTCGTGAATCGGCGGTCCCATTTTTTAATATATTATTTCTTGCATTTTTTGAAAAAAACTGTTGACAAAAAAATTTTTTATAGTATACTTTGAACATCAAAGTATTTGAAAATCAAAAGAGTGTGGAAAGAGGAAAGATATACTGAATCATGGTAAAATGCGTAGATAAGGAGAGGTTATGGTTGGAAGAATATGCGGGACGGGAGCGTATGCTCCCCCTGTTTTTGCGAGCAATGAAGATTTGGAAAATGTAGTGGATACAAGTGACACATGGATCCGGGAGAGAACCGGAATTGCGCGGCGGCATATTGCGGTGGAAGATACTGCGGTTACGATGGCTGTGAAAGCTGCCAGGCAGGCACTTGCAAACGGAAAGATCGATCCGGAAGCGGTGGAGCTGATCCTGGTATCGACGATTTCTCCGGAAAGGGTTCTTCCCTGCACGGCGTGTGAAGTCCAGAAACAACTTGGAGCTGTTCAAGCAGTTTGCTTTGATCTGAATGCAGCCTGCGCCGGATTTTTGTATGCTTACAATACTGCACAGGCATATATCCGCAGCGGTATGTACAAAACAGTTCTTGTGATCGGAACGGAACAACTCTCCAAATTGGTGGACTGGACCGATCGAAACACCTGTATTTTATTCGGGGACGGAGCGGGAGCTGTCGTACTGACAGGAGAGGAAAACGGAAGATACAACATGACGGCACACTCCGACGGAAGAAAGGGAGAAGCGCTGACATGCAGGACAGACGGAAAAATCAAGATGGACGGTCGGGAAGTATTTCGTTTTGCGGTGAAAAGCGTTCCGGAATGTATCCGGGAGCTGCTTGAGAGGGAACAGCTTTTGGCGGAGGACATTGATTATTTTGTTCTGCATCAGGCGAACCGGAGGATCGTGGAAGCGGTGGCAAAACGTTTGAACGTACCGCCGGAGCGATTCCCAATGAATTTAGAAGAATACGGAAATACTTCTTCGGCGAGTATACCGATCCTGCTCCATGAGATGAAACAGAAAGGAATTTTGAAACCCGGGATGAAACTGGTTTTTGCCGGATTCGGTGCCGGATTATCTTGGGGAGCAAGTTTGACGGAATGGTAATTCCCTGTTATGGATTACATAGAAAATAAACAAAGTGAAATGTAAAGGAGATCATGAAATGTTAGAGAAAGTAAAAGAAATTACAGCGGAAGCACTTGGCGTAGAAGCGGAGACATTGACGGCGGAGACTTCTTTCAAGGAGGATCTGGGAGCGGATTCACTGGATCTGTTTGAGATGGTAATGACGTTTGAAGAAGAATTTGGTCAGGAAATCCCGAGTGAAGATCTGGAGAAGCTGACGACGATCGGCGCAGTTGTGGAATATCTGGAGGCTGCAAAATGAAAACAAGAGTAACGAATCTTCTGGGTATCCGCTGTCCGGTCATTCAGGGAGGTATGGCGTGGGTGGCAGATTACCATCTTGCCGCTGCTGTTTCCGAGGCGGGAGGTCTTGGGATGATCGGAGCCGGCGGCGCATCCGGCGAATGGGTACGGGCGCAGATCCGGGAAGTAAAAAAACGGACAGACCGTCCATTTGGAGTGAATCTGATGCTGATGAATCCGGAAGCCGATTTGATCGCAAAGATCCTTGAGGAAGAGCGGGTTCCGGTTGTGACGACCGGAGCCGGCAGCCCGGAAAAATATATGAAACGTTGGAAAGCCGCGGGGATCAAAGTGATCCCGGTGATCGCATCGGTGGCAATGGCAAAACGTATGGAACGGGTTGGCGCAGATGCCGTCGTCGCGGAGGGCACGGAAGCAGGGGGGCATATCGGAGAGAATACGACGATGGTTCTTGTCCCGCAGATCGTGGATGCAGTGACGATCCCGGTGATCGCTGCCGGAGGTATTGCCGACGGACGTACTATGGCGGCGGCATTGATGCTCGGAGCCGAGGGAGTACAGATGGGAACTGCGTTTATCGCAACGAAAGAGGCGGCAGTCCATGAACGGTACCAAGCATGTATCGTGCGTGCGAAAGATATTGATTCCCGCGTGACCGGACGTTCCACGGGACATCCGGTGCGGACGCTTCGCAATCCGATGACCAAAGAATATCTGCGGTTGGAAAAAGACGGAGCTTCGTTTGAAGAGCTGGAATGCCTGACGCTTGGAGGACTGCGAAAAGCAGTTGTGGATGGAAATGTAACCGACGGAAGTGTGATGGCCGGACAGATCGCAGGAATGATCCATGAAATAAAAAGCTGTGAGGAACTGATAGAAACCATGGTTTCAGAAACGGAACAACGGATCAAGGCGGTGCAGAAAGGAGTCGTGTGGGATGAATAAGACCGCATTCTTGTTCCCCGGACAGGGCGTACAAAAAGCCGGAATGGGGAAAGATTTTTATGAACACAGCGCCGTTGCGAGAGAGATTTTCGACATGGCGTCCGAAGTGCTTCAGATGGACATGAAAAAGCTGTGTTTTACGGAAAATGAAAAATTAAATCAGACGGAATATACGCAGGCTGCACTTGTAACTACCTGTCTGGCGATGGCCAGGAGCGCGGAAGCCAAAGGAATGAAAGCGGATGTGACAGCCGGATTGAGTCTGGGAGAATATTGTGCGATCGCTGTTTCCGGCGGCATGTATGACCGGGAAGCAGTGTATGCGGTGCGGAAACGCGGGATCTTGATGGAACAGGCAGTTCCGGGCGGCGAGGGAGCGATGGCTGCTGTGTTGGGAATGTCTGGCGATCAGGTAGAACATGTATTGAATACCCGGGAAAACGTCTTTGTCGCAAATTATAACTGCCCGGGGCAGATCGTGATCACCGGAAAAAAAGATGCGGTTTTGCAGGCAGGAGAAGCGTTGCTTTCCCACGGCGCAAAAAGGGTTTTGCCGCTGAAAGTAAGCGGACCGTTTCATTCTCCGTTTTTGCAGGAGGCGGGAAATCGGCTCGAAGAGACTTTGAGAGAGATTTTGTGGAAAGAGCTGCGGATCCCGTACATCACAAATGTAACGGCAGCTCCTGTTCTGGAAACCGATAAAATACAGGAACTTCTTGTACGACAAGTCGCATCTCCGGTCCGCTGGCAGCAAAGTATGGAACGGATGATCGCTGATGGGGTAGATACGTTTGTCGAGATCGGACCCGGAAATACATTGCGGGGCTTTTTGAAAAAGATTGACAGAAACGTGAAAGTCTGTTCTGTAAATACATGGGAAGCACTGGAAAAAAGTTTGGAGGAAACGGCATGAATTTAGAGGGAAAGACGGCGCTTGTGACCGGCGCGTCCCGTGGGATCGGGCGCGCGATCGCTCTGGAATTGGCAAAAAAGGGAGCGGACGTACTGCTCAATTATAATGGATCCGTTGACAGAGCCAGGGAAGTAAAAGCGGAAATCGAAAGACTTGGAAAAAGCGCGCAGCTCTATCCATGCGATGTGGCGGATTATTCCGCGTGTGAAACGATGTTCCGGGATATTTTTTCAGAACATTCGGGATTGGATATTCTTGTAAATAATGCGGGAATCACAAGGGACGGACTGTTGATGCGGATGTCGGAGGAAGCGTTCGATTCTGTGATCGATACGAACTTGAAAGGAACATTTCACTGTATGCGTTTTGCTACAAGACAGATGATGAAACAACGCAGCGGAAGAATCATTAACCTTTCTTCTGTTGTCGGTGTTGCCGGGAATGCCGGGCAGACCAATTATGCGGCATCGAAAGCCGGGGTGATCGGATTGACCAAAGCGGCAGCAAAAGAGCTGGCATCACGGAAGATCACGGTCAATGCGGTTGCGCCGGGATTTATTGAAACCGATATGACGGCAAAGCTTCCGGAAAAAATCAGGGAACAGACATTTATACAGATCCCTGCCGGCAGTTTTGGAAAAGCCGAAGATGTTGCTCATGCAGTGGCATTTTTAGCGTCGGAAGAGGCAGGATATATTACCGGGCAGGTTTTGCATGTGGACGGCGGAATGGTGATGTAGCAGAGGAGGATATATGAAACGAAGAGTGGTGATCACAGGGATGGGGGCGGTGACCCCGATCGGAAATACGGTACAGGAGTTCTGGGACGGAATCCGAAACGGAAACGTCGGGATCGGAGAGATCAGCAAATTTGATACGAAAGCGTATCAAGTAAAACTGGCGGCGGAAGTAAAGGGATTTGACCCAAAGGAACGGATGGATTTTAAATCGGCAAAACGGATGGAATTGTTTTCACAATATGCGGTTGCCGCCGCAAAAGAAGCATTTGAAGATGCAAGGCTGCATATGGAAGACGAAGATCCGTACCGCGTCGGAACGATCGTCGGTTCGGGGATCGGAAGTCTGCAGACGGCAGAAAGGGAATATGGGAAAATATTGGAGCGTGGATCATCGAGAGTCAATCCGTTGACGGTTCCGCTGATGATCTCCAATATGGCGGCGGGAAACGTCGCGATCCAGCTTGGACTGAAAGGAAAATGTACCAGTGTCACGACCGCATGCGCATCCGGCACGCATTCTATCGGAGATGCTATGCGCGCCATTCAGTACGGGGATGCGGAAGTGATGCTTGCCGGCGGCAGTGAAAGCGCGATCTGCCCGACTGCGGTTGCCGGATTCACAAATCTGACGGCGCTGACAACGAGTACGGATCCAGCACGGGCTTCGATCCCGTTTGACCGGGAACGAAACGGATTTGTGATCGGAGAGGGCGCGGGGATCGTTGTGTTGGAGGAATTGGAACATGCCAAAAAGCGCGGTGCGCATATTTACGCGGAACTGGCGGGCTACGGCGCCACCTGCGATGCATGGCATATCACGTCTCCCGCTGAAGACGGAAGCGGCGCGGCAAAAGCGATGGAGCTGGCAGTCCGGGAAAGCGGGCTTTCCAAACAGGACGTCGGTTACATCAACGCACATGGTACGAGCACGCATCACAATGATCTGTTTGAGACCCGTGCGATCCGAACTGTATTCGGAACACATGCCGATGATCTGATCGTAAATTCAACCAAATCTATGATCGGACATCTGCTTGGCGCCGCCGGCGCGGTGGAATTGATCGTATGTGTGAAAACAATCCGAGATGGATTTATTCATCAGACAATGGGAACAAAGGGGTTAGATCCCGCATGCGATCTGGATTATGCAGTAGGGGCGCCGGTGGAAAGATCCGTAACCTGCGCGCTCAGTAATTCCCTTGGGTTCGGTGGACATAACGCATCGCTGCTTGTAAAAAAATATGAGAAATAGGAGGTTGACGAAATGGAAACAGAGCAATTGAAACAGTTGATCCATGCCGTATCCTCATCGAAGCTTCAGGAATTTCAATATGAAGAGAGCGGGATAAAGATTGCGATGAAGAAAGAGGGGGCTTTTTCGGGCAAGGCGGCGGACACCGGGAAAATAACGGTGGAGACATCCGAAATTTCAGAAAACGATCCGAAACCGGACACAGAAGAACATGTGGTGAGATCTCCGCTTGTCGGAACCTTTTACGCGGCGCCGGAAGAGGGAGCGTCTCCCTATGTACAGGCAGGGGATGTTGTGAAAAAGGGGCAGACTCTTGCGATCGTAGAGGCAATGAAACTGATGAATGAGATCGAGTGCGATCAAGACGGCATCATCACAAATATCTATGTCAAAAACGGAGAAAATGTGGAATACGGACAGCCGTTGTTCGGCATCCGGTAAAGGAGCATTGTTATGAATGGATTGAATATCAAACAGATTCAGGAAATCATTCCCCATCGCCATCCGTTTCTTCTGATTGATTTCATTGAAAATTTCAAGCCGGGAGAATATGCGGTTGGTTATAAATGTGTGACATACAGGGAAGAATTCTTTCGGGGACATTTTCCGCAGGAGCCGGTCATGCCGGGGGTGCTGACCGTAGAAGCGCTGGCGCAGGTCGGCGCGGTCGCGATCCTGTCCAAAGAAGAAAATCATGGAAAAACTGCCTATTTCGGCGGAATACAGAAATGCAGATTCCGTGGAAAAATTGTTCCCGGTGATAAAGTCAGACTGGAAACAAAGATCATCAAACAAAAAGGAACGATCGGTATCGGCGAAGCGGCTGCTTATGTGGATGGAAAACTGGTTGTGAGCGCCGAACTGACTTTTGTAGTTGGAGAGACGGAAAAAGAAAAGGAAATGCGGCTATGAATACAGGTATGATCCGAAAAATTTTGATTGCAAACCGTGGTGAGATCGCCGTACGCATTATCCGCGCGTGCCGGGAGATGGGGATTGCATCGGTGGCGGTATATTCGGAAGCAGACCGGGAATCATTGCATACCCAATTGGCGGATGAAGCAATTTGCATCGGACCGGCGGCTTCGGCGGACAGTTAGCGTTCGATGGAACGGGTGCTCAGTGCGGCGATCACAAGCGGAGCGGATGCCATCCATCCGGGATTCGGTTTTTTGTCGGAAAACAGTAAGTTTGCGGCACTCTGTGAACAGTGCGGACTGGTCTTCATCGGTCCGAAAGCTGAGGTGATCCAAAAGATGGGGCATAAATCTCAGGCTCGTAATACGATGATCCAGGCAGGCGTTCCGGTGATCCCGGGAAGTACCGCTCCTGTTTATCAGGTAAAAGACGGGCTGGAAGCAGCGGAAAAAATCGGATACCCGGTGATGATCAAAGCGGCGCTCGGAGGCGGTGGAAAAGGGATGCGTGTATCCAATTCGCCGGAAGAGTTCGAGCGCTGTTTCCGCACCGCTCAAAAGGAAGCACAGATGGCATTCGGGGACGGGACGATGTATCTGGAACATTTTGTGCGACATCCGAGGCATATTGAATTTCAGATCCTTGCGGATACGTTTGGTAATGTGATCCACCTTGGAGAGAGGGACTGTTCCGTTCAACGAAATCATCAGAAATTGATCGAAGAATCGCCCTGTACGGCAATTTCGCCGAAGCTTCGCAAAGCGATGGGGAGAGCGGCGGTGAAAGCGGCAAAAGCAGTCGGCTACACCAATGCCGGAACGGTGGAATTTTTGCTGGAGAAAAGCGAAAAGTTTTACTTCATGGAAATGAATACGCGTATACAAGTTGAGCATCCTGTGACAGAATGGGTGACAGGCTTGGATTTGATAAAAGAACAGATCCGAATCGCATCCGGACTTCCTCTTCGAATCAAACAGGAAGACATCCGGCTCACAGGACATGCGATCGAGTGCAGGATCAATGCGGAGGATCCGAAAAAGAATTTCAGACCGTCGCCGGGAGAAATCACGGAACTGCATTTCCCGGGCGGCAAAGGAATCCGGATCGATTCCGCAATTTACAGTGGGTATACAGTTCCGGCATTTTATGATTCGATGCTGGCAAAGCTGATCGTACATGCCGATACGCGAGAAGAAGCGATCTCAAAGATGCGCAGCGCTCTCGGAGAAGTGATCATCGATGGCATTGAGACAAATCTCAATTACCAATATGAGATTCTTGGACATCCGGATTATTGTTCCGGGGAGATCGATATTGAGTTTATAGAAAAGATGTGAAAAAATGAAATTGGAAAACCGATTTAAAAAAGCAGCATCCACAGCCAGAAAGCGAGAGGGAACCGAAAGAGAAAAACGACCGGAAATCCCGGAGGGGCTGCTGAAAAAGTGCAATGCATGTAAATCCGTGATCGTTGCAGAGGATGTGAAGAAAGGGCATTATATCTGCCCCAAATGCAGACACTATTTCCGAATGGATGCGTTTGGACGTCTGGCGCTTATTGCGGATGAGGGGAGCTTTGAACAGTGGGATATGCATCTCGCCACAAAAAATCCGCTGGATTATAAAGGATATGAAGAAAAGATCACTTTGCTGAAAGAAAGTACCGGACTCGATGAAGCGGTTCTGACCGGAAAAGCGTCGATCGGAGGGATCGAGACAGCGATCGGAGTCTGCGACAGCCGTTTCATTATGGCGAGCATGGGGGAGGTTGTCGGGGAGAAGATCACGAGACTGATCGAACGTGCACAGAGCGAACGGCTTCCGATCGTACTTTTTGCCTGTTCCGGGGGCGCCAGAATGCAGGAGGGGATCGTTTCCCTGATGCAGATGGCGAAGACTTCCGCCGCATTGAAACGATACAGCGATGCAGGCGGTTTTTATGTGTCCGTGCTGACCAATCCGACAACCGGAGGAGTGACGGCAAGTTTTGCGATGCTGGGGGATGTGATCCTGGCAGAGCCGGGGGCGCTGATCGGATTTGCGGGACCGCGGGTGATCGAGCAGACGATCGGGCAGAAGCTTCCGAAAGGCTTTCAAAAGTCGGAATTTCTTCTGGAACATGGATTTATCGACCGGATCGTCGAGCGGGAAGAAATGCGGGATATTTTATATCAGATTCTGAAAATGCATCCTTTGGCTCAAGGGAATGTGTGGGATGCGGAGAACAATGAAGCGAAAAACGAACCGGAACATGAATTGAAATATGAACCGAAAAACGAACAACAAATCAAGCGGCAGCAAGGACGGAAAGGTGTGGAGAGGGTGACACAGAGTCCGTGCACAGACGCGTGGGAGCGTGTACAACGTTCGCGCAGAAAGGACCGTCCGGTTGCTTCGGAATATATGGAACGATTGTTCGCGAATTTTATAGAGTTTCATGGAGACCGCGCTTTCGGAGACGATCCGGCGATCATAGGAGGGGTTGCTGATTTTCATGGAATACCGGTTACTGTGATCGCACAGGAAAAAGGTATGACAACGAAAGAAAATATTGCCCGGAATTTCGGAATGCCTTCCCCGGAGGGATATCGAAAAGCGCTCCGGCTTATGAAACAGGCGGAAAAATTTCACAGACCGATCCTCTGTTTTGTCGACACGCCCGGAGCTTACTGTGGAATTGAAGCAGAAGAGCGGGGGCAGGGAGAAGCGATCGCTAAGAATCTTTATGAAATGTCCGGTCTCGGTGTACCGATCCTCTCGATCATCATAGGCGAGGGCGGGAGCGGAGGCGCTCTGGCGCTGGCTGTGGCAGATGAAGTCTGGATGCTGGAAAACGCAGTTTATTCGATCTTGTCGCCGGAGGGGTTTGCGTCGATTTTGTGGAAAGACAGCAAACGGGCGAAAGAGGCGGCATGTATAATGAAGCTTACGGCAAACGATCTAAAAGATCTGCACATAGCAGAACAAATCATCTGTGAACCGGAACATTTTACAGTGGAAAATCTTGGAGAAATATGCCTGGAACTGGAAAAGCAGATCGCTGTATTTTTGGATATTCAGAAGAAAAAACAGCCGGAAGAACTTGCCGAAGAGCGGTATCAGAGATTTCGGAGAATGTAAAATGACCTTTCCTTTTTATGCTGAAATGTGTATAATAAAAGCGACGGCATAGTCCGATTGAAAAATGATCCTATCCGGAAGAGGAGAGCGCTGTGAACACATACGAGACGATCAACGATGTTTTAGTCCATTTGTTTAATGAAATTTGGGAATTGGAAGAAAAGGCGATCATTACAGAAGAATATAAAGATATCACCAACAATGATATGCACATAATCGAGGCGATCGGACTGGGAGAGGGAAAGACGATGTCGGCCATCGCGAAAAAGATGAACGTGACGGCCGGAACTCTCACAACTTCAATGAACAGTCTCGTAAAGAAAGGTTATGCGCTGCGTCGCCGCAGTGAGAAAGACCGTCGTGTCGTTTACATCAGCCTGACAGAAAAAGGAGAACGGGCATTTCATCATCATGCGGATTTTCATACCCAGATGACCGATGCGGTGATCCGGAATCTGGAGAAAGATGAACTGCCGGTATTGATGAAGACGTTAAATGCACTGTCGGTGTTTTTTCGGAATTATCATGAGGAAATATGATCGGAAAAGAATCATGGATTATCATGGTTATTTTGTATGCATAATGCCAGCGTACAAGGGAGAGTATACCCTTTGTACGCTGGCATTATGTTTAATGACTTAGTAAAAATCTCATTCTCACATCATTTTTTCGGTGATGACTTTCGAAGTCTTTTTCTTGTTTTCCAAAGCGCGTTCCCCCAATTTTTTATAAACTTCCGCATATAAAATATCGATCAAGAAAAGCTGGGCGGTTTTATTGGCGATAGAACCGCCCTCCATAGGTCCCTCATTTGCACCACACAGAAGCAAGATATCCGAATATTGTGCGGCCGGTGTTTTTGCAAATTGTGTAGTGTAATAAATACAACAGGCACTTTTGCCGTGTGACAGATATGCGCGATTTCAATGCAGTCTTTTGTGATTCCCGAATTGCAGAAAATGATCGCGACGTCTTCCGGTGATAACAGCGCTGCTTGTGTCAGCTGGATGTGGGCATCCGAATTATAAATGCAGTTTGGAAGGATTTTCATAAATTTGTTTTTGGCTTCATTCGCACTGGTTCCCGAACCGCCGAAGCCGAACAGATTGATCGTTCTTGCGCCAAGAATTAAAGCGACTGTCTGGGAGATCGCGTGGAAATTCAATGTGTGAAACGTCTGTTCCAACGCACGCATATATGCTTCTTTTACGCGTGCGGCAGTTTCCTGACAATTTGACGTCTGAGTGACGTCGATCAATTCTTTCTTTTGCCCGATGTCGGAATTGGAAGTGCTGAGCGCGAGGGACAATTTGAAATCCTGATAGCCTTTTAGGGAGAGGGTGCGGCAGAAACGAAACACGCTGGTTTCTCCCACATCACATAATTTGGATAAATCGGTAATCGTGGCACTTAGTACAAGTGAAGAGATGCAGAACAGATTTTATGAAGAGTACGGAATCCTTTCGCCGAGAAAATCTTTCTGGGAACAGGATGGCATCAAAGGTACATACATGGATACTGTACGCGAAGCGCTTGATACTGCAAATATGTGGTGGAGAGTTCCGGCATCGACCGAAGTGGATACCATGTTGAATACAGTTGTAAGTCAGTATATGTCCGGTCAGATTGAACTGGAAGAGGCGGTTCAGAAGATGGATGAGGGGATTGAAACTGCCCTTAAGAATGCGCCGCCTGAGGAAGGTACTAAAAATTACAATTTGTAAAACAAATAAAACGGGGACATCCCTTATAAAGAGCAGGACTGTCTGAAAAACAGGCAGTCTTGTTAAGAAAGGAAGAACGTGATGTCAATTGTGCAGGACTTGCCGAACTGGTGAGCGGAGCAGCTAAGGGGTTTCGCAATGTTCTATGTCTGACCGTTGGAACCGGAATCGGAGGATGCATCATTTTAAACGGAGAAGTTTATCATGGGCATGGAAACAGTGCCGGAGAAATTGGTTATATGTATATGGACGGCAGTGATTTTCAGACGCTGGGAGCCGGCAGCATTATGAGTAAAAAGATAGCAGAACAAAAGCAGGATATCCCCGAAAACTGGAACGGGCGCCGGATTTTTGAAGCCGCAAAGCAGGGGGATACAGAATGTATCCGGGTGATCGACGAGATGGCCGAAATCCTCGGAAAGGGAATCGCAAATATCTGTTATGTATTGAATCCGCAAATTGTAGTATTAGGCGGAGGTGTGATGGAACAGCGGGAAATGATGGAACCGTTGATCAAAGATAAACTCGAGAAATACCTGCGTCCGATCGTTAGAAATACCACTCGGATCGCATTTGCCGAACATGGAAATGATGCCGGGATGCTGGGGGCATTCTATCATTTCCGAAAAGATCATCATGAATAAAACATCCGCAGAACACAAGTGGTCTACACACGGGTTCTGCGGATGTTTTATCTAAAGAAACGGAATACACCGATCACTTTTCCGAGGATCATAACATCATGTACGATGATCGGTTCCATATAATCATTCTCCGGCTGCAGACGGATGATTCCTTCTTCCCTGTAAAATGTCTTCACCGTCGCGCTATCCTCGATCAATGCGACAACCATGTCGCCGTTATCTGCAACAGGCTGTTCCTGTACCAGTACATAATCTCCGTTCAAAATACCGGCATTCAACATACTCTCTCCATGGACTTTCAAAAGGAACGTAGGCTTGTTCGGAAGCTTTTCCACTGGGATCGGGAAGTAATCTTCGATATGTTCCTGCGCCAGAATAGGCTCTCCGGCTGCCACATGTCCGAGAATCGGAACGTTCGTCATCTCACGTCTGGTCAAGTTAAAAGAATCATCAAGGATCTCAATGGCACGCGGCTTCGTAGGATCGCGATGAATGTAACCGTTGCGTTCCAGCGTCTCTAGATGTGAATGGACGGAAGAGGTCGACTTCAAGTTGACTGCTTCACAAATCTCGCGGACAGCCGGAGGGAATCCACGTTCTAATATCTGAGATTTGATATAATTTAAAATCTCTTCCTGCTTCTTACTGATCTTGCCGTATGACATGTGCTATATCCTCCTCATACAATGTATGTCATATATCTTCTGTATTTCTTTTTATTTTAGCATAGCATATTCCAAAAAGCAAACATTTGTTTACGAAAATATGTTCTTTCAATACGCTCAAAACTTAATATTGACACTCGAAAATATGTTCGAAAAATTCGTGTTCATCTATTGACAAACATTTGTTCTGGTTATATAATAAACTCGTAAAGAAAACAAATGTTCGATTTAAAAGAAGCTTCAGATAAGAACGGATATATAATCAGGAAGAATATAGATGTAAAGACAAAGGAGGATATTGAGATGAGGGAAGTATACAGAAGAGGAGAAAAGGATCATAGAACAGCGGGATTGCAGATCAGACAGTACGGGCATCACGGGGAAGCCGCAAGAAGCAGACGTAACCGCAATATTGGATCTTCGCTAGGTGTTTTTATCGCATTAACAGCGGTATTTATTCTCGGAGGTGTTATTTTTAGCGGTGTACTGGCTTCAGCACACGAAGAACCGGAGAATAAAACAGTCGGATCCACCTGTTATAAAAGTATTGAGATCGAACAAGGAGACACACTCTGGGAACTTGCTGAAAAATACATGACAGACGATTATCTATCTGTTCAGGAGTATGTGCAGGATTTGAAACGTATGAATCATCTGACGGATGATACGATCATTTCCGGACAGCATTTAATTGTTGCTTATGAACTTGCCGGATGATTCTTCTGGATATCATGAATAAACCGGACGAACAGAAAAGAGGTATCAATATACATCCCTATGTATTGATATATAGAAACAAACTCACCCCTATGTGGCGGTATCGGCTTGAAGCAGAGTAGATACCGCCATTATTCCTTAAATACATCTATACGACAAATACTGATTTTTCCAAAAGATATGGACAGAAAAACGGGATTGTGGTAGAATTTCTTTAGAAAGTTATAGAAAAATGATAAATGAGGATTTATTTTATTATGGAACAAAATCAATCAAAAACATATCACGAACAGACCTACATTGACAATACATTACGGCTTCGGGAGATTTTAAAGACGCTTCCGGCGTTTGCTAAAGATTATTTCCGCGCGGTGGAACCGACAACTTCCGCAAAAACAAGGATTTCTTATGCGTATGATATCCGGGTATTTTTTCATTTTTTGATGGAATGCAATCCGGTATATAAGAATTATGATATTTCTGATTTTACAACTGCAGACCTGGAACGGATCGAGCCTGTGGATATTGAAGAATATCAGGAATATCTGAAAGTCTATAAAAATGAGGATGAAAAACAAATTACAAATACGGAAAAAGGACTCTCCCGCAAGATGTCCGCGCTTCGTAGCTTTTACGGATATTTTTTTAAGCGGCAGATCATTACAAAAAATCCAACTCTTTTGGTTGATATGCCAAAGCTGCATGAAAAAGCGATCATACGGCTGGATACAGATGAAGTCGCATCTCTTCTTGATTTTGTAGAGCACGGCGGAGATATGTTGACCGGGCAGAAGAAAGTCTATTATGAGAAGACAAAGAACCGGGATTTGGCGATCATCACTCTTCTGCTTGGTACGGGGATCCGTGTATCAGAATGTGTCGGACTTGATATTCAAGATGTAGATTTCAAAAACAATGGAATCAAAGTGACCCGAAAAGGCGGCAATGAAATGGTTGTCTATTTCGGTGAGGAAGTGGAAACCGCTCTGAAACAATATCTGTATACAACAAGAAAAGCAACTGTTCCGCTGGCTGGACATGAGAACGCCCTTTTTCTGTCCACGCAGAGAAAGCGTATGGGTGTTCAGGCAGTGGAAAATATGGTCAAAAAATATGCCCGTCAGGTGACGCCGAATAAAAAGATCACACCGCATAAATTGCGCAGCACTTATGGAACAGCGCTGTATAAAGAAACCGGAGATATTTATCTGGTAGCGGACGTTCTGGGACACAAAGATGTAAATACGACAAAGAAGCATTATGCGGCAATCGATGAGAACCGAAGACGGCTCGCCGCCGGAGCTGTAAAGCTTCGAGAGCCGTAGATCATGATTCCGAGATCATATCAAAGAATAATAATAGATATAAGAACTTTAAAAATAGATTGTATTTTCAAAGAACAGCTTTTATAATGGGAAAAGCAAATAAAAACATGCGAATTAAGCAACATGTAATTCAGAAGAATATCAGAAAGGACTTACGACAATGCAGTTACAGCGTTTATTGAGCTATACGAGAAAAGCCGTGGATGAATATCAGATGATCGAGGATGGGGATCACATTGCAGTTGGAATTTCGGGCGGAAAAGACAGCCTGACACTACTCTATGCGCTTCATGGTCTGAAACGTTTCTATCCGAAGAAATTTGAACTCAGCGCCATCACCGTCGATCTTGGTTTTGAAGACTTTGACCTTACACCGATCCGGGAACTTTGCAAGGAAATGGAAATTCCATATACGATCGTAAAATCTGACATATATAATATACTTTTTAACATCCGTAAAGAATCGAACCCATGTTCCCTCTGTGCCAAAATGAGAAAAGGGGCTTTGAATGAGGCGATCAAGGCAGCCGGATGCAATAAAGTTGCATATGCACACCATAAAGACGACATCGTAGAGACGATGCTGCTCTCGCTCCTCTTTGAGGGTCGTTTCCATTCTTTTTCCCCGCGGACTTATCTGGATCGTATGGATCTGACCGTGATCCGTCCAATGATGTTTGTAGATGAGATGGATGTGATCGGTTTTAAGAATAAATATGATCTTCCGGTTGTAAAGAGTAAATGTCCGGTAGATGGATATACCAAACGTCAATATGCAAAAGAACTGGTGCGCCAGCTTAACACAGAGCACCCGGGGGCGAAAGAACGTATGTTCCGCGCGATCCTGAACGGAGATATAAAAGGATGGCCGGAGCGGATTTTACAGACGAGATAAATGGTTCGGCATTTAGAAAAAGCAGCGATAAGTTCCTATTTTGATAGGGGCGACCGCTGCTTTTTCTTTCTTCTGTTTTCATTCGAAACAGATCATTTTTTTACTTTCGGCTTCTTCTTTTCGTTTTTTGACGGATGAGTCGCTTTCTTTTTGGATGAGCCGGCAGGGCTCTTACTCTTCTTTCTGACGCTGTATCCAAATGTACCAAGCTGTTTTCCAAGCGACAGGTATTCTCCATGGGAATATGCGATCAGCCCTGTCTTATTCAGTTCAAATCGGTTTTTTTCATTGAGATATGCCTCGTCAGCATGAACCGCAGTTACCTTTGCAAGGAACATATGATGACTTCCAAGTTCTTTGATCTCTGTAACCTGACATTCAATATTGACCGGAGATTCCGCGATCATTGGTGCGTAAGAAAGCGTGGACGCAATTTCCGGAGTCAAATGCATTTCTTTCCATTTATCCACGTCTCTTCCGGAACGCACGCCGCAGTAATCGGTTGCGCGGATCAGTTTTTCGGTAGTCAGGTTGATCACAAATTCATTCGTCTGCCGGATCATCTCATAGGAGTAACGCTCCGGTCTTACGGAAATATAAACCATCGCCGGATTGGTGCAGATCGTTCCGGTCCATGCAACCGTCAGTATGTTCTTATTCCCGTTTTTGTCTCCGACACTGACCATAACCGCCGGAAGCGGATACAGCATGTTGCCGGGTTTCCATAGTTGCTTTGCCATTTTGCTTAAAACTCCTGTTCTCTTTATTGCCGATCGGCATCGGCTGATGTACAGCTGTTTTTTATTGCTGAAGCGCTTCCACCAGCGCAGGGACCAGCTGCTTCTTTCTTGAAACGACACCTTTCAAATGCAGATCGTCCATTTCAATGCGCAGATCAAAGGCGCTGATCGCTTTCTCTCTTGCTTCCGGACCGGTACAGAGCAATTCGGAAGATTCGGTGATGATATTGGTCAGCATAAAGAAGATCATGTTCAGACTGTGATTTTTGCGTGCCTTTTCCAGATGCGGCAGCACTTTTTCTTTGATCTCTTTTAACTCTTCTGCGCTCATCGAATTGACCTGACCGACGCCAAATACCGTGTCGTTGACTGTAAACTGTTTGAAATCCAGGAAACAGATCTCTTCTGCTGTTTTTCCGCTCAAGTTGCTTCCGGCGCGGAACATCGCCTGTGCCAGCATTTCAATATCAATTTCGGCGATTTCCGCAAGCTGGCGCGCCGACGTCTCATCCAAAGGCGTGCAGGTCGGCGAACGGAACATCAGTGTATCGGAGATGATCGCCGAACAGAGAAGACCTGCGATGGTCTTCGGAACTTTGACGTTGTTTTCCTGATACATCTGAAAAATGATCGTGGCAGTGCATCCGACCGGCTGATTTCTGAAAAAAACAGGTCCGAGTGTTTCGATACTGCTGAGACGGTGGTGATCGATGATCTCCAAAACATCAGCCTGTTCGATACCGTCCACCGCCTGATTTTTCTCATTATGGTCGACAAGGATCACCTGTTTTTTCCGGCAGTTCAGTAATCGGCGTCTGGAAATAAACCCAAGAAAATGTCCGCGGTTGTCAACAACCGGAAAATCGCGAAAACGCTTCCGCATCATCACTTCTTTTACATCATCCACATAGTCGCGCATACGGAACGTGATCAATTTTTCTTTTTTTGTCATAAAATGACGAACCGGGATACTTTGGTTGATCAGGCGGGCAACGGTAAAAGAGTCATGAGGTGAAGTGATGATCACGATCTGTTTCTCCTGCGCCTGCTTTAAAATATCGTCTGCGATCTCGGTCTCTCCGCAGATGACCATACATCCGACATTGAGATCAACGGCAAGCTGCTGTGCCTCTTTCCGATTGCTTAAAATAACAAGATCATCCTCGTCGATAAAGTCAGCCATCAATTTTCTGCTGGATGCGGCGATCCCTACTTTTCCCTTTAACAGATAACTGTGTTCATTTCCGATCACGACAGTACCGTCGATTGTTGTGGCAATATTACGGTATTGGGTACGGGCTGTCGATAAGATCGCGCTGTCATATACATCCATATAAGAGGTCGCGATATCTCCGATCGTGATCAGTCCCTCCAATTTGTTGTCCCGCGTGACCGGAAGCGTCTTAATATTTTCTTCTTTCATTTTCGACCAGGCTGTCTTGATCGAGACGGATCCTTTTACGCCCTCGATCTCCCGCATCATAACGTCTTTGACCTGTACGCGGAGATCGGTAAGTAATGCCGGCGGTTTTACGTCAAAAAAATCCAGAACGTACTGTGTTTCTTCATTTAAATGTCCCGCTCTTCTTGCATTATGGATCTTTCCGGTCAGTTTGGTGCGGAGGTCGGCATATGCGATGGCAGAACATATCGAGTCGGTGTCCGGATTTTTATGTCCGACCACATAGATTTTATCGTTGATTACACGCTGTTCCATAGCTGTTTCCCTTCTTGTCGATCGTAATTTTTCTTCTATTAGCTTGCCATTTTTTACGAAATTCGTCAACCCAAATTTTAAAGATTCCGGTGATTTTGCCTGTATTTTTCGTATCATGTATGCTATACTTAGAATATGTGATTGCAGCGCTATAATGTTTTTGTCTTAGCGTCTGCGATAACGACGAGAAGAATAAGAACGAGGTGCAGCAATGAGTGAAGAAATGAAGATTGACGACATGACACAGGGAAATGTAAAAGAAGAGACAATGGCAGATTATGAAGATCATTTTGACGATGCGAATCCATGGAACCGTGTGACAGAATATATGGAAAAGAACACGATTCTCCCGGTTAAAGTAGAAGGCGTTGTGAACGGCGGTGTGATCGTTATGGTGGAGGGACTCAGAGGATTTGTTCCGGCATCAAAATTATCTTTATCCTATATCGAAGATTTAGAAACCTATCTTCTGAAAGAGATCGAGGTAAGAGTGATCGATGTGGATCAGGCGAATAACCGTCTCGTACTCTCCGCCCGTGAGATTTTAAAAGAACGGGAAAAAGAAGAACGGGAAAGACAGATTGCAAGTGTAAAAGTAGGGACCGTGATGAGCGGAACTGTTGAGACATTGCAGAATTACGGTGCATTTGTCAAATTAGAGAACGGTCTTTCCGGATTGGTACATATCTCCCAGATTTCCAGACAGCGTGTCAAATTCCCGTCAGATGTGCTGAATGTCGGAGATGAAGTTCAGGTGAAAGTGATCGGGATCAAGGACGGCAAGATCAGCCTGAGTATGAAAGCTCTGGAAGAAGTGCAGGAAGAGCCGGAAGAAAAAGTAGAGATTCCAAAAGCGGAAGACATCGGAACAAATCTCGGTGATTTATTTAAGAACTTAAAACTCTAAATTGGTCTTAGCGTCGGTACACAAGGAATGGCTGTTCTTTGTATGCCGACACGGATTCTGCCAAATAAAAATCCCCTCCAGTTGGATAAAGTCGGACTTACCGGTTTGGAGGGGATTTTTATTGTAACATCATCAAATCTTACTGTTCTCGATACTTTCTTTTAAAAGCACATATTGTTCGATCGCTTTCGCTGTTCCGTCAATTCCAAGTTCCGAACTGTTCAGGCACAGCTCATAAGATTCTGCATCTGCCCAGCGTTTGTTCGTATAATAATTGTAGTAACTTGCTCGCTTTTTATCGGTCTTGATGATCGTTTCTTTTGCTTTATTGTCCGGAAGATCATAAAGACGGGCGATCCGGCGGATTCTCGCATTCAGATCTGCATGGATGAAAACACTTACGACGTTATCATATTCTTCCAGCGCATAGTCTGCACATCGACCGACAAGGATACACGGACCTTCATCCGCGATCTTTTTGATCGCGTCAAACTGTGCAAGAAATACTTTATGATTGATCGGCATATCCGTATATGTATTGCCGGCATATCCCATGGAGTAGGTATCCATTACTAAAGAGTAGAGAAAACTGTTCGTTGGTTTCTCATCGTGCGATTCAAAAATCTCCTCACAGATACCGCTTTCTTTCGCGGCGCGGGCAAGCATCTCTTTATCATACAGCTTGATCCCGAAATCTTCTGCAATTTTATAACCGATTTCCCGTCCTGCACTTCCGTACTGTCTTCCTATTGTGATAATCGTGTTTGTTTTCATATCGATCCTCTCCTTTACTCTGCACTTCCATATCGCAGTATACCAGATTTGGTATAAACTGTGTATGTGATGCGAAATAGTATACTACATATTATAACGGATTTCCTGCAATTTTTGAAGTAATTTTTGAAAATAATCCGGAAGAGGCGCATCAAATTCCATATACTCCCCAGTTGTCGGATGTACAATACCGAGGATCTTGGCATGCAGAGTCTGCCCCTGCAGACGAAACGGACATTTTGCGGGACCGTAAACACTGTCTCCGAGGATCGGATGCCCGATACTTGCCATATGTACACGAATCTGATGGGTACGTCCGGTTTCCAATGTACATTCAACATAGGTATAATTTCCAAATCGTTCCAATACACGATAGTGTGTCACTGCTCTTCTGCCGTTTGGAGCATGGACACTCATTTTTTTTCGGTCTGCCGGGTGGCGTCCGATCGGAGCATTGATCGTTCCGGTATCCTCTTTGAGATTTCCGTGGACGATCGCATGATACTTTCGGGTGATCGAGTGTTCTTTTAATTGCCCGGCAAGGAAATTATGTGCCCGGTCATTTTTGCAGATCAAAAGAGAGCCGGTCGTATCCATATCGATTCTGTGAACGATCCCCGGTCGGAGTACTCCGTTGATTCCGGAAAGATTTTCCCGGCAGTGAAACATGACCGCGTTGACCAGCGTGCCGCTGTAATGTCCCGGTGCCGGATGTACGACCATTCCTTTCGGCTTGTTTACGACAAGGATATCCGCATCCTCATAGAGAATGTCAAGGGGGAGGTCTTCCGGAACAATCTCAGGCAGTGTCTCCGGCTCCGGGATCTTTGTCTGTACGGATTCGTCGGTTCCCACTTTATAATTCGGTTTGACGGTATTTCCATTGACGGTGACATAACCGTCTTTGACAAGTTTCTGAATATGGGAGCGGGAAAGATCCGGCAGAAATGAAGTCAGAAATTTGTCGATCCGCTCCGGGGATCCGGTGTTTTGAAATTCAAATTCTTCCATGAAATCCTCCTGTTGATCAGTTTTTTTTCTGTTTGTTTTCTTTTACCGGGAAGATAAAATCCAGCTCCTCATCTTTGTAATAAAAGAAGATCAGGAAAGCAAACAAAAAGCAGCCGATCACAACATAACAATCCGCGACATTGAAAATTGGGAAATCGATCAGGCTGAAATAAAAAAAATCGACAACATAATTTTGAACCATCCGGTCGATCATATTTCCTACTGCTCCGGAAACTACAAGCACAGCGCAGAGACGAAGAAGTCCGAAACGCTTTTTTGCAGGGATTTTCCCGTAAATATAACCGATCAGTAAAAGAACCAGGACACCGCCGATCAGAAATAAGTATTGTTTTCCCTGAAAAATACCAAATGCTGCGCCGCGATTTTCGAGATAGCGGAATTCAAAAACGCCCGGTATCAGAACAAACGGTTCTTGATCTTTTAGAAATGTAACTGCCAGCCATTTTGTGAACTGATCGGCAAGAACTGCAAGTGCACACCAGATCAGTGCCGGCAGGTATTGTTTTGCTGAAGATGTTGTTTCTTGCTTCATAACAGGATGTCCTCCTAAATATATTTGTGGATCAAAACAGAAATCCGCTTTTTTTTGGTGACTGCCAGTTCCGAGATAAAACGAAACTTTCCCATACCCCGCACAGAAATGATGTCATTTTCGTGGACTTGATATCCGTTACTTGTGACGAGTTTTCCGTTGACAAAGACTTTTGCCCCCTCAATCAGACCGCTTAATTTATTGCGTGATGAGCCAAATGCGAGAGAAAGCAGGCTGTCCAGACGGACGGAAGCTACGGTCCCACGGATTTCTTCAAAGCGCGGCGTATAGTGGAACGTCTCCGGTTGTTCTTCGGTCACCAGCACTGTTGTATGCCGGATCCGGGTCAATTCTTCTCTCAAAAACTCTTTCATCTGCGGACGGACAAATACAAGCGCTCCGGATTCGCTTACGAGAATATCTCCTGTCTTGCTGCGGTCAATTCCGAGGTTTAACATGGCGCCGAGATAATCCCGATGCGTCAGTTCTTCCGCGTATTTTTTGTGCAGCGGTTCTATACGCAAAACACACATTTCATCCGGGAAAAATAGTTCCTGTAAATTTTCTGTACGCAAAGAAAGAGCATCAGGAAGAAATGCGACCATCTGACGCTCTGCGAGTTCATATCCGCCAAAGACTCTGTACTGCGAATAGAGAGAGTCTTTGGGCAGTGAATGTAAAATATGTAATTCATTTGGATTCAGAAAATCTGAATACGTGATGATGTCTCTGTGATAGGCAAGCCGTGATAATTCCAACAGCCGCTTTTCCAGTAATTGTTCTTCTTTTTGCATTGTAACCTGAGCCTAGAATCTTCCGCGTACAGTCGGCTGTTCCATGGAACCGCTGAGCAGATCCTGAAGATCTCCGGAAATATCAACATTGGTCGGGGTTACAAGGAAAATGTAATTTGAAATCTTCTGCAGATTTCCGCTTATGGCAAATGTCGCACCGGAAATAAAATCAATGATCCGCTGGGCGATCTCTAAATCCATCCCCTCCAGATTCAGGATCACAGTACGTCCGGCAAGAAGTGTCTCCGTGATCTCTCTGGAATCATCCACAGACGTCGGTTTTACGACGCACACTTCCATATTGGCGTTGCCGCGTCTGGATGCAGGCTGCCGCATCGGCGTCACTTTGCTGCTGTTCGCCGGTGCAAACTGATTATTTTCCTCTACGTCAAAATCATCATATTCGTCCTTGGTGTGGCTTTTCTTTCCAAAAAGAGAACGACGTGGTTTCTCGTCATAATCGTCTTCATAAAATTCATCGTCATCATCGTAGAATTCGTCATCATCATAATCATCATCATTCAATTTCATAATATCAAGAAACTTATCAAACACACCCATAATTATACTCCTATCTCGTGTCTCTCAGAGATACACATTTTTTTAGTGGAATCACTTTCTCTTTCGGATGGAATCTCATCGACGTTAGATCGAATAATCCCGCGCGCCGAAAATGCCCGTCCCTACCCGGACCATCGTAGCGCCCTCCTCAATGGCTACTTCATAATCATTAGTCATACCCATCGAAAGTATACTCACATTAACATTATCAATGTTTTTCTGCATAATGTCAACAGATAATTTTTGTAAAGTCCTGAAAATTGTTCGATTTTCTTCTGAATTTTGAACAAAAGGTGCAATTGTCATCAATCCCTGAATCCGAACATGCGGAAACCGGGCGATTTTTTCGATGAGCGGGATCACCTCGCCAGTATGCACACCGAATTTACTTTCTTCCTGAGCCACATTCACTTCAATCAAAATGCTGACAATACAATTCTTTTTTGCAGCTTCTTTCTCGATCGTCTCGGCAAGTTTGAGGGAATCGACCGAATGGATCAATTCTGCTTTGTCAACGATATATTTGACTTTGTTTGTCTGCAGATGTCCGATCATATGCCAGTGAATATCTTTCGGAAGCACTTCGTATTTTTCGGTCAGTTCCTGTACTTTGTTTTCTCCGAATGTCCGGATGCCAAGCTGATATGCCTCCTTGAGATCTTCCACCGGTTTCGTCTTGCTGACTGCGATCAGCGTCACCTCTTCCCGTTTTCTTCCGGCACGTCTGCAAGCCGCCTGTATCCGCTGTTCGACTTCTTCTAAATTTTCTTTTATCACTGCTTTTCTTCTCTCCTCTCCGTGTAACATATAATGGTGTTATTTTATTGAAATACAACTTCATCTTCTTCTACGGTTGTGCCATCCTGCACGATATGATCATAATTTTTCAGACCATACGCCGTATTTTCTTCTACAATATAGTAAGCGTCATTTTCACAAAGTATATGAACCTGTTCAAAAACAGCATATCCCTTATTAATATTGTATACGCCCTGAAGCGTCCGTTTTTCATTTGGGCGGAATGTTTCTGTTGATTCCGGTTTCACAAGAACCGTATGCTTATCCAGTTCGTTTGGATTCACATAGACGTATCCATCCTCACTTTCTGCATAAACCGTAATATCCTGATAGGTGATCTCTCCGTCTTTTTGGATCATGATCCCGGTGGAGGAACCGGAACCGCTGGATGTAAGGTATTCTTTTGGAATCATATAAAACGGCTTTTCCACAACGGCGCTTTTGGGGATTTTCAGACCGCTTTCGTCTTCCATGATCAGCTCGATGTGAAGATACCGGTCTTCACAATATCGGATCATCGAGTCTGTGTAAGTCAGTTTTCCGAAATACGTTCCGTCTTTCTGCAGGATTGAAAAGTCAGCCCAGATCGTTTCGCTGTCTTTATCGATCCGCGTCTTGATCTGTTCGGTATCTGCAAGCTCTTTTGCCGTTGTATCACTTAATTCTACATAAACATTCCATGTCTCGTCTGTCACCAGCTTATAGACCGGTTCGCCGGCTGTAACTTCCATCTGGTCTTCGAGACTGTGGGATTCATAGTGGCTTCGGTCAAAATCGGAACTTTTCAGCGTATCCTCCGTAACTTCTTCATATCCGTCAAATGTACGAACGATGATCCCGTCTCTCAGCGCCGGATAAGCGGCGGCTCCTCCCACGCTCGCTGCGATCTGTTCGTTGATCTGCGCAGTCTTGCTGCGGTTCGAAGCAGTCTGCAGCAAAGTGCTGTATTCATTTTTTAACGAATAGACTGAGGAAAATTTCTGAGAATTGAAATTCTCGTTAAAATTTTGGATGCTTAACGTCAGTGAACGTAGTTCTTCATTGTTTAGCGCAGTCTCCAGAGTTTCTTCTTCATTTTCCAGCGTCAGTTTATCCGGAGAGAGAGCATACACGCTGCTTCCGGCTTTTACTTTGCTTCCCTCGTTTTGAAAATAGCTGACGTATCCGGACGTTTCCGCAGGGACGACCATCTCTTCTCTCAAAACCAGACCGGTGTAGGAATTATCTTTTACAATACTCCCCTCCCGTACTTCATAGACGGAAATCTTTTTGGATGTCGCATACATCCATATCGTAACGATCAGATAGACGAATACAAGAGCGAAGATCAAGATTCCGATGTTCATCTCGCGTCTTGTTTTGAAGCGACGCATACTGACCAGTTTTTTATTTTTTGTTTTCTTTCTTTGCTTTGTCAAAATAGTAATTCCTCCGACAAGTTTTCAATAACTTATTAAGTATAACATTTTTATGGGTATATTTCCAGTTTTTATGGCAACAATATAAGCAGCGAACGGAAAAACGCCACAGAGTTTTTCTGCGGCAAAAAGGAGGAATTCATATGAAATGGTTCGACAATACTGCACTGACAATTGTGATCATAGGAGCCGTCAACTGGCTTTTGGTCGGAATATTCCGCTTTGATCTTGTAGCATATCTGTTTGGAAATTTAAGCTGGCTCTCCAGAATCATTTATACGATCGTAGGGCTGTGCGGTTTGTATCTTCTCAGTCTCTACGGGCGGATCAGCCATCCGGAGGAATGATGAGGAGGAAGTAAAAATGTCTCTGATTAAGAAAAACGCTCAGACTTCACAGTCTGGGCGTTTTTCTGTCAGGGAAGTTTTTCCCCTCATTTGTATTTATTTATCCCGGATTCCGGCAGTCAGAAGCTGGGACATATAAGTATAAAGTGTCGGCTTGTCACCGGCACCCATGATCACCGAAATATAAGGATTATTTTCTGCGTCTTCCTCATATAAAATAACACAGTTCCCCGCCTCATTGGTTGTTCCTGTTTTCCCGCCTAATACAGTGACACCTTCCGGCATTGGAGCCTCTCCCGACGAATAGTAGTTCGTTGCTGCCCAGACGTCGGTTCTCACTGTGTTGTCTGCACCTGTAATGTGAACCGTATACTCTTTCTGTGAGATCAAGTCGATAAAACGCTCGTCTTTTGCGCAGGCATTAAAAATCAAATACAGATCATATGCGGTTGTATAGTGATCTTCGCTGTGTAGCCCGTGCGGATTGACAAAGTGGGAATTGACAGCACCCAGATTCCATGCTTCCTGATTCATCAGCTCCGCAAATTTCTCCACCGATCCGGAAATGTGTTCGGCGATCGCGGTGGCACAGTCATTGCCGGAATAAAGCAACAGACCGGCGAGCAGATCCCCGAGTGTAAGCCGGTCTCCGGTCTGAAGTCCGCATACCTGTTCGTCCGGTGCAAACGATGTTGCGTTCTCTCCAACCGTGACGACATCATCCGGATTTCCGTATTTTAACGCAAGATATGCCGTCATAAGCTTGGTTGTACTCGCCGGATAAAGTCGGTCATGGATCCGGTCTGCATAAAGGACTTTTTCTTCTTTCAGATCAAACAATCCCGCCGCATGAAAGGTTGGGTCTTCGGTGTAACCATCCAGAGCAACGTCTTCGGCTGCAACGCAGAGATCTTCTGCAAACAGAGTTCCACGATACAGATCCTTTGTATACTGACCAGCTTCATAAGCCTCCGTATAAGCGGTCGGTGATGATGCACATCCGCCGAATAACAGGAAAGAAGCAAGGATCAGACCGCTGACCCCTGCTGTTTTTTTGAGTTTATTTGTACATTTCACGCCAGTCTAAATCTCCTCTGTCCAGTGCAAGTATCAGTGCTTCTGCTGTTGCAATGTTCGTCGCCATCGGGATATTGTACATATCACAAAGCTTCACAATATCGTTGACGTCCGGTTCATGTGATTTCGGAGCGAGCGGATCCCGGAAGAAAATAAGAAGATCCATATCGTTGTGTTCGATCTGCGCTCCGAGCATCTGCTTTCCGCCGAGATGCCCCGGAAGATATTTGTGGATACTTAAATTGGTGACACTTTCGATCAGAAGACCGGTAGTTTCCGTGGCAAACAAATGATGTTTGCTCAGGATCCCGCGATAGGCGATGCAGAAATTCTGCATCAGCTTTTTTTTGGCATCATGTGCGACTAATCCAATATTCATATTCTGCTCTCCTCTATGATTCATATTTCTTTGGCTGAAGACCGACATTCAATACAAATCCGATGCCCATGTACAGACAGACAAGGGAAGTCAGTCCATAACTGACAAACGGAAGAGAAATTCCGGTATTCGGGAATAACATGGTCGCCACACTGATGTTGATAAAACTCTGGATTCCAATCAGTGCGGCTATGCCGGCGCAGATGATCCTGCCTCCGGTGTCTTTTGCCTTCATGCCAATTAAAATGCAGTCTATCACAATTAATAATATCAAAATTATGACGACACAACAACCCACAAATCCCAATTCTTCTCCGATAATTGCAAAAATAAAGTCTGTCTGCGGCTCAGAAATGAAATTTCCGTTTTTTACAGACGTCGTCGCGTCACTGTTGTAGCCTTTTCCGGTTAATTTTCCGGAACCGATCGCTTTGATCGAGTTGAGCTGCTGATATGCCTCTTCGGATTCGTACTCTTCCGGCTCCAGCCATGCCAGAATACGATTCTGCTGATATTGATGGATCAGCGGCTGGTTCGGCTGTATAACGATCACGAACAGGATCACTGCAGTCGGGATCGTTATGGCTAAGACTGTCCCGATGAACTTATAGCTTAATCCGCCCATAAACATCAGGACGCAGAATAAAAGCGCCAGACAGATCGTATTGGAAAGATTCGGCTGCTTGTAGATCAGGATCAGGGACGGCAGGATCAGCGCGATCCCCTGTATGATCGTTTTTTTATCGTTGATGTCCCGTTCCCGATTCATCAGAAATTTGGCAAAAAATAAAATCATGAGCAGTTTGGTCAAGTCGGACGGCTGAAACTGGATAAATCCGAGGTTCAGCCATCTTGTCGCACCGTTTACGGTTTCTCCAAACAGAAGAACGGCCGCGAGCAGTACAAGATTGACTGCATACATCACCCAATAAAATTTTAAGATCCAATTATAATCGATCAGCGAAATGATAAACATGGCGATCAGCCCAAGGATCACTCCCTGTAGCTGACGCCACTGCAGATCAGCCTGCGCGCTTCCCACGATAAAAACTCCGATGATGGAAAGAGCGGTCACAAGAATGACCAGACTGAACCGGTAATCTTTCAGATGATACCGCTGTTTCAGATTTTGAATATAACCTTTCAATTGTTCTTTCAATCGTTTTCTCCTGTATATTTGATATGTATATCTGATCTTGTTATCTGTATGTTAAAATGTTCCCGGCTGATCTCCATATATTTGGAAAGTATATGATAGAGATCGGCGGATAGTTTTTCGGTAATATCGGGGGTACACTGCATCCGGTCTGCGCCCAGCAGAGCCTTCAGTCTGTCTTTTGCAATCTGAACCGATGCCGTACTCATACTCTCTCACAGCCTCCTTAATTCTTATGGAATAACTGTGTGAACCGATGAAAGAATCCATCGCTTTTTGTAAAGTCCGGGATCGGGATCTCCTCTCCTAAGATCCGTCGGCAGACATTGGAATATGCGCGTCCGGCAATACTGTCGCTGCCGACGATCGGTTCCCCCTGATTTGTTGCGATGACGATCTGTTCATCATCCGGAATGACTCCGAGCAGGTCAATAGCGAGAATCTCCGACACATCTTCCACCGACATCATATCTCCGCGGCGTACCATATCGATCCGAAGCCGGTTGATCAGAAGCTCATTTTTTTTGATCCCTTGGGTTTCTAAAAGCCCGATGATGCGGTCGGCATCCCGGATTGCGGAAACTTCCGGCGTCGTTACGACGATCGCACGGTCTGCTCCTGCGATCGCATTTTGGAATCCCTGTTCGATGCCGGCCGGGCAGTCGAGAAAAATGTAATCAAAGTCCGATCGGAGTTCTGAAACCAGTTTCTGCATCTGTTCCGGTGATACGGACGTCTTGTCTTTTGTCTGTGCGGACGGAAGCAGATACAGATCCGGAAAACGCTTATCACGGATCAGCGCCTGTTTCATACGGCAGTTGCCTTCAATGACGTCAACCAGATTATATACGATCCGATTTTCCAATCCCATTACAACGTCCAGATTCCGAAGCCCGAGATCGGTATCGATCACGACAACTTTCTTTCCGGACTGTGCCAGCCCGATTCCGATATTTGCTGTCGTTGTCGTCTTACCAACCCCGCCTTTTCCTGATGTGATGACTATTACTTCTCCCATGTTGTCTTTCCTCCTGCAACTTCTTATTCATTCGACCAATCCGCAAGTGGATCCAAATAGATCCGATTGCCGTCCAGTGTCGCGACTTTCGCCCCTTTGATCAGAAGACTTTCCTGATAAATGAGTTGTCTTCTCGCCTCTACATCCGCGATCCGCAGCTGTTTGGGCTGCATGGAAAGGGCTGCGATGAACGCCGCGCGGTCTCCGGCGGCACCGGCATGTACAAAGCCGTGCAGCGCGCCAAGGATCACGACGCTTCCTTTGGAAATGACCTTGGCTCCGAGTTCTACGTCTCCAAGAATCACAATACTGGTATCGGATTCTACCACCTGCTTTTTGCCAAGCGTACCTTTATAGAACTGCCCGTCCCGTTTCCGAACATTGGAAAGCGTGCGTTCTACAACACTTTTGTATGCAGTTTCATTGGCTGGGTCGCCATCTATGATACAAACCACATCAATTCCGGTTGTGTTACTGATCAGATCCAGTACCGCCTGTTCTTCCAGATACGTCAGACGGCGTCCCAAAAAACGGACGGCCATCTGCGCCCCCTGAAAGAATTTTGCGGAATTACGGAATTTTTCTTCCATACTTTTCATAAGTATATCAAAAGAAACTTCGGAATCCATATAAATTTCCATACCATAGCGATTGCCTTTTACTGTAACCAGCCTGTCCATCCTCTCACATCCTTTTTAATCTCCTGCGACCGCAGCGCCAAGTTCGGAAGCGGTTCCGGTGATGATCTCATTGATATCTCCAAGCTGGTATTTTGCTTTTACGATATCGCGACCGATCTCCGCCGCATACGACGAACTATAACCATTTGCGATCCTGACTGCGATTGCGATTTCCGGTGCATCTGCCGGTGCAAATCCGACAAACAGTCCATGATCCGGATGAATCTCACTTTGCTGTGCAGTACCGGTCTTACCTGCCATCTGAATACCGAGCCCGGAAAAACTTGCGGTGCTGTTGATCATGGAGATCATACCCTGATGGATCAGGTTCCATGTCTCATCCGATACTTCATCGATCGTACTGACCACAGTCGGTTCGTAATTCTTGATGATCTTTCCGTCCGGATCCGTTGTCTTCGACAAAAGTGAAAGTTTGTAGACCGTTCCCTTGTTGGCGACAGCGGCAACATAGCGGTTGAGCTGGCTGACTGTAAAGTTGTTGGTTCCCTGTCCGATGGCACTTTGTACGGAATACTCATCCGAAATCTGAGGTTCGGATTCCGGGATCTCCAGACCGGTAGTCTCACCGAGCCCGAACATCTCCGTATACTTTGCCAGTGTTTCGACACCCTTATCACTGTCGTAGTTGCCCTCTTCGTCCAGCCCCAACTGATACCCCACTTCGTAGAAGTAGTTGTTGCAGGACACGTCCAGAGCGGATACAACGTTCAGCGCGCCATGTGCTCCCGGATAGATCCAGCAGCGTGGGCTTGGTGTTACTTTGTCAAATTCCCCGGAACAGACGAGCACAGTGTCTCCTGTTACGATCCCCTCTGTCAGGGCTGCCACAGCAGAGATCATCTTGTAGGTAGATCCGGGCGCTGTTTTCTCCTGCGTCGCGTTGTTATAAAACGGACGGGATAAACCGGTCACAAGCTGATTATAATAGGTGGAATCCATCGTATTTGCAAGCCGGTTGTTGTCGTATCCCGGATAGGATACGCATGCAAGTACTTCTCCCGTATTCGGATCACTGACCACAGCGGAACCGGTACAAGGCTCCAATGCCAGTTGTCCCGGAGTGATCTCCAGATTCGCAATCTTCTGAGTCAGCCATGTGAACGGATCCACACTGCCGTCACGCAGACCATTGTATTGTCCCTCATCCATCGGAAGAACACCCTGCTCATATGTGATCGCACAGATCTGTGCACCGGTGACTCCTCCTGATTTTATAAGATATTTGTAGAGAAGTTTGTCGAAATTCATATCCGAAATCAAATAATCTTGCAAAAATGATAAAATCGCCTGATAAACCTCCGCGGAATCCGAATATCGTTCGGAAGAAATGTATTCGGACAATTGGGAAGTATCGATCCAGTTTTTGGAGATCGCATACGTCAAAAACTGATTCAGGCTGATGGATTCCTCAGTCGTCCAAGCCTGATAAGTCGCATCGGAAGTATCGATCTTATCACTCATAAGAATATTTGTGGCTTCCTGCAGTACATTTATAGAAATGTAGTCCTGATAAGCCTGCATCTCCGCTCCCAGACTATTGTAAGGTGTTGTCCCGTTCAGTTCCGCCATGATCTCTGCAAGCGCAGCCTCTTTCCTTGCGGAAAAGGTCGCATAGACCTCCTGTTCGGTCACACCCGCATCTTCCGTATTGAAATGTGCCTCGTCAATGATCTCGTTGGCGATAAAGGCATGGTAAGCATCATCTGCCGGAATAATGATCTGACTGGAATCCGTCGTTTCACTCGGATCATAGTTCATAACGTTCCGAAGTTTGGACAGTACGATACCGGCAATTTTTTCTTCCAGGATCTGGTAGGTGTACTCCTGCAGATCTTTGTCGATCGTCAGATAGACGCCGTTTCCCGCGCCCTGCTCGGTGTAGCTGACCGTATCGGTCACTTTTCCGACGCTGTCCACATAAAACGTCATCTCTCCCTTTTCCCCTTGCAGGACATTGTCCATCGTCTGTTCCAGTCCGGATTTTCCCACAATGTCCGAAAGAGAATACCGCTTCTTTTCGTCTTTATCTAACGCATCGTATTCTTCCTGAGAGATCTTTCCGGTGTAGCCGATGATGGATGCGAAATATTTGCTGTCCGTATAACGGCGGAGCGATTCTTCTTCAATATCAATTCCCTCCAGCTTGTCCAGATTCTCCATGATCGCGGCGGCGGTTTCGTCGCTGACGTCGGAAGCCAGTACGGTCGGGATAAATTTCTGGAAACTGTTGAGTCCGATCGCATAACGCATATTCACCAGCTTCAACACATAAGCCGGATCCAGGTTTTTTATGTCAATATCATATCCGTAAGTCTCATCGGTACATAGATAACGGATCAGTTCGTCCGGCGTTGCATTCTTCTGTGCTTCGGTAAGATCATCCGTATAACTTTTACCGTATACATCGGCAATAAAACGAAGACGCTGTGTTTCATTCGTCTGCGTAAATTGGTAATTCCCGGCAGAATCCAATACGATCCCGAAACTGTTGATCACAGAATCCCCGTGAGATTCCACGATCTCAATCACATGCTCTAAAATCTTGTTTAAGGTTTGGTTCTTCTCACTTCCGGAAGCAAGCGTATCTTCAAACGTGACGGAATAAGCCAGTTCATTGTATGCGAGAAGATTTCCGTTCCGGTCGTAGATATTGCCGCGGGTTCCGGGAATCTCCCGTGTCTTGCGGATCTGCATCTTATAATTTTCCAGATAGTAATCTCCTTTGACAATCTGCAGATAAAACAGACGGCTGATCAAAATGGCGGATAAGATACAGAATACCAGGATCAGCACAAAAAGCCGGGATTCCAAAATCCGGTTTCCGAAGTCTTTGATGCGTCTTAAGATTCGATTAAACAAATTTACTTGCACTCCTTTTTTCTTCTGCGTCTAATTTATGGTTGATAAAAAGTATGACCGGATATAACAGCAGTGTCACTGCTATTGTATATATGAGCTCCGGGATGATAATATGACTTAAATAATGCAGAAAATCAAATTCACTCCGAAGCAGGAACATCAAAAGATAGATCACAAGCCCATATACAAATTCACTTGCCGAGATCAGGATCAGCGGCAGCTTGATATCTTCGTCAAAATACATCTGTTCAAATAATCCGTTCACATAACCGATCAACAGATAAATCAGGGCATAGAATCCAAGAATATTTCCAAACTGGATATCGATGATCAGTCCGGAAAAAAATCCGATCAACATCCCCTCTTTTGGTCCGCGCATAAATCCGTATGCCGCGGTCACGACCAGCATCAGATTCGGCTTTATGGATGCAAGGGCAAGATGCGGAAACAACATGCACTGTAAAAGAAAGCAGACCAAAACAACGATCGACGTTACGATCCCGCGTCGTATTTTTATGGATTTCATCGTCTCCTCCTTATTCTGCCGGTGTTCCGGTCATTGCGTCTTTCGTTTTTGTGATAACGAGCACTTCCTGCAGATTCTTAAAATCGACCACCGGGGTAATGTAGCCGGAACGTGTCAGGTTATTGGAATCAACGCTGACTTCGCTGACATAACCGATCAAAATCCCCTGTAAATATTTATCGCTGATGTAGGAAGTTACGATCTGTTCGCCGATCTCTACAACGTTATCATTATTTTCCATCTGTTCAAAGCGGATCCGTCCGCTGTTGATCAGTGACAGATCTCCGCGGATGATGCATTTATCGGAAGTGGACAATACCATTCCGCTGACATTGCTGGAGTCATCGATGATCGAGCGTACCGTTGCCCATGTCGGACCGACCTGCGTTACGATCCCGACCAGTCCGTTTCCGGCAATGACATTCATATCGACTTCGATGCCGTCCTTACTTCCTTTGTCGATCGTAAAGGAGCTGAACCAGTTGCCGGAATCTTTGCCGATCACATGAGCGGCAACCTTTTCATATTCCGCATAATTCTGATCCAGTTTGTACAATTCCTGAAGCCGTTCCAATTCATACTTGTCTTCCTGAAGATTGTTGTTCTCGATCAGAAGTTCGTCAACCTGCGCCTGCAGCGTTTTGTTCTCTTTTTGCACCTGCTTGAGTGTCTGGAAGTTATCGCTCATGTCTCCCATCCACTCTCCGATCCGGCTGATCCCTTTCTGCATCGGAATGACAGTCAGATTGGCGGCGACTTTAAACGGTCCGGTGACCTTTCCGGAAAATACGGAAAGCAGCATCAAAAGGACACAGAGCAAGGACAGACCGAACAGCCAATATTTATTTGTCTGGGATGTTTGATTCTTTTTTTTCATATTACCTCAACCACCTGTAATCTTCGTCTAACATGGAATATGTCAGTTTCTTATAAATGTGTTTATCCTGTGCGATGGCGCGCAGACCTTTTACCGCACAGAGTTCCGGTTCTTCGGCAACGGCAACGGGAAGTCCCGTGCTCTCCTGAAGATAAGTAGAAAGACCTTTCAAATTAGCAAGCCCGCCGGTCAGGCAGATCCCATTTTTAAGGATTCCCTTTCGCACATCCGGCGGCGTCCGCTCATACATGACGCGGATCGCTTCGGTGCATTCCTCCAACGGTTCTTTCATTGCGGCGCGCACCAGACTGATCGGGATTTTCTTTGTATTGGGAACTCCTGAGATCAGGTCGCGGCCGGAAACCGAAAGCGACGCGCTGTCTCCCTGTGTAAAAATACCGAACTCTTTTCGGAGAGATTCGGCAGTTGTCCGACCAATTAAAAAGTCCTTGCTGTGACGTACAAGATGGATGATCGCCTGATCGAATTGTTCCCCTCCGATCTTTAAGAGCCGGTTCAGCACCATACCGCCGAAAGCAAGTACCGAAAGTTCCGTCGTGCCTCCGCCGATATTGACAACCATCACGCCGGGCGTTTCATCCACAGGAAGATCGGCTCCGACACCGTCCGCCAATCCGCGTTCTACAATACGCACAGACTTCGCGCGGGCGGAAGAATGAGAGACAAGATCATAAAACGCACGTTTTTCCACTTCTGTCACATCGGTTGGCACTGCGACCAGATATTCCGCCCCTCTGGAAAACTGGCGTTCTTTTTTGAGCAGATTTTCCAGCAGATACTGCATATCGTCGAAATGGGCGATGACCCCGCCCTGCATCGGAAATACGACCTGAATATTGTCCGGTGCTTTTTCGTACATGGCAAACGCATCGTCTCCGGAGGCAAAAACGGTTGTGTTGTCCTTCATCGCAATGACATTTTTTTCTTTCCAGATTTCATTTTTTTTCAGATCAAAGACTTTGATCTCATATGTACCGAGATCAAGCCCGTAGACATTTCTTCCTATCACTGAATAACCCCTTCTTCCCGCAGGCTGACATAGCGGTTGTCTCCGATGATGATATGATCCAGAAGTTCGATCCCGATCATCTCCCCTGCATCATGGATCCGCTGTGTCACCAGAATATCTTCCCGGCTCGGTGACGGATCACCGCTGGGATGATTGTGCAGTAAAATAATATAGACTGCATTTTTCTGCAGCGCCTCTACGAACAATTCACGCGGCGAAACAATGGAAGCATTTACGGTCCCTTTTGAAATATCTGACTCCCCGATCAGTCTTGATTTCGTGTTCAGAAGCAAAAGCTTCATGCTCTCCCGCTTCTGATGCCGCATATCTTCCATATAATATTGTGCGACTGACGACGGCGTCCTGAAATCCAGTTCACATCCGGCAGTCGCTTTCGCAAGCCGTTTGGCAAGTTCAGACAGACATAAGATCTGGATCGCCTTTACTTTCCCGATGCCACGGATCTTCCGTAACTGCTCATACGACCAGTTATGGATATTGAGGATCCCTCCCGGCAGTAACGACGGATACAGAATATGTCTGGCGAGCTGTAATGCACTCTCCCCTCTTGATCCCGAACGGAGCAAGACGGCAAGCAGCTCGATATCTGTCAGATGTTTCGCACCGAAACGCTCACATTTTTCGTAAGGCCGTTCTTCACTGCAAAGTTCTTTTATCTTTTCCATGCACACAATCCTGCTGCGCATGACACAATTCAACAACTTATTTTAGCATAATTCAGAAACAGTGTATAGGGCTAGCTTCTTAAAATTTTGTGAACAGGTGTACGAAAAAATTCATTTTATGATCCGAAAGGTGCAAATTTCCCGATCAGCGCTTCTGCTGTTTTCATTCCGTCCATTGCAGCGGATGTGATCCCGCCGGCATATCCTGCGCCCTCTCCGCAAGGGTAGAGACCGGTGACACTGCTGTTGAACTGTTCATCACGACATATCCTGACAGGGGAAGACGTTCGGCTCTCCACACCGGAAAGCACCGCGTCCTCCCGGGCAAATCCATGGATCTTTTGATCCATTCTTTTGATCCCCTCCTCCAGAGAAGCGGCCAGTTCTTCCGGAAAGACCGAACGCACATTGGCAAACTCCCATTGTCCACGGATCTGAGGGACAACTGCGCCCAAAGCTTCACTTGTTATATTTCTGCAGAAATCTCCAAAACACTGTACCGGAACGTTTCCCTTTGCGAGCTGATAGGCTTTTTGCTCCAATTCGCGCTGGAATGCCACGCCTGCGAGCGGGTGCGCCGTATCATTTCCGGTTGCTTCACGGTTCGCGATGAATCCTTTTGCAGGAAAATCATCCGGTGTGACCGTCACAATGACCGCGCTGTTCGCATTTTCCCCGTCCCGGTCGTGGTAACTCATTCCATTGACGGCAAGCCGGTCCGGTTCGGAGGATGCGTTGACCACATAACCGCCCGGACACATACAGAACGTATAGACGCCGCGACCGTTTTCCAGATTTTCCGTCAATTTATACGCTGCTGCCGGAAGTTTGTCAGCCATCTGCGCGCCGTACTGAGATTCCTGGATCATTTGCTGCGGATGTTCGATCCGTACGCCCACCGCAAATGATTTTGCCTGCATCAAAATGTTATGATCATACAGCATCTGAAACGTATCCCGCGCACTGTGTCCGATCGCAAGCACGGCAATTTCTGCGTCCAACTGTTCGGTCTCATTTACAAGAACGCCTCTGAGCTGATTTCCCTCGATCACCAAGTCTGTCGCCTTGCTGTGAAAACGAACTTCTCCGCCAAGACGGACGATCTCTTTTCGCATCGCCGGAATCACTTCAGAAAGCACATCTGTTCCGATATGTGGTTTTTGATCGTAAAGAATCTGCTCCGGCGCACCGAATTGTACAAACGTTTCCAAGACAAAGCGGTTCCGTCCGCACTTATCTTTTACAAGTGTATTCAATTTTCCGTCGGAAAATGTGCCTGATCCACCCTCGCCGAACTGTACGTTGGACTCCGGTTTCAAAGAGCCTGTTGTCCAAAAGGCATTCACGTCCTGCATCCGTTCTTCCACAGAAGCGCCCCGTTCCAGCAGAACGGGACGGTACCCCTCTCTCGCCAGCAAATAGGCGCAAAACAATCCGGCGGGACCGGCGCCGATGATGACCGGACGGTGATGCAAAGATTCTGCTCCGTGTGCCGGTGTTTCGTACCGGGTCGGAGTAATCTTCTGTACTTTATTTTTCAGACGTTTTAAAAGCTTTTCTTCCCGCAGTGTTTTTACATCGATCGTATAAACATAAAAAATCTGCGGCTTTTTCCGTGCGTCAACGGAGCGGCGGAATATCTGAAATCCGAGAAGCTCCTCTTCCGAAATGTGAAGCAGATGCAGTACTGCCTGCTTTAAGTCGGACTTGGAGTGTCCGACAGGTAATTTTAGCTGATTGATTCTAAGCATCGTATTTTCTTATTCTCCTTTTCCGGACTTCCGGCGCTTTTTCCCGCAACATAGCCGCTGGACCACGCCCACTGCAGATTATATCCGCCGCAGATCCCGTCCACATCCAGAAGTTCTCCGGCGAAATAGATTCCCGGTACATAGCGTGATTCCATGGTTTCCGGATCCACTTCTCTCGTATCGACTCCGCCGCGGCAGATCTGTGCCTGTTCATATGCATTCGTTTTTGTGATCGTCGTCTCAAAATGTTGGATCAAATGCACCAGTTTCCAGATATCTTCATCCGAAAGACATCGGACAGCGTCCGTCAGATCCAGCCGGCTCAGGCGCAGTAAAAGATCCCCCAGTTTGTTCGGAAACAGACCGACCAAAAAAGTATTTAGTGTTTTTTCCGGTCGTGTGGAAATCCGTTCCTTTAAGAAAGCAAAACAAGTATTTTCAGAAATGTCGGGCATGAAATTCAAAACCGCTTTGACCGGCTTCTTTTCGTAGAGCGCTTTTGCCGCAAAACGGCTGACCTGAAAAACCGGGATCCCAGCAATCCCATAATTCGTCAATTGGATTTCTCCGGTATCTTCGGCAAGTGTCTGCTCTCCTACATAAAGTGTCACCCTGCCCTGCACGCGGATCCCGGCGATTTCCTTGTAAAAGGATTCGGCGCAGTGAAGCTGTACCAGCGCCGGAAGAACCGGAACGATCGAATGCCCAAGAGATTTGGCAAGATCATATCCGCTGCCGTCCGATCCGGAAATATTGGATGCTTTTGATCCTGCAGCGAGGATCACGGCATCACAAGTCCATGTATTTTGCGTTGTTTTTATGGAAACCGGATGATTCTTTTTTGTTTTTTTTCTATCGCTTTTGTCTTTGGTTCCTCTTTTTTCTTCCGGCTCGGCAGTCTCTGTTCTGACTCGGAAACCGTGTTTGTGAGGAATGATTTCCTGACAGGTCGTATTGCATCGGATCCGGATCGAGAGCCGTTCACATTCCATGACCAAAGCATCTGCCACAGCCTGTGCCTGATCGGAATTGGGATAAAGATAGCCGTTCCTCTCCTTTGGGCAGATGCCAAGATCGCGCAAAAATCCTACGGTCTTTTGCTCGTCGAACTGCCGGATGACCTGCCAGGGAAATTGCGGATCATCTGAGCGGTAACAAGATGGGGTCTGGACAAAATTGGTATAGTTGCAGCGACCGTTCCCGGTGGAAAGTATTTTTTTCCCCGGAAATGCATTCTGTTCGATGATAGTAACTTTTGCACCGTTTGCAGATGCAGCGATGGCGGCCATCATTCCCGATGCACCGCCTCCGATAACGATAATGTTTTTCATATTGCCCGCTCCAGCTGTTCTTTCGTGACGATCCCGGCATTTAAAAGCTGCTGCAAGGAACGCAGGATTCCGAGCTTCGCATGCGGCCATGTAAGACCTCCCTGAAAGTAAACCGCATACGGTTCTTTGATCGGACCGTCTGCACTTAATTCAATCGAGGATCCCTGCACAAATGCGCCGGCCGCCATGATCACATCACTGTCATACCCCGGCATCGCCCACGGTTCCGGCGTCACATAACTGTCCACCGGCGCAGCCGCCTGGATTCCCTGACAAAATGCGACCACCCCCTCCGGCGTGCCAAGCGTGACTGCCTGAATGATATCGTGACGGGATTCCCTGCCGTTCGGGATCACATCAAATCCGAGACGTTCGTACAGATTGGCTGCAAATACGGCGCCTTTTAACGCGCTGCATACAACAGTCGGCGCAAGGAAAAATCCCTGATAAAAGGACTGCATAACGCCCAGCGATGCTCCGACTTCTTTTCCGAGTCCCGGAGAAGTCAGACGATAGGCGCAGTTTTCGATCAGATCCGCTTTTCCTGCAACATAGCCTCCGATCGGTGCAAGACCGCCGCCCGGATTCTTGATCAGCGATCCGACGATCAGATCCGCTCCGACGTCGCTAGGCTCGATCGGTTCGACAAATTCACCGTAGCAGTTGTCAACCATGCAGATTACATCCGGTTTGATCTTTTTGATAAATGCGATCAGCTCCCCGATTTTCTCCACAGAATAACTCGGGCGTGTCTGATAGCCTTTGGATCGTTGGATCGTCACCAGTTTTGTCTTCTCGTTCAATGCTTTTTCGATCGCCGGATAATCAAAGTACCCGTCTTCCAGAAGATCTACCTGCCGGTAGGTCACTCCATATTCCGCAAGAGAACCGTTGGATGGGCGGATACCTATCACTTCCTCCCACGTATCATCTGGTTTCCCTACCGGCGAAAGTAATTCATCCCCCGGACGTAAATTTGCGGAAAGCGCAAGCGCCAGCGCGTGAGTTCCGCAAGTGATCTGTGGACGGACCAATGCGGCTTCCGTATGAAAGGTATCCGCGTATACCTGTTCCAATGTATCCCGTCCCATATCATTGTATCCATATCCGCTTGCGTATTGAAAGCATCCCTCGCTGACTTTATTTTTCTGCATCGCATGAATGACTTTCAGCTGATTATATTCTGCTGTTTTATCAAATGTATCAAATCGGTCTTTTAATTCCTGTTCCAGTTTCTCTCCTGCCCGGAGAACTTCTGCTGAAATTCCGAGATCCTGATAGATCATTTCCATATTCATATCGTAGTTTCCTCTTTCTTTTCTCTATACTCTGTTTCTCTATGTTCTGTTTTTTGTGCTCTGTTTCTCTGCGCTTTGTCGGGCAGAGTACTTTTTGTATAGCCGCTATGCAAGTATATGGTTTATCGCATACTTTCAAGCACGCCGCGCTCTTTCAGATGTTCGAGCATCGTATTTAAAATTGCGGTCTCATCGTAATGAAAATCCGGCTTGTTTAACCAGATCACATCCCGTTCCCGTTTGAACCAGGTAAGCTGCCGCTTTGCAAAATGTCTTGTGTCGCGTTTTAAGATCCGCACCGATTCTTCCAATGGACAGATCCCGTCCAGATGATCGAGCATTTCTTTATATCCAAGCCCCTGCATGGAAACCATTTTCTTATGATAGCCCATGTCTTTTAACAGCTGTACTTCTTCCAACAGCCCCTCGTCCATCATCTGATCGACGCGTTTGTCGATGCGCCGATACAGGTTTGCCCGGTCGTCGTTTAATACGAAGTAGGCAAAGCAATACGGAGATTCTTTCTGCCGCTGTTCTTCGTTATGAGCAGAAATAGGCTGCCCGGTCAGATGGAAATATTCCAGCGCCCGGATGACACGTTTTACATTGTGCGCGTGGATTTCTTCCGCAGATTTTGGATCTACTTCCTTTAATCGGGCATGGAGTGTCTCTGCGCCCTGCTCCTGCGCCAGTGTTTCCAGTTCTTTTCGATACGCTGGATCTCCGTCATTTTCTGTAAAATCAATATCGTAAAGTACCGCCTGAATGTAGAATCCGGTGCCTCCGACAAGGATCGGGATCCGTCCGCGCCCATAAATCTCTTCCATCGCCTGTTTGGCAAGCTGTTGGAAACGAACAACATGAAATTCTTCATCCGGTTCTAAAATATCGATCAAATGATGGCGGATCCCCTCCATTTCTTCCGCACGGATTTTGGCGGAGCCGATATCCATATGCCGGTATACCTGCATGGAATCCGCAGAAATGATCTCTCCGTTCACCGCTTTCGCAAGATTGATCGAAGCGCTCGTCTTCCCTACGGCAGTCGGTCCGGTCAATATAATCAATGGTCGTTTCATAGCTGCTTACTCCTATACGATTCGTTTAAATTTCTTTTCCAGCTCTCTCTTGGACATAGCGATGATCGTCGGACGTCCGTGTGGACAATGATATGGATTATCCAAAAGAAGCAGTTCTCCGATCAATGTGTCTACTTCCCGCGCAGACAGTCGGTTGTTTCCTTTCACTGCCGCTTTGCATGACATGGAAGCCACTTTTTCATCGATCAGCTCCGGTGTCATACTTGTATTCAATCCGTCCGACAATGCGTCCAGCATTTCCAGAAGCAGTTCCTTTTTTGCGATTCCGAATAAATTTGCCGGAACCGCACGGACTGTGTAAGCTTCGCCGCCGAATTCTTCGATTTCAAATCCAAGCTGGGCAAAGCGGTCTTTATGTGTATTTAAAACTTCCGCTTCCTGCATCGAAAGATTCAGTATGATCGGCGGACTTAAATACTGGGAAGTAAATTCACGGGTCTTCATTTCTTTCAGCGTCCGCTCATAAAGTACCCGCTCATGTGCGGCATGCTGATCAATGATATAAAGATTGTCATGAAACTGTACCAGCCAGTATGTATCAAAGACCTGACCGATCAGACGGTATTCCTCGCGGATTTCCCGCTTCAGCAGATTTTCCTCAAAAAGATCCAGCTGTTTCGGCGGCTTTTGCTCCACTGTGTAATTGCCGTTCTCTTTTAACTGCTCCGGCGGTGTCTGCATCCGGGGAGTAATCTCCCTTTGCAGAGGAGAAGCCTTTTGCAAAACAGTCTCCGCTTCTTTGACGGCATTTTTGATCCGATCTTCCTGTCCTTGATCTCCGGAACGGAAAATCGCACTTTTCCCTGTGATCTCCGCCGCTGAACTGCGATTGTGGTAAGACATGACACGTTCCCGCATCTTCCGGATAAAATAATCCTCATCTTTTGCTTCCGGTTCTGCTTTTGCGGAGGATTGCACCGGGGATTGTACAGATGAATGTATCCTTGTATTCGCCGTATCTTCCGAAGCGGTGCTGTCAGTATCCGGCAGGGAAATTGGTCTGGAAACAGGCGCTGCACTCTGTCCGGAGCCCGACTTCGGTTTGAGCAGAAACGGACTTGGACTCTGCTCTTTCGCGTTTTCCGGCTGTTTTGGCTCCGGCAGCGTAACCTGAGGAATCAGTTCCTGATCCAAAAGTCTGCGGTGGATTGCCTCAAACACGGCATCATACACTGCCTGTTGTTTCTGAAAGCGAAGTTCCATCTTGGTTGGATGGACGTTGACGTCCACAGTCTCTCCGTCCACAAGAAAATGCAGGACAAAAAACGGAAATTTGTGCTGCATCATAAAATCTTTATAGGCGTCTTCCGCCGCTTTGGAAATAACGGCGCTCTTCACATAGCGCCCGTTTACAAATATATTTTCAAAATTTCGGTTGCCGCGTGTGATGATCGGTTTCCCGATAAAGCCGCGGATGCCGATCCCGTTTTTCTCATAATCCAGTTCCAGTATATTTGCCGCAGTTTCTCTTCCGTAAATGCTGTAAATCACTTCTTTTAATTTCCCACTGCCGGACGTGCGCAGCTTTTCCTGCCCGTTGTTCACAAAACGGATCGCCACTTCCGGGTGGGAAAGCGCCAGCCGGGTGAGCAGATCCTGAACATGTCCGGCTTCCGTCATAGGCGTTTTCAAAAATTTTCTCCTTGCCGGAACGTTATAGAATAACTGCCGGACAAGAAACGTAGTCCCGTCCGACGCGCCGGTATCTTCCATAGAAATTTCTTTTCCGCCCTCGATCACATAACGCGTACCGAATGTATCTTCCTTTGGTTTTGTGATTAGTTCCACTTTTGTCACGGCGGCAATGCTTGAGAGGGCTTCGCCACGAAAACCAAGGGACGAGATATGCATCAGATCGTCCACGCTTTCAATCTTACTTGTGGAATGCCGCAGAAATGCATTGTGGATATCTTCCCGTTCGATACCGCTTCCGTTGTCCGAAATCCGGATCAATGTGATCCCGCCGTCTTCAATTTCTACTGTAACGGAATCTGCTCCGGCGTCGATCGCATTTTCTGTCAGTTCCTTGACAATAGATGCCGGTCGTTCAATGACTTCTCCGGCCGCGATCTTATCGATCGTAATCTGATCTAATACCTTGATATGCGCCATAGCGCGCCTCCTTTTCTACATCGACACTGTTAAGACATTACCAACGATTTTTCAACTTATTCTGCAGACGATAGATCGTATTGAGTGCGTCGACCGGTGTCAGGTTTCCGACGTCAATATTTTTTAATTCTTCCAATACATCGTCGTCTTTTACCGTGTCAAATAATGAAAACTGCGCCAGATCCATTTCGTCGTATTTCTTTGGTTTTGCTTTTTTCTTTGCGCCGGAATCTTTTCCTCCGACAGCGATCTCGCTGACACGGATCGTAATGTCTTCGTTGACCAGTTCTTCCACGATTTCCTTGGCACGGTCGATCACCAGATCCGGGACGCCGGCCAGTTTGGCAACCTGGATACCATAACTCTTATCGGCTCCGCCTTTGACGATCTTCCGCAAAAATACAATGTCGTCTCCTTTTTCTTTGACAGCAATGCAGTAATTGTTGACATTGTCAATTTTCCCCTCCAACTCGGTCAATTCATGATAATGTGTCGCGAACAATGTCTTAGCGCCGAGTAATTTGGAATCGCTGATATATTCCACAACCGCCCATGCGATCGAAAGTCCGTCGAACGTACTTGTTCCGCGTCCGATCTCATCAAGGATCAAAAGACTTTTTGACGTTGCATTTCTTAAGATATTGGCAACTTCTGTCATCTCTACCATGAACGTACTCTGTCCGGATGCAAGGTCGTCGGACGCTCCGACTCTTGTAAAGATCCGGTCCACCAGCCCGATATCCGCTCCTGACGCCGGAACGAAAGAACCGATCTGCGCCATAAGCACAATAAGCGCCGCCTGCCGCATATAAGTAGATTTTCCTGCCATATTCGGTCCGGTAATGATGGAAACACGCTGTTTTTTATCGTCCAGAAGCGTATCGTTGCAGATAAATGTCCCGTTCGGGATCATCTGCTCCACAACCGGATGCCGTCCGTCTTTGATGTCAATCTTTCCGGATTCATTGATCTTCGGACGGACATAATTATTCCGCTCTGCCACAAGTGCAAGGGAAGAAAAGACGTCAAGCGAAGCGATCGCCTTTGCAGTTGTCTGGATCCGTTTGACTTCCGCCGCGATCGTATCGCGGATCGTACAGTACAATTCGTATTCCAGTGCATATAATTTATCTTCCGCGCCGAGGATCGTATCTTCCAGTTCTTTCAGTTCGGGCGTGATATAACGCTCTGCATTGGCAAGCGTCTGTTTCCTTGTGTAATAATCCGGAACCAGCTCTTTATAAGAATTGGTCACTTCCAGATAATAACCGAAAACTTTATTGTATTTGATCCTTAATGTCTTGATACCGGTTTTTTCCCGCTCGTCCTGTTCCAGTTTTGCCAGCCAGTCTTTGCCCTCGGATTTGGCACGGCGCAACGTATCAACTTCTTCGTTGTATCCGTCACGGATAATGCCGCCCTCTTTCATCGCCAGAGGCGGCTCATCGGCAATTGCATTCTGTACAAGGGTACAGAGATCTTCGAGAGGATCCAGTTCCGCATAAATATCTTTCAACAGAGAGGATTCCATCTCTTCCAATAAATAGCGGATCGGCGGAAGCATGGACAGAGAACCGGCAAATGCAGTCAGATCCCGCGGATTGGCAGTTCCGTATGTAATGCGGGTGATCAGACGTTCCAGATCATATACCGGAGAAAGGTACTCACGGATCTCTTCCCTTGAGATCGCGGACTGCTTTAATTCTTCCACCGCATCCAGCCGTCTTAAAATTTCCTGCTTTTCGATCAGCGGCTGTTCGATGAATTTCCGGAGCATACGCGCTCCCATCGCTGTTTTTGTTTTATCCAATACCCAGAGAAGAGATCCTCTTTTCTGCTTTTCACGCAATGTTTCGCACAATTCCAGATTTCTGCGCGTGGAACTGTCCAGCATCATATATTTTCCGGTCGTATACGGAGTGATCCGCGTCATATGCGACAGATCATTTTTCTGCGTTTCCAGCAGATATTGGAGCAATGCGCCTGCACTCAAAACGCCACAGTCGTAATCGGAAAGTCCAAGACCGGCAAGGGATGAGACTTTAAAATGTTCCATCAGTTTCTCACGGCACGCCGTGTCGTCAAAGTACCAGGATTCCAACGAATATACAGCCATATGAAACCGTTCTTTCAAGTCTTCGAGATCCAGTCCGCTCATATAGAATGCTTCATTGCAAATGATCTCCGACGGCATAAAACGGTAGATTTCGTCTTTTAATTTTCCGCCGTCCGGAAGTTCCGTCACAAAATAATCTCCGGTCGTGATATCCGCAACGGAGACACCGTAGCGGTCTGCAATGTATACGATACACATAATATAATTGTTCTTTGTCTCATCAATGGCCTGAGCGTCCAGGATCGTTCCGGGCGTGACGATCCTTGTCACTTCCCTCTTCACAAGCCCTTTTGCCTGTTTCGGATCTTCCACCTGATCGCAGATCGCAACTTTATATCCTTTGGCGACCAGCCGGGTCAGATAACCGTCAACCGCATGATACGGAACGCCGCACATGGGAGCCCGCTCTTCCTGCCCGCAGCTCTTTCCGGTCAAAGTGATCTCCAGCTCTCTTGATACCGTGATGGCATCGTCGAAAAACATCTCATAAAAATCGCCGAGACGATAGAATAAGATGCAGTCTTTATATTGTTCTTTCGTTTCCAGATATTTTTGCATCATCGGGGTGTATTCCGCCATAAATTTCGTTCTCCTTTATATTTCCAAGGCTTTCTCTGCCGTTTCTGAATTAAGAATCCATCGCTATTTGTACGGGTCTTATCTTATCAAATTTTAAAATCCTTTTCAACCTTTCATAACACATGAAACTGCGGTTTTTCTTCTCCGTATAACCAATAGAGCAAATATGCGGCAAGAAAAATCCCAAGCGCACAAAGTCCGGAAAACAAGATCGTAAATGGAAGACAGATCTGTCCGAAAAGCTGAAACGGCTGATCCGAATAATCCCATACATTCCACTGCATCCATTTATTGACAAGAATCCCAGTAATAAATTCTCCGGAGGTCACAAAAACCGTACAGCGCAGCACCTGCTTCCAGAGCGGTGTCTTCCATCCGCCTTGAAGCCCCTGCCAGGCAAAGAACAGAAAGCAGAATCCCCCCAGCAAAAACATAGACCAATGCGAATAACCGCGGAACAAAAGTTCCACGGCATAATAAAGCGTACCGCCTAATGCCCAGCAGAACAGATACTCACTGACTCTCTTCATGAAAAAAACGCCCTCCTGTATGTGAAAGATTTGCTTTTTCTTCTCTTTCATAGTGTGGACGTTTTTTGTAAAATTATAGTTGGAAGTTATTACTGTACAGACTCCGTGATCTCGCCGATATAATAAAATCCGCGGCATTCTTTTAATGCAACCGGAACGATCTTTCCGATCAATGAGACATCCCCCTGAAAATGGACAAGCAGATTATTGCTCATTCTTCCGGTCATCAGATGCGGATCGTGATCATTCTGCTGTTCTACCAAAACTTCTTGAATGGTATCCTTATATACACTGCACGTTTCCGCTGAAATCTGCTGTACCTCTTTCAGCAGCCGGTTAAAACGGTCGGTCACAACATCCGCCGGAACCTGCTCTTCCATCACGGCAGCAGGAGTTCCCGTACGTTTGGAATACTGGAATGTAAAAGCGCTGTCATAGCGGACTTTTTTTACCACATCCATTGTTTCGAGGAAGTCCTCCTCTGTTTCTCCCGGGAATCCGACGATAATATCCGTCGTCAGGGAAATATCCGGTACTGCCCGGCGGATCCGTTCTACCAGATCCAGATATTGTTCCTTTGTATACCGTCGGTTCATTTTCTCCAGGATCCGGGTGCTTCCGGACTGTACCGGAAGATGCAGATGTTTGCAGATCTTTTTAGAGTGTCCCATGACCTCGATCAGTTCGTCGGACAGATCTTTCGGGTGAGACGTCATGAAACGGATCCGCTCCAATCCCTCTATTTTCTCAATTTCCGTCAAAAGCTGTGCAAAGGTCATCGGCTCATCTAAATTCTTTCCATATGAATTGACGTTCTGACCAAGCAGCATAACTTCCACCACTCCGTCGGCAACGAGCATCTCGATCTCACGGATGATGTCTTTCGGATTTCGGCTCCGCTCTCTCCCGCGCACATACGGCACGATACAATAACTGCAGAAGTTGTTGCATCCAAACATAATATTGACGCCGGATTTGAACGGATATTTCCGCTCACTCGGCAGATCTTCGACGATCTTATCCGTATCTTTCCAGATATCGATCACCATACGGTTTGATTCCAGCCGTGTGGCGATCAGCTCCGCAAACTTATAAATATTATGCGTTCCGAAAATAAGATCTACGAAACGATAGCTCTTTTTCAGCTTTTCTACCACTTCCGGCTCCTGCATCATACAGCCGCACAGACCGATCAACATATGCGGATTCTGCTTCTTGATCCTGCTTAGCTGCCCAAGGCGTCCGTATACACGCTGGTTCGCATTTTCCCGGACCGTGCATGTATTGAAGATCACAAAATCCGCTTTTTCTTCCTCCGCTTCTTCCTTGTAGCCGATCTGCTCTAAAATCCCGACCAGCTTTTCAGAGTCCCTTGCGTTCATCTGACAGCCAAACGTTGTAACACAAAAAGTCAGCGGGCGGCCAAGCTGTGCTTCCTGCTTTGCGACAAGCATTCTTGCTTTTTTTATAAAGTAGAACTGACGCGCAGGTTCCTCTGCCGGAGCAGGTTCACTTAAATCCATTGTTTCCAGAAATTCGTTTATCTTTTGATTCTGATCAGACATGATATTTATTCCTTTCCGATAGGTTTATCATACGAATTGATTCCTCTCTGTATCATATTTAAAATCGATCGCATCCAGTTTTGCTTCCAGATATTCTTTTGATATTTGCAGATCTTCACAAAGAAGATCCAGATTTTGATAATAATCACGTAATTTCGTGTTAATAACACTTAACAGGATCATAGAATCTCTTGGTAATTGTTCCGACATAGTATTCCTCTTTCTGTAACAACAAACTCAACCGGAACATCGTGGGAGTCTGCTGGAATTGCTTCCACACATTGTGCGGAAAATGCAAGCCCGATCCGACGGTATTCCGGATGTTTTTCCAAATATGTATCATAGTATCCTTTTCCGTATCCGATCCGGTTTCCACATTTGTCAAATGCGGCGCCGGGAAGAATGACAAGAACCTTTTTTCCCTCTGCAAGTGTCTCCGGTTTCCCGACCGGCTCTAAAATATTCCAACTGCCCGGAGCAAGTTCTTTCATAGATCGAATAAAATAAAATCCCATATCATGGGCGCCTTGCACTTTCGGAACCGCAGTCTTTTTCCCACACCGCCATGCCGCCGAAAAGATTTCATTTGTCGGGACTTCTGTACCATGAGAAACATAGCAATAGATTTCTTCCGCCCAAAGAAAAAGCGGATGCGAGATCACTTGCTCCGCTATTTTCCGGCTGTATTCACGACGCATATTCTCCGAAATCCGACCTCTTTGCGCAAGCGCCTGTTTTCTAATTTGCTCTTTTTTTTCGGTCAAATTTATCCCCCAGATTTGTAATACTTCCGTCTTTTTCCTGAATATCGATATTGTCAAGCTGACTGCGCAGGTTTCTGCGGATGCTCTCGATATATTCCGCACGAAGCAATTTCTGTTCTTCTTTTTCCGCTTCCGTCAGACCCTCCGCTTTTGACTTCCGATATAATTCATTGATCCTCGCAATCTTCAATTCATCCATTTCAAAATTCCTCACTTTCTCTAATTGCATATCATACACTATTTGAGGAATTTCGTCCAGATGGATTTTCCTAACTGGAGTAGTTTTCCAAAAAACCATACAGTTCTCTCGTCGTCTCCACATATTTTCCGATCCGCACAGACTCCTGCACTTCTTTCGGAAGTGATGAACAGGAGATCTCGGTCAATTCATACAACGTTTCTCCGTCACTCAAATAAACCGCTACATATCCGTGTAGTTCTTTCAGATAATACCCCTCGTTCTTTGTCGCCTCTCCTTTGGTGGAAATAAGCTGCTTATTTTCTTCTTCCGCGGTCTTCGCCTCCTGCTTGTCCATCCGATACTGATAGCTGAGCTGATATCCGACCGCAAGAAGTGATATGATCAAAAAAACTACCGCAAAAAAGCCGATACTATACCTTTTTTTCATAAGGACACACTCCTTTTTTCTAATAGTATCGGCTTTTTCTTTCTTTTTATTCTTATAATGCCGGGACAAAAGAAAACTGATGTATTGTTTCTAATGCCCCGGAAGCAAATGCAGTTTCTTGCATATCCGGTAAATCGCATCCCCTTTTGGCAATGCGGTAAAATCTTTTTTTGAAAGCGTGCCAAGTTTCAATACGACGACCGCATAAACCGGCATGGCGATCAAAATAGAAAGACCGGTTGCGACAAATCTTCCGCCGATCAGTACGTCGAACAATAAATGAACCACATAAGTAACAATTCCCATCACAAGCGCTGCAGTAAGTGGTTTCAAATAGGTTTTGTCGATTTCCTGACGATAACCGCAAGTCAGACGGATCGCACGGATATTCAGATAACACATACAGAGCGAGAAAATAATATTGCTCCCTACAAGTGCGTAAATATTCCATTTAAACACGATCAGCATAAGGAATAACGCCGCCAGATGGACAATCAGCGAAATCCCTGCATTTTTTGCCGGCTCCGCCATTTTGTCAAGTCCCTGCAAGATCGAGTTTGTTACTGTCGATAAGGAGTACAAAACGACTGTGACAGCGCCGAGAGCCAGTGTCAGTGCCGGCGTTGTGTTGGCATCATTATATAAAAGGATCATCAACGGTTTTGCCAGCACAATAAATCCGATAAAACAAGGGATCGCGATCAGCATCGTCAATTTGATCGTCTGCTCGATCTTTCCGTGGATCTCTTTTTTGTTTTTTGTGGCAGCAGCCATCGTAAGACTCGGGATCACCGATGCAGCAAGCCCGTTCGCCATCGCCAGAGGAATGTTGATCAACGTATTATACTTTCCGGTATAAATTCCCTGCAACGTCATATATTCTTTTTCGGTAAATCCCTGTGCAGCCATGATCTGATTGAAAAAGGACAGATCTAAAATCTGGTTGATATTATAGATCGCCGTACTGAAGATGACCGGAATGATTGTCAGGATCAATATTTTTAAAATATGACGGTAACTTTCTTTTTTCTTTGTCCGGTCTGCACGGATCTGCCGCCGGATCACTTTCCGGTAAATAAAAAATGAAAACAATAAAAACAGCAGTGCAAAAACAGCTCCGGCAACGGTTCCGAGTGTTCCTCCCGCCGCACCATATGCAGGACCGAGCAGTTCTTCGTTTCGTTTCTCTCCTGCCGCGATTCCGATCTTAAATAAAACGCTTGCTCCCGCGATACTTACGACCGCGTTGACGACCTGCTCGATGATCTGGGAAACTGCGGTCGGCATCATCGTCCCCAATCCCTGAAAATACCCTCGCAGCACACCAAGCAGCGCAACAACAAACAGTCCGACAGCGAGCACACGCAGCGCATAAGCGCTCAGCGGTGATTTCATCAGGTTTGCCGCGATCATATCCGCTCCGAAAAATACGATCAGAGATGCCAGCACGCCGACGATCACGGAAAAAACCAGTGATCCTAAGAAAACCCGAAACGCATTTCTCCGCTGGCGCATCGCCATCCGCGCGGAAACAAGTTTGGAAACTGCAGTCGGAAGACTCAAACTTGAGAGCATCAGCGCAAATGCATAGACTTCAAACGCGTAACCGTAAAATCCATTACCCTCATCGCCGAGAATATTCGTCAGAGGAATCCGATAGAGAGCGCCGATCACTTTTGTCATCACCATAGCGATCGCAAGGATCATACCCTGCATCAGGAAGTCGTCTTTCTTCCTCTTCTTTTGATTGGTATGTGGATCTGTCATAAGTGTCCTCCTGTATTACCGCGATATTTGTACTTTTTCCATGATCTCGCGCTGTTTTGCTTCCATGACCTGACGTTCATCCTCTTCCATATGGTCATAGCCGAATAAATGCAGCATACTGTGTGCGATCAGAAATGCAAACTCGCGAAGCGGAGTATGCCCGTACGCCTCTGCCTGTTCCAATACTTTTTCTTTGGAGATCACAATGTCTCCGAGCATCAGCTCTCCAGATTCCGGATTGAACGCTTCTTCGCCCTGTTCTTCAAATCCGGAAAACTCTCCCGGCGTCTCATATTCCAGCATCGGAAATGACAGCACATCGGTAGGCTTATCGATCTGCCGGAACATCCGGTTCATTTCCCGGATTTCATCATTTGTTGTCAAAAGCAGATTGATCTCTGCTTCATACGGACATCCGATATAATCCAGCGCTGCCTCTGTAACGATCTTTGCAGTCTCTTCTGTATCAAAAGACAGTGTGACTGCCCCCTCTTCTTCCATGTATAAACTCATGACTTCTTCCGTTTTGCGTTTGCTTTTGGCGCGCGCATTCCTTTCTTTTCGTACTCTTCATATGCTTTTACGATCTTCTGTACGAGCGGGTGTCTTACAACATCTTTGCTCGTCAGCGTGCAGATGCTGATCCCCTCCAGACCTTTGATCACTTTCACTGCCACATCCAGACCGGAAACCGTTCCTGCCGGAAGATCTTTCTGCGTGGAATCTCCGGTGATCACGACTTTGGATCCGAAACCGATCCTTGTCAGGAACATTTTCATCTGAGCAGGCGTCGTATTCTGCGCCTCGTCCAGTATGATAAATGCATTGTCCAGCGTTCTTCCGCGCATATAAGCAAGCGGCGCCACTTCGATCAGCCCTTTTTCCGAATTTTTCAAGAAACTTTCCGCGCCCATGATCTGGTACAGCGCGTCATAAAGCGGACGCAGATACGGGTCGATCTTGCTTTGCAGATCTCCCGGCAGAAATCCAAGCTTCTCGCCTGCTTCGATCGCTGGTCTCGTTAAAATGATCCGCTCTACTTCATTTTGCTTAAAAGCGGTGATCGCCATTGCCATCGCAAGATAGGTTTTTCCGGTTCCGGCAGGTCCCAGTCCGAATGTGATCATATCTTTTTTGATCGCATCCACGTATTTTTTCTGTCCCAACGTTTTCGGTTTGATCGGTTTTCCCTGAAGCGTATGACAGATCAGTTCGCGGTCGATCTCTACGATCCCCTCTTCCTGATCTTCAAAGACAAGGGATATGGCATAGTCGACATTTTGCTCGGTGATCGTGTTGCCACGTCTGGATAGCTCCGTCAGCTGGGTGAGAACCCGTCTGGCTTTCTCTGCGGACGCCTGCTCTCCTAATATTTTTACCTGCCCGTCCCGGGCGATCAATGTCACATGAAATGTACGCTCGATTTTTTTCGCATAAGCGTCAAACTGACCAAATACATTTTGTTCATGTTGTGTCGGTATATCAATCATCAGTTCCGATAGACTCATTGATTTCGTTCCTTTCAATTTCCAGTATTTCCGTATCCGCTGCCCTTGTAATCTGCTGATTCAGATACAAAGTTCCTTTGGCAGCGGCCAAATTTTCGTCCACATGTATTTTAACATCATTTCCGGAAATTTGAATACCTTTTTCCTTTAAATCTTCAGAAAAATGCTGAAAATGAAGCGATAAGATCTCCTGCACTTCCTTTTTCGTATATAAAGCCTTCTTTTCCGTATAAGATCTGATGTGGATTTTCCCATAAAAAACCGGGAGATAAAAGTTCTCGCCCAATTTAACTTGTTGTTCTGATGTATAGGTTTCCCACTTTTTATAAGAATGCCTCTCACTGCCGAATAAAATTTTCCCAAACGTCTTTTTCCCAAACGGGACTTTCAGATAAACAAGATCCCGCGTTCTTTTCGGATCATAGATTTTTTTCAAATAACTTCGGGAAATGGTATCTTCGTATTCCATCTGTGTATCCGCATAAATATCGGCATCGGCCTGTTCATACTGATATCCGGTCACTTCTTTCGCGTCGTTTAATATTTCCACACGACCGGTGACGAGGATCTGCCCTTCTTCTACGGTATCGCCCACATGCACAAGAGGCGTCCCGATCCGGGTGATCATCGAGGTGATAACGCCGTTTGCCGATGCGACCAGATCGGTTCCGGCTGCGGAAACGGTTTCCGCAGCATCTGTGAGCGGCTGATTTTCCGTCTCTTTTGAATTCTCCTGCAAAAAAGTGTCTTCGTTTTCTTTGATCTGGATTCTGAGACGGCTTCCGTCAATGGATGCGGACACCCAGATGATATCGTCATACTGCTGACGGATATCTTTTACGATCTGAGTACAGTCTATGTTCTTTTTTGGCATTCCGGGCGTAATATTTTTCGTCTCCAGAAATTCCAGAAGTGTCTCCTCGGTCCACTTTTCATTCCCCTCAAAATGGATGTCCCAGATATAGCCGGAATAAAAAAACAACAGTGCGGTGCATAGAAGCGCGCCTGCGGCAAATGCCGCGCGATACCTGTTCTGATGAAGAAAAAACGGAAGTCCGTATCGTTTGATAAGCAGCACTTTCGTATGTGTCTTACGGACGATCGGCCTGATCCTGCGAAATCCTTTTAAAGTCATATACATCTCATACGAATTCTGTCTGGATACCAGTCCCCATACGTCGATCTGCCGGTAACTGCAGAGATTTAAAAAACGCTCCGCAGAATATCCCTCCACCCTCACCTTTACATATCCGCCGAACAAACGGATCATTTTCTGTATCAAAAGCATTCTCCTTATCGCTGGATTTTTTCATATCAACCGCAAAATTCCAGAGAACTGATCTTCCCCGTAATTTTCATCTCATCATTGGTATAATATTCGATCTGAAGTTGTTTCCCGGACAAACGGATCTGCTTTCCTTTTGTCTGCACCCGGATCAACGTATCCGTATATTCTAAAATGCCCCGGTAATTTTCTATGCAGACCTCAAAATTGCCGAGGATCGTCAGCACAGACGCGCCAAGCATAACATCTTTCGGCATGTTTGCCGCTGAAACGATCCGTTCTTTGATCTGTTCGTGATCTGTTTCATGCTTCATAAAAAATGCCATACACACACTCTTTATAAGCAATGTATGTATGGCGCCTCTTTCCTATTCCTTTTTAACGGAACGGAATTATTTTAAAATTATTTTAGAATTTTTAAATTGTAAAGTTCTTTTTTCTGTCCGGTCGAAAAATGTTCTTCTCTCATCTCCTTTAATTTCCACTCTTTCATCTGCAGTCTGTTCTGTCTTACATCTACCACCGGATATCTGGAGCCCTCTTCCTTTCGTCGGTTCTTTCCAAATGATTCCAGAGCCATGATCCCATATCCGGCTCCGATCTCCAGTTTTAGAGCTGCATAGCGGAAGAGATACCAGATCTTGTGGAAAACGTAATCTCTGCTGTCCACTCTTTCACGCATATACCACACAAAACCGACTGTCAGGATCAGAAGAAGCATCACCGTCAATAAAATCATTGTATTCTCTAACATATGCTCAGCCCCTTTCTTCAAAATGCTTTCTTCTATTTCTTTTATAGTACTGCCGGTGCAGATAATAGTCAATCTTTTTATGCTTTTTTTACAAATTATCTGAAATATAAAAACTTCCCCATATATGCGTCTGATACTCACAACGAGGAAGTTTTTATAAATCTATTTTTTATTTGTGTTTGATTTCACTGTGCAGTTCCTGAAGTGATTTCACTTCGCTGCTTCCGTGTTCTTTTACGGTAAGGATTCCTTTTACTGCCGCTTTTGCCGCTGCCATTGTCGTTACATACGGAACTTTCTTCTTGATCGCCGCTTTTCTCAAATAGCTGTCGTCGTTTTTGCTTTCTTTTCCGGATGGCGTGTTCACAATGATGTCGATCTTTTCATTTGTGATCAGATCCAGCATGTTCGGTCTGCCCTCCTGCAGTTTATTGATCTTTTCCGCTTCGATGTTATTTGCACGGAGCAATTCACATGTATGCTTGGATGCGATGATCTTGAATCCGGCGCGTACAAAATCCTGTGCCACTTCCACAACTTCCGGTTTGTCGCGGTTGCTTACGGAAATCAATACGGTACCGTCCAGCGGAAGCTTCGTCTGGGTTGCCTCCTGTGCTTTGTAGAACGCTTCTCCAAAGGAGCGGGACAGTCCGAGTACCTCTCCGGTTGAACGCATTTCCGGTCCTAAGAGCGGGTCTACTTCCTGGAACATATTGAACGGGAATACGGATTCTTTTACGCCGTAGTACGGAATATCCTGTTCTTTCAGTTCCGGAACCGGAGACGGTTTTCCTGTCAGTTCGGATGTAACAATATCGATTGCAAGCGGTACCATGCGGATGTTGCATACCTTGGATACAAGCGGCACGGTACGGGATGCTCTCGGGTTTGCCTCCAGCACGAATACTTTTCCGTTTTCGATCGCATACTGCATGTTCATCAGACCTTTGACATGCATCTCTTCCGCAATCTTTCTCGTATATTCTTTGATCGTCTTTACATTTTCCTCGGAAATATGTTTGGACGGGATGATACATGCTGAGTCGCCGGAATGTACGCCGGCAAGTTCGATATGTTCCATTACCGCCGGTACGAATGCATGGGTTCCGTCGCTGATCGCGTCTGCTTCACATTCTGTTGCATGTCCGAGGAAACGGTCGATCAGGATCGGACGATCCGGTGTCACGCCGACTGCCGCATTCATGTATCCGACCATACTTTCTGCATCGTATACAACTTCCATTCCGCGACCGCCCAGCACATAAGACGGACGTACCATAACCGGATAGCCGATCTTTTCTGCGATCTCCAGCGCATCATCTACGGTAACTGCCATTCCGGATTCCGGCATCGGGATCTCCAGTTTTTCCATCATCGCACGGAATAGATCGCGGTCTTCCGCCAGATCGATCACAGACGGAGCGGTTCCTAAAATCTTCACGCCGTTCTTTTCCAGATCAGCCGCCAGATTCAGCGGTGTCTGACCACCGAACTGCGCGATCACACCGACCGGTTTTTCTTTCTTATAGATACTCAGTACATCTTCCAATGTCAACGGTTCGAAATACAGTTTGTCAGATGTATCGTAATCGGTAGATACCGTTTCCGGATTACAGTTGACGATGATCGTCTCGAATCCGAGTTTTTTCAATGCCAGTGATGCATGCACACAGCAGTAATCAAATTCGATTCCCTGTCCGATACGGTTCGGTCCGCCGCCTAAGATCATGATCTTAGGTTTCTCTGTGCTGACCGGATTTTTGTCTTCACCGTTGTATGTGGAGTAATAATATGCACTGTCCGGAGTAGCGCTTACATGTACACCCTCCCATGCCTCTTCTACGCCAAGGCTGATGCGGTGATTGCGGACCTCCTCTTCGCTGATCTCCAGAATCTGGCTTAAGTATTTATCGGAAAAGCCGTCTTTCTTTGCCTGGATCAGCGCTTCATCCGACGGCAGATGTCCTTTATTCTGGGTCAGAGCTTCTTCCTCTTCGACCAGCTCTTTCATCTGTTCGATAAAGTAATGTTTCACGCTGGTCAGCTCATGGATCTCCTCCACAGTCGCACCTTTGCGAAGAGCTTCATACATGATGAAATGACGTTCGCTGGATGCGGTGACCAGCATTTTCAACAGTTCCTCTTTGGATTTCTGATCGAAATCTTTTGCATGTCCGAGACCGTAACGTCCGGTCTCCAGACTGCGGATCGCTTTCTGGAATGCTTCTTTGTAGTTCTTTCCGATGCTCATAACTTCGCCGACTGCACGCATCTGTGTTCCGAGCTTATCTTCCACACCTTTGAACTTCTCGAATGCCCAGCGCGCAAACTTGATCACCACATAGTCGCCGTCCGGAACGTATTTGTCCAGTGTTCCGTATTTGCCGCACGGAATATCTTTCAAGGTCAGCCCCGTTGCAAGCATTGCGGATACAAGCGCGATCGGGAATCCGGTCGCTTTGGATGCCAGTGCGGAAGAACGGGATGTTCTCGGGTTGATCTCGATGACGATATCACGGTCTGTCTTCGGATCATGTGCCCATTGTACGTTTGTTCCGCCGATCACCTGGATCGCTTCCACAATCTTGTAGGATTTCTCCTGAAGACGTTTCTGTACGTCCTCAGAGATCGTCAGCATCGGTGCGGAACAGAACGAATCTCCGGTATGTACACCGAGCGGATCGATGTTCTCGATGAAGCAGACTGTGATCATATTGTTGTCCGCATCACGCACAACTTCCAGCTCCAGCTCTTCCCAGCCGAGAATGGATTCTTCTACAAGCACCTGTCCTACCAGACTTGCCTGAAGTCCACGGGCGCAGACTGTTTTCAGTTCTTCTACGTTGTATACGAGACCGCCGCCTGCACCGCCCATCGTATATGCCGGACGCAGTACGACCGGATAACCAAGTTTGTCTGCGATCGCAAGCGCCTCGTCTACGGAATATGCCACTTCACTTCTTGCCATCTCGATTCCGAGACTGTCCATCGTATGCTTGAATTCGATACGGTCCTCTCCACGCTCGATCGCGTCAACCTGTACGCCGATCACCTGTACGTTATATTTGTCCAGCACGCCTGCTTTCGCCAGTTCTGAACATAAATTAAGACCGGACTGTCCACCGAGATTCGGTAACAATGCATCTGGTCTTTCTTTTGCGATGATCTGCTCGATCCGCTCCACATTCAGTGGTTCAATATATGTAACATCTGCAATTTCCGGGTCTGTCATAATGGTCGCCGGGTTGGAATTCACCAATACGATCTCATAACCGAGATTTCTCAATGCTTTACAAGCCTGTGTTCCTGAATAGTCAAATTCACAAGCCTGACCGATAATGATCGGACCGGAACCAATAATCAAAACCTTGTGGATATCATTTCTCTTTGCCATCTGTCTTCCTCCTGTGTTACTACGAAATTATGCATTCCGCATTTTTCTTCCACACGATTATACATGAAAAAAGATGGACAGGCAATGCCAAAATCCATCTTTCCTACAAACTCTTTTTCAAGGAATCTAAAAATTTTTTAGATTTTTTCTTCACTGATCCGCACCATAACGAGCTCGTGGAGCGCACGTGTTGCACAGATATAATCCGCCTGACGATAGATCCCGCCGTCTTCCATTCCGCGGACTGCATAGACCTTATCGAACTCCAGTCCCTTTGCCAGATAGAATGTTGTCACTGTGATCCCTGTCTGGAACGCCGAACTGTCCCGATCGATATACGAGGGTTCCAGATCTCGTTTTCTTAGCAGCATATCGATATTTTGCGCCTGTTCTTCCGTCCGTGTCAGAACTGCGATCGTCTCATATTTCTCCAGATCATGTTCTGCGTAATGTGCGACCAGATCGGCGGCTTCTTCCATTTTGGAAAAAGAAATCTCTTCCACCGCAGATCCGTGACGCTCCAGTAATTCCGGTTCCCGGATCCCGATCAATGCTCCGGCATATCTTCCGATCTCCGCAGTATTACGATAACTTTTCTTCAATTCGATCTTTTTGATGTCACGCCCGAAGATCTTCGGAAGAAATTTCCAGACGTCCTGTTGTTTTTCTTCCATTGTCTGCGCGCGGTCTCCTAAAATCGTCATCCGACAGGAAAACAGATACGAAAGGATCGTATACTGCAGATAAGAATAATCCTGCATCTCATCGATCACAAGATGCTTGATCTTCTGCTGCTTTGCCCGTCCGGTAAGCCGGTATTTTAAGTACAGCATCGGGAAAACATCCTCGTATTCTATGATCCGTTTTTCCGGTGGAACATCCGGCAAGGCAGGATATCCGAGCCGTTCCATAAAGTCACTGTAAATCCGGTAAATATCCCGGGTCACATACATCCGGTCGAATTGTTCTTTTAAGGAGAACTGATCCTCTTCCGATATGGAGCGGTCGCGCAATGTCTCATATTCATCGACCACATATTCCATCACTGCATCCATTCGCATAAGCAGCGGCGTGTCCTGAAATTTGTAATAAAACAACTCCACGATCTCATGCTCGGATTTCTGCCAGTTTCGCAGTGAAACACCACGGATCTCCATCAATTCTTCTTCCAGTTCGACAAGATACCCCTCTGTCTCCGCAATATAAGAAGCGGACTGTTTCCACTCATAACGTTCTCTGCCGCAGGCATCCAACTGTTTTAGCTGCCGTTCCAGATGATGATAGCGGTCTTCGCAATCCGCAGCCGTATCCTGCAGTTCCCGGTATGCAAACAGATCAAAGCTCATCTCCCGGATATTTTCCTCGCCCAGTTCCGGCAGAATATGAGAAATATAATCAGAAAACACACCATTTGGAGACAGGATCAGAATATTGGAAGAATTAAGATGTTTCCGGTCATGATACAAAAGATAGGCGATCCGATGCAGGGCGACCGACGTTTTTCCGCTTCCGGCGCTTCCCTGTACGACAAGGATCTTATCTTTTGTATTCCGAATGATCGAATTTTGTTCCCGCTGGATCGTCTGCACGATATTTTTGAGTCGGACGTCTCCGTTTTCTCCCAGTTCCCGTTTTAAGATCTCATCATCGATCTTCATGTCACTTTCAAATGCATAAACCATCTTCCCATGTTTGACTTTATACTGCCATTTCGACTTGATCAGACCATCCATCTGCCCCGCCGGCGCAAGATAGGAAGCAGGACCTCCGTCATAATCGTAAAACAAACTGGAGACCGGTGCGCGCCAGTCGTAAATAAGCGGTACGCTTCCGGTCTTTTCAGCAAAATTCCCGATTCCGATATAGAAGATCTCCGCGTCGTCGTCCCCGTCATACTGAAAATCTACCCGACCAAAAAAAGGAGATTCCAGCATCCGCTGAAACCGCCGATATAAAAGCCTTGCCTCTCGATTCGCATTTTCCTGTTGGAGAAGCGCCTGCCGGTTGTCGAAATCTTCATATCCGTACTGATCCATCTCCGTATAATTTTCCCAGTAATAATCATGCATATTCTCGATTTCTTTTTGTCCCGCCGCAAGCGTCTCTTCTGTCTGTGCGATCCGTTCTTTGATCTTTTCCGTTACTTCCTGTAAAAAAATGCTGCCGTCTTCCATCCTCATAATTACTGTCCTTTTCGTTTCAGTTTGTTCAACTCTTCTTTTTCTTCTTTACTCACCCTGTAAGATTCCCGGATTTTTTGTATAGACTTATTATGTGTAAAATCGTCCATCTGATTCTCGCAAAGAAATGCTTTTGTCTGTTCCGGAAATTTGACATAACAAACCGAAACGAGCCATGCTGCCGCCATTTTCACATAATATCCCTCGTGATGGATCGTATTACAAAGATCCAGGATCTCACGGATATGTGCTTCCTCTACATAATGTGCCAAAAGTGCCACCAATAAAAAGCGCAGTTCAAATTCGGAAGAACTGTCTTTATACTTTCGTATATAAGAAAACCAGAACTCCGGTTCTTTCTGCATAAACTTGAATCCCATCGTACAACTGTCGCAGATCCCCCAGCTTTGGATCTTCGGTACAAATTCATCCAGATAGCGGACTCTTTCCTCCCGACCAAGCTTCGCATATCCGATCACAAGTCCCTGTATCATGAGTTCTTCATAAAAGCTTTCCGCTCCGATCGTCTCCGCCGCTTCGTTTAAATACACCCGGCAGTCCGTTTTCGCGATTTCTTTTGCGATTTTCCGAAGAAGCGGAAGACGCACACCCAATATATGTTTGACTCCCGGCAGCAGATTTTCGTTGAACGCTTTATAATCATCCTCCGCCAGAGTTTGAAGTTGTTCTTTTACCTGTTCTGTTGTCATGTCATTTCTCCCGATTATTTTCTTCTCACTGCTGTTTTTCGGAGATTTTCTGCTTTCCGAATTGCTATTTTCGGATTTCAGAAAACCGCTTCCATACGGAAAACAACGTTCCGACCAAAAAGATCGCCAGCGCGATCATCCCTGCGATTTCCAATGTCTGGATCAGATAATAAATGCTCTGCTTCGTATCGCCTGCCATTACATAATACACGATCCGGTACATTCCCGCTCCCGGAACGGTCGGCAGGATCCCCGGGATCAGAAAGATCGTGACCGGCGCCCGGAAAACCCTTGCGAATGTATGTGAGAATAATGCGATCACAAGCGCAGATAAAAAGGACGCCAATACCACATTGAGTCCGAGATCCATACTGAACAGATAGACGCCGCCTCCGACTGCACCGACACATCCCGCATGAAGCAGATATTTCCGCGGACATTCCAGCAGGACGGCAAAACAGGCGATCGCCACAAAACTTCCGACGGTACCTAAAAGTAAATTCAAAACAGACCACCTCCCGGCTGTAAAATTCCGGTCAGTGCAAATCCGGTACCGACTCCGAGCGCAATGGCAGTCGCAGTCATAAACGCCTCCAGGATCCGGGCCGCACCTGACAGGTAATCGCCCTGCAGCGTATCACGGATCGCATGAGTGATCGCAACTCCAGGCACAAGAGGCATGATACTGCTGATGATCACGATGTCCATATCCACCATTGGTACAAGATCCTGCAAAAAAATAGCCGTCAATGCAATGCCGAATGCGGAAAATACATTCAATATAAATCCATTGATTTTTAAATATTTTCCGACCGTCATGATCAATGCCAGCGCAATACCGGCAAGCGCCGCCCCCGCGATCTCCGGGAAACCTCCCTGAAACAGCGGCGCAAATCCGGCACAGACAAAAATCGTAGCAAGATTATACGACATTCTGCGGTATTGCTTGCTGTGGATCTGTTTTAATTCTTCATATGCTTCGTCTAAAGTGATCTCCCCGGCGCAATAACTGCGTGAAACTGTATTGACCCGATCGATCCGGTTTAAATTCATCCCCCGCGCGTGGACCCGTTTGTTGACGGTGATCGGGTCGATGCCGGAATCATCCAGCGTCACAAAAATCCCGGTCATCAAAACGACTGTCTCCACCGTCTGGGCGTTGGATGTTTTTAGGATCCGGTTGATCGTATCTTCCACACGATATGTTTCCGCTCCGCTTTTCAACATCGTTTCCCCTGCAAGGATCGCAGTATTCATCAATAATTTGTAATCCATCATCGTTCGTTCCATTCCCCCGGCGCTCTCAGATTTTTTTCATGATAAAATACAGGACTTTTCCGGTATATAACGCCATAACTTCTTCGTATTCCGTCTTGGAGACATAACCGCCGCAGGACATCATATCATAAGTTGTACTGACTTCCCGTACTTTGTAGTCTAAGATCTCAAATCCGTTTTTCTGATAAAATGCCTTTCTTTTCACCCGCTGCGCATAATTTGCGGCCTGTTCATCCATTTCCTCAATGTTCAGGATGATCCGTTTGCCTGCATATTTTTTCTGTACCGCCTGCAGGACCGCACTTCCGTATCCTTTCCCGCGCACCGCATCCGAAATTGCAAGATATAACAGGATCACAACATCGCCCTGCATGGCGGCGCTGGCAAGACCGACAAATTTTCCATCATCCAACACTGCCAAAAAATCGATTTTATGCTGTTTTGCTTTTCGGTACAACAGAAAAAGAGGTACTTGTTCCAATATCGGAAACGCGCTTTTATATAACTGCTTTACTTCTTTCTGATATTTTGCCGCATCTGCAAATTGTATCTTCATCTTTCTTTTCTTTCATCTCCCGTTTTCACGAAAAATAAAAATCCCCCTGTATTTTCTTTATTTTTCCAGGAACAAAACGCCCAAAGTTCCCGGTCCGCAATGACTTGAGATCACGCCGCCTGCCCGTGTCACAATGATTTCATCAAACACGGATAAACTTTCCAAATATGCGCGTACTGCGTCGATCGTCGCCTCTTCGCATCCGGAATGGGTAATGAAGACTCTGCCTGGTCGTGCGTGTTTCAAGTCTGTTTCCATTTCTTTTGCGTAAGAGAGAAGCACCTTGTCCATCTTTCCACGGAATTTTTTCGTCGGGCGCATCACTCCGTCTTCCACGACGATCTTCGGATGCAGCTTTAATGCGCCTCCGGCCATCGCTGCCAGACCGCTGCATCGTCCGCCGCGATATAAATAAGTCAGTGTGTCTACCACAAAACTTGCCCGCACTTTGGGTTTGAGCAGCTCGATCTTTGACGCGATCTCTTCCGCGCACTTTCCCTCCTTTGCCAAAATAGCCGCTTCGATCACAAGAAGACCGATTCCGGTTGAAAGATTTGCGGAATCGATCACAGTGACAAGTCCTTCCTGCCCCAGTTCTTCCGCTGCAAGCCGCATGACATTTCCGGATGTGGACATCTCACCGGAAATCGAAAAGCAGATCACTTCGCGTCCGGCGTCGGTGTAAGGACGGATCAGTTCCATCGCACGCTCCATGGACGGCGCCGATGTCTTCGGCGTCGTCTTATTGGCGTCGGACCATTGATAAATCTCATCCGGCGTCACGTTGCTCCCGTCTTCACATTCCTGTTCGCCAAGGAGAATGTGCAGCGGCAATACAGAGATATCGTAACGTGTTAATAATTCTTTCGACAGATCACAGGTACTGTCTGCAATAATTTTTACGGTCTTTGTTTCTGTCATGATTTTCACTCCTGTCATTTTATCTTTTTTAATACGGATCTTACCAGCTTCCTCCGCCGCCTCCGCCGAAACCGCCGCCGGAAAATCCACCGGAAGAACCGCCAGATCCACCGAAAAATCCGCTGTTATTCCCGGTATTTCCGGTGGAAGACGCTGGTCTCGGTGTAGAGATCGTTGTCGCAGCCGAACGCAGATCCTCATGCATCATCCGATGCATCAGATAATAATCAAAATACGGGGAGGAACTTCTCGTCTCATACCAGTCCGGCGCAGGCAGGGAAAGATCCCGCATCTTATCCAACAGAAGATCGGTCAGTCCGAATACATAAGCAAACGGCAGAATATGATAAAACAAATGCGGCGATTGTTCCGCGATCACTTTCATACGTTCCAGCTCCGCTGTTTCAATAAAGTCCCGAAGTCCTGCCAGATATCCCATCCACTCCACACACTGCTCCGTCCGTTTCTTCATAAATCCGGTCAATATCATACCTGCACATGATACGAGCGCTGCTGAGAGGATTCCCGGAAATAAATTCAGGATCGTTCCGCGCAGCATTCCGATCCCATATACAAATACAAATGCCAATACCGACGTCACACTCATCGCAACCGAAACACTTCCGAGCACGAGCCGCGGATTCTTCGCTTTTGAATACCAGAAATCCACGGTCCTTGCGAACAGGATCACACCGATCAGATACAAAACAGGCAGCAGAAACACAAGCATATTTGTAAACGTAAAACAGAACAGGAAACCTGACAATATGAACACCGGAATGCAGGTCAGGATCATCGCTGCCGCTCTGGCGCATCTGGATGCCTTCGTGTAAACCTGATGCGAATAACAGTCCGCAACTTCCGCTTTTACAGTCGTAAATGTCGCTGCCATTTTATATTTCAATTTGGATACAAGCACTTCGTCCCCGATATTCGGCGCATATTTTCCAAAGATACCGTCGAAAAACGTCCGGGCATACTTGGGAGCATCCTCCGGAAGTTCTTTCATCTTTGTCAGTGCCAGCGTCTTGCTTTTTGTTTCCCGGATCCGGATATATCCCTGATCCGCCCAGAACAGCAGCAGGGACATCGCATCCGTATCGGATACATTTCCATCTACAATATATCCCACTGCAGCGCTGTCCAACCCCTGCGGTGGATGGAACTGTACCGACGGGATGATCCTTTTGTCACGTCCGAAACCGTAAAAAAGAAGCAGTAATATCAAAAGCACAGCCGCATTGATCCCAAGCAAAATTCCGTTGATCCCGCCGGTCGTATGAAGACTCTGAAAATATCCCTCTTCCATCGGAACAAAAAACGTCATTCCGGTTCCAACCGGAAGCGATTCGCGCAGCGTGCCGGACACGGTATTTCCGTCCCAGCTTAAATCTACGAGATCGGCGCCGTCCATCCGCTCTCCGTAGGCGCCGTAATAAATCTGAAAATTGTCTTTGTCAAAATCTTTCGGAAATGAGATCGTAAAGCTGCTTCCCGCCGGAATCTCATTTTGCCAGCCGGTCGGAAAGATATTGTAATATACATTCGGATAGCCCTTGCTTGTGATCGGCGTTACTTCATACTGAAAATCATAGTCCCGGGCTCCCCATACCTGCTCATCTTCCGATCCAAAACGAAAGACTTTATTCCCGTTGTCAGAACTCACATCCAGCGGCTCATCGGATACGACCTTATCGAAAGATGCATAATACGGGATTTCCGAAAGTGTACCGTCCTCCTGAAGTTCCGTGATCACGCCCTTTTGCGGAATATAACGATAAATACCGTGCCGCGCGTTTGAAAAGTTCACATCGATCCGTTCCGACACAAGATACGAATGATCTTCCCGGATTTCGATTTCCGTATGATAATCCTGCGTCGTCATATTCCGGTCTTCGACTACCTGCGTCTGTGTCCCGTCTGTTGAAAAAAGACGGCTTACGATCCCGAAATTTCCGGCGATCAGGAAAAATAAAATCCAAATAACGATTGTAAAAACACTGCTTTTATTCTTTATCCTCATATCCCCACTCCTGTCAGAATGATACGTTGACTTTTTCCCGCTCTTCCCTGCTGTTCACTTCATACAGCGGCATCCGTTCAAAATGAAAGATCCCGGCGATCAGACTGCCCGGAAACATCTCCGCCTTTGTATTAAACTGATTCACGATGCCGTTATAATACCGTCTTGCCCCCGCGATCTCCTCTTCGATCCGCGCAAGCTGTTCCTGTAATTGTATAAAATTTTCACTTGCCTTTAAATCCGGATAGTTTTCGGAAAGTGCGAACAATGAGTGGAGACTTCCCGAAAATACATTGTCCTTTTCAATCCGCTCTTTGTGAGATGCCGCGTTCATCGCACGGTTTCTCGCCTGGATCACCCGCTCCAGAGTCTCCGATTCATATTTCGCATATCCTTTCACGGTCTCCACATAATTCGGGATCAGATCATACCGCTTTTTCAGCGAAATGTCCAGTGCGGAAAACGCCTCTTCCGTCTTGTTCCGCAGTTTGACAAATCCGTTATACGATCCGATCACCCAGATCAGGATTCCGAGTACGATCAGCAGAATGATCCCCACTGCCGCCAGTAACATTGCTCCGATACTCATAACCATCTCTCCTTCCGCTCTTTTAAAGATCCGGCACGAAAAAAGACAGTACCGCGACGATATGCCACGGTAACTGTCAAAAGTAATTCTCTGTCTTTCTCCGTTGCCATGCACGCGTAAAAACTGAATACGATCCGCGTCGGAGACAAACGAGAATACATCCTTTGTACACCGACATTGTCATTTCATTATACATGACTTGCACGGCAAATACAATTATTTCCGTCGGATTTCTGAACCGACTGCGCCAGCCACAATGATCACTGCGCCGAGGAGCTGCAGCAGCGTCATATGTTCATGGAAGATCAGAAATCCAACCAGCGTTCCCACCACAACTTCCAGCGCGGAAAGAATACTCGTTGTCGTCGCTTCCACATACTGCGTGGATTTGACACAGGAGACATTGGCGACCATCGTACACAAGATTCCGATCCCGAACAGATTCCAGATCAATGTTCCGACCGGCGTACCGCTCATATGTCCTGCAACGGAAGAAAAATCGATTCCGAACATCAGCACAACAGCCGCGCCTAAAAATCCGTAGACAAGAAGCGTATCTCTCTCATAATCCTTGGCAAAATATTTCGGGAGCAGGATCTGCAGCGCAACACCGATCCCGTTGACGACACCTGCGAGGATACCGATCCCATCAAGCTTTACATTTCCGCCGCCGATCAGATTGGAGACAAGAACCGCTCCGATCAGACAAATGAAAATCGTGATCATCTTGTTTTTTTCCAGTTTTTCTCCAAACATGAAACGACCGAGAATCGCAACCCAGATGGGACTCATAAACATCAGCACCGTAGCCACCCCCACCGGGATCCTGGAAACGGATACACTGTAACTTACAAAACTGATGCTGTATGCCACTGCGCCGTAGATCAGACAGATCACAAGTCCTTTGAGGTCGATTTTTAATGCGGATGGTTTCGTAAAAAGCAAAAACAAAAAGTAAGCTCCGCCAGCCAGCGCACAACGGAAAAAGGAAATCTCCAGATTTGTAAACTGATACTGGGACAGAGATCTTACAAAAATCCCCATGATGCCCCACATCACCGCGGTAATGACGGCAAGGCTGATCCCTTTGGTACGATTACTCATGATCTGTTTCTCCGTTTCTGTAAATTACTTCATTTTCTTTGATCGTCATCCTCACTTTGATCTGATCGAGCTGTTCTTTTGGAACTTCCAGCGGATTTTGATCCAGCACAACAAAGTCCGCATATTTTCCGCATGCGATGCTTCCTTTTTCCTGTTCCTCAAAATACTGATATGCCGCATAGATCGTAATGGCTTTTAACGCATCCAGTACGGAAATCCTCTGCTCTTCTCCGATCGTTCTTCCCGCTCTTGAAATCCGGTTTACCGCACTCCATACCGTCCGCATCATATCCGGCGGAATGACCGGTGTGTCCTGATGGAACGTATATTTCATTCCAAGATCAATGGCATCTTTCACCGGAGAGATCCGGCTTCCCCGTCTCTCTCCGAAATTCTGTAAATGGATATCTCCCCAATAATACGTATGTGCTACAAAAAAGCTGGGGATCATTCCGATCGCTGCCATCCGCTGCAGCTGGTCTTTCCGTACAAGCTGTGCATGCACCATGACCGCACGGTGCAGATTGGTTGTTCCGGTTTCCGCTAATACACGTTCAAACTGCGTAATATACTGTTCGGCAGCGGCATCGCCGTTGCAGTGCGCAAGCAACTGTTGTTTTTTCTCAAGGGCAAGTTCGATATATCCGCGCAGCGCTTCATCCGTATGGATCGGATATCCGCAGTAAGCATTGTCGCCCTCATATGGTTCACTCATCCAGGCAGTCCGTCCCTGCGGCGATCCGTCCAGGAACACTTTGTATCCTCCCAGTTTGAAGTGATCCTTATACCGGTTCGCATAATCACGTTCTTCCTCCGGCAGATCCGCCGCGGTCATAATGTCCGCATATCCGACTACATCCAGTTTTAAAAGACCGTTTGAGGAAGCAGATTTCAGAAGCTGGAACAACGGTTTTGCGACCATGCCGTCCTGAACGGTCGTAATTCCGTAACTTGCATACATCTTCTGCGCTTCCCCGATCAAATACATCAGTTCTTCCATGGAAGTCATCGGCAAATGTGCCTGAAATTCAATAAATGCCTTTTCTTCCATATATCCATCCGGTATCTGCGTGTTTTCTACTCTTCCGTATTTTCCTCCTGCACAGTCTTCGGTATGTTCGTCAATCTGAGCGATCTTTAGACCTCTGCTGTTGGTCACACCCATATGGGACGATGCATGGATCAGAAGAACCGGATTCGTCCGGCTGATCTCATCCAAAACGTACCGGTCCGGATGGCGCTTTTCTTTTAGGAAATTCTGGTCATAATTACAGCCGATGATCCAGCTGTCCTCCGTCAGCTTTCTTTTTTGCGCAAATGCTTTTATCGTATCTATGATTTCCGCAAAACTTCCGCAGCCGGACAGATCACACTGCGTCATCGCATTCGCCGCCCCGACAAAATGAGAATGCGCGTCGATAAATCCAGGCAGCATCGTCTTTCCCTTAAGATCGATCATCTGATCTCCATCTTTCTTATACTGCATGACGTCATCGAAGCTGCCAACCGCCAGGATCCGACCGTTTTCCACACAGACCGCTTCCGCATACAAGGAAGCGTCTTCCATGGTGAGGATTGTTCCATTATAATAAAAAGTTTTCATCGTGTCCCTCCTTTGTTTTCTCTTCTTATTTGTGGTAAGGCTCGCTGAAATTGATCCGATAACTTCGATAAATCTGTTCCAGAAGAATCACGCGCATCAACTGATGGGGAAATGTCATTTTTGAAAAACTCAATGCAAAATCCGAACGTTTCAGCACCGCTTCCCCGAGACCGATGGAACCTCCGATCACAAATGTGATGTGGCTTTTCCCCTGGATCCCAAGCTGATCGATCTTCGATGCAAGTTCTTCGGAGGAGAGCATTTTCCCTTGGATTTCCAATGTGACCACATAGGAATCTTCTTTGATATATTTCATAATACGTTCCGCTTCTTTTGCACGGATCCCATTTTCTACAACCTCGCTTGCCTGATCCGGTGTCTTCTCATCCGCCACCTCAATGATCTCCAACTTACAGTATTTACTCAAGCGCTTGCTGTATTCGGCAATCGCATCTTTTAAATACTTTTCTTTGATTTTCCCTACTGTGATCAATGAAATCTTCATTTGTCTTACATCCTTTTTCTTATTGTGCGGCTGCCTTTTTGCGTTCTCCTGCAAAAAGATCGATAAAACGATGAAAACCTTTATAGAACACCTGACCGTAAATACTTCCGCAAATATTATGTACGATCCTGAAAATGATCGCTCCCTCCAGACCGATCACACCGGTAGCAACCGCCATCGCTCCGAGCGAATTAAAGACAGACTGCCATCCGTATGTCGCAGAAAGACCCACACCGATTCCGCCGATGATCCCCGCATAGGACAAAAAGGAGGGCGGAAGGAGCATATACAGTACAAGGAAAAGGATCCCTCCGAAAATATTTCCCGGGATACGCCCTTGGGAACGGATCTTGGAATCTTTCTCAAACGGAAGCATCACGGACATCACTGCGATTCCCGCCCACATTGAACGAGGCAGTTTAAAAATTTCCACAAAAAACATCATCGTCGCAACTCCAAACGTCATCGCAAGCTGCCATCTTGTCCTTGAAGAATGAATGTTAAATTCCTTGAAAATACGATCCAAATCCCTCTTATACACCCGATTCTTATGTCCTCTGTAAAAAACGACTGCTGTCAATATCCCACCGATCAAAAGTCCCAGAAGTCTCATGGAAAATCCCTTTGCGCTGCTCACATCATATCCGTAAAGAAGCAGATAGCCCAAAACGACGGTCGAATGATTGGACATTAAAATATTGTGGCAGCTTAAAAATGCCAGCACAAAGATACACCCGATATTTACGAGCATTCCGCCGAATGGTCCAAAGAAATTCGCCGCCCTCGGACCAAACATCATGATCGCGAACACAACGCCGATCACTTCCAGGGAATGCCGCATACAGATACCAAAATCCGCATTTTTAAATACCATTAAAAACAGAAGTACGACTACGCCGACAATACTGTTTTCATCACCGAATACTTTCCCGTACAACATCACAAAACACATACAGAAGATCATCGTAATTGCAATTTTGCACATATAAATGCATGTATGATGCAGCTTCTCCCTGCGTCCTGCCGCATTTTTGATCACCGCCTTGGATCCCGCCTGATTTAATTGCAATTCCTGATAAAATGTCATAAAATCTTCCTTTCTTTTCGTGTTTTTGAGTGACCCGAAGCGAATACTTTTTAACCAGTAAAAGTGTTCGCTTTGGGTAAGCAATGAGGCATTATACCATCGGCGCGGATGTTTGTCAATGAAAGAAAAAACAGAGGGCGGAAGCTATCAATTAACTTTCTGTCCTCTGTTTTCCTGCTTATCATCTTGTTCTATTTATCACGCAGATATTCATCGATTCCTTTTGCCGCCGCTTTTCCGGCTCCCATTGCAAGGATAACCGTCGCAGCACCTGTCACGGCATCTCCGCCTGCATAGACACCCTCTTTAGAAGTCTTTCCGCTTTCTTCATCTGCTACGATACATTTCCACTTGTTGATCTCAAGCCCCTCTGTCGTAGAAGAGATCAGCGGGTTCGGGGAAGTACCGAGCGACATGATCACAGTATCCACGTCGATCACAAATTCAGATCTCGGAACTTCTACCGGACGTCTTCTTCCGGATGCATCCGGCTCGCCCAATTCCATCTTGATCACTTTCATTCCTGTAACATTTCCCTTGTCATCTACAAGAATCTCTTTCGGGTTTGTCAGCAGATCAAAAATGATTCCCTCTTCTTTTGCGTGATGTACTTCTTCCACTCTGGCCGGAAGTTCTTCTTCGCTTCGACGATATACGATATGTACCTCAGCGCCGAGACGGAGCGCTGTTCTTGCGGCATCCATCGCAACGTTACCGCCACCGACTACCGCTACCTTTGTTCCGGCGCAGATCGGTGTATCATAATTCTCATCAAACGCTTTCATCAGGTTGCTTCTTGTCAGGTATTCGTTTGCAGAGAATACGCCGTTGGCATTCTCGCCCGGGATTCCCATAAATTTCGGAAGACCTGCTCCTGATCCGATAAATACGGCTTCAAATCCCTCTTCCTCGATCAGCTGATCGATCGTTGTAGACTTGCCGATCACAACGTTTGTCTCAAATTTAACGCCAAGTTCTTTGACTTTCTCGATCTCTTTTGCAACAACTTTCTGCTTCGGCAGACGGAATTCCGGGATACCGTATACAAGAACACCGCCAAGTTCATGAAGCGCTTCAAATACTGTCACTTCATAACCAAGCTTCGCAAGATCTCCGGCGCAAGTCAGTCCCGACGGACCGGAACCGATCACTGCGACTTTATGCCCGTTTGTCTTCTCTGCGCCAACCGGTTTGATATCATGTTCCAGCGCATAGTCTGCAACGAAACGCTCCAGCTTACCGATGGAGATCGGCTCGCCCTTGATTCCGCGGATACACTGTCCCTCACACTGGGATTCCTGCGGGCATACACGTCCGCAAATAGCCGGAAGTGCACTTGCCTGTCCGATCACTTTGTAGGCTTCCTCGATATTTCCATCTTTTACTTCTTTGATAAATCCCGGAATATTGATCGCAACCGGACATCCCTGAATACATTTCGCATTTTTACAATTGATGCATCTGGCTGCCTCTTCCATCGCTTCTTCCTGATTATATCCAAGACAAACTTCTTCAAAGTTTGCTGCTCGTACTTTCGGATCCTGTTCTCTTACAGGCACTTTCTTTAATACATCTGCCATTAGTTGTCACCTCCGCAATTTCCACATCCGCCGTGGTGTGTGTCACCCTCCTGCAGTTTCAGCATTGCGCGTCCTTCTGCAGTCTTATATGTCTGTGCTCTCTTCATCGCCTGATCAAAATCTACAAGGTGACCATCAAATTCCGGTCCGTCCACACAGGCAAATTTGATCTCATCGCCAACCTGAAGACGGCAGGCACCGCACATTCCGGTTCCGTCTACCATGATCGGGTTCATGCTGACGATCGTCGGGATCTCCAGTTTCTTTGTCAGCAGACATACGAATTTCATCATGATCATCGGTCCGATCGCAACACATACATCATACTGTTTGCCGTCATTCTGAACAAGGTCTTCCACAACGGCCGTTACCATACCGGATCTTCCGTAAGAGCCGTCATCCGTTGTCACATACAGATTTCCGGCAACTGCTTCCAGCTCTTTCTCGAGGATCACCATATCTTTTGTTTTGGCGCCAAGCACGACGTCTGCTTCGATTCCATGCTCGTGAAGCCATTTCACCTGCGGGTATACCGGTGCAGCGCCGACACCTCCGGCAACAAACAGCATTTTTTTCTTCTTCAGAGATGCAAGATCCTCTGCCACAAATTCAGAAGCGCATCCGAGCGGTCCAACAAAATCACGGAAACTGTCGCCCTCTTTTAACGCCGACATCTTCACGGTGGAAGCTCCTACTTCCTGGAATACGATCGTGATCGTTCCTGCCTCCCGGTCATAATCGCAGATTGTAAGCGGAATCCGTTCCCCCTTATCATCCATCTTTACGATCACAAACTGTCCCGGCTGACAATGCTTTGCAACACGTGGTGCATGAACATCCATAAGAAAAATCTTATCAGCCAGCTTCTCTGCTTTTAAAATCTTATACATGATCTTCCTCCTTGTATTCATATACGCCCTCTCATTTGGATTCTGCTTTTACAGAAAACCGGTGCAAGAGCCTCTCTTCTGATATAATACGATATTCCCCTCTTATAAGCAAGTAGTCTTTTTCAGGAAATCATCAGAAAAAGGACAGATACCTTTCAGTACCTGTCCCTCAAGTTTCCGTCCGGAATTAGAAATCAACTTCTGTTCCGTAGTAAATACATGTGAACAGTTTCTCCATTGTAGCCGGATCGATCGCACGCGGATTAGATCCTGTACATGCATCTCCAACGGCAAGTTCGGAGATCTTTGCAATCTTCTCTTTGAACTCGTCTTCATTGATACCGAATTCTTTCAATGTTTTCGGAATGTTCAACTGTACATTAAAGTCGTCGATCTTCTCGCACAGACTGTTGATCAGTGCTTTTTCAGAAGCGCCCGGAAGTCCGACTTTTCTTGCGATCTCAGCGTACCGTTTTGCAGCTACCGGATCTTTTGCATTGTATTTGATAACATATGGCAGATACATTGCGTTTGCACATCCATGTGTGATATGACCGGTTGAGAACGCTGCGCCTGTCTTATGAGCCATGGAATGAACGATACCAAGCAGGGCATTGGAAAATGCCATTCCTGCCAGACACTGTGCGTCATGCATATGTGCTCTTGCATCCATATTGCCTCTGAAAGAAGCCGGCAGATAATCAAATACCATCTCGATCGCCTGAATTGCCAGCGGATCCGTATATGCACAGTTCAATGTAGATACATAAGCCTCGATCGCATGTGTCAACGCATCCATACCTGTATATGCAACCTGTTTTGCCGGAAGTCCCTCTACCAGTTCGGAATCTACGATCGCAACATCCGGTGTGATATTAAAATCAGCCAGCGGATATTTTACGCCGGTCTCATAGTTTGTGATAACAGAGAATGCTGTTACTTCTGTTGCAGTACCGGATGTAGACGGGATCGCACAGAATTTTGCTTTCTGTCTTAATTCCGGGAAGTTAAACGGAATGCAGAGTTCCTCAAATGTAACATCCGGATATTCATAGAATGCCCACATTGCTTTTGCGGCATCGATCGGGGATCCACCACCCATAGATACGATCCAATCCGGTTCAAACTTGCGCATCGCTTCCGCGCCTCTCATAACAGTCTCAACAGACGGATCCGGTTCAACACCCTCGAACAGTTCTACTTCCATGCCTGCCTCTTTCAGGTAATTCACCGCTTTATCAAGGAATCCCTGACGCTTCATGGAACCACCGCCAACTACGAGGATCGCTTTTTTTCCTTTCAGATTTTTCAGTTCTTCCAGACATCCTTTACCGTGATAAATGTCTCTTGGTAATGTAAATCTTCCCATCGCAATACATCTCCTTGTATATGTATTTGTTATTTTTTTAACATATATATTATAACACTCTTCCCCTTTTCATACAAGCCAATATATGTAAATTTTGAGCTAAATAGTGCACAAAAAACCCCTTGCATTTTTAGTTAAAAATACAAGGGGTATCTCTCCGTAAGCTATCCCAACTGCTTTTGTTCTGTTCTCCCCGCTTTTATTTTGTTTTTCACAAAAACAATACTATTCCGCAGGAGGACAACCACTCCAGTGACTAACAATATAACGCTGCCTTTTATCACAAAAATGCGAAACCAATTCAATGTAAATGGTAAATAAGCATATACCCACTGTTCCCAGTTAAAGTACATCAGTTCAAGACAATGTACTCCGAGAATGATCATCGAATGACGTCCGATCCAACTCAACATAATCGTTACTCCCCTGCTTTTGTTCAGGAGTTTGGCAATTGAAATAACAGCAACGCTTCCCGCAATAGCTTCGATAATGCTAAAAATCCCCAACGGATAAGATCTTGTCGCCAATTCAATAGAAATTCCCATACGCAGGAAATAAATCCATACAGCCGCAGGAATGATAAGCGTATAACAATAACTCTTCTCAAAAAAAGATTCTTTTCGCATCCAATTCCCTACTCCGATAAAAATAAGGGAAACAAGGGCAACATCCAGACTCCACGGCATAAAAGCATAATATTTTCCAATTACATATCCTGCAAAAGAGAGCGCCAGTATTCCCCATGGACAGATAACGTGATATTTTTCTGATAATTTCATCAGCATCACGTAAATATTTCTTGCAAGGAACAGGCAACATACAAACCATACAACCCATACAGAATCAAAAGACAAAAATCTGGTTGATAATTTACTCATCCCACCAAGCATTGCTTTTATCTTAAGCATAAAGAGTGTACCTGCGCTGACATCATCTGCCCCTATAAACGTGTAAATTACCGCAGATAATATACAAACTGCTGCATATGGAACTAATAAAGTTTTTACAGATCGTTTAAAAGTTCTTTTTATATTATAATTTTTCACAAAATATCCATTTACGACCATAAAAAGAGGCATGTGAAATGAAAATATGATCGTACGCAAATAGTCCGGAACCGGTGCATGACCAAGAATCATCAACATAATTGCAATTCCTTTTGCCATATCCCAATATTCAATTCTTGAATTATGGGCGCTTATTCCAACCATGGTACTCTGTTTTTTCTCATTTGTTTTATCATACTTCGGTAAATTTATTTTAAAACGTGCATATTGATCCTTGCAAAAATGAATAACATAAATACCGACCGTAAAAAGCAGCACTTTGAAAATGAGAATCATCCCGATAGTCTGATATGACTGAAGCTGCAGTTTTTCACCCAGTTTCCACGCCCAATCCCATGACACTACTGTCAGTTCAATTTCATGCATACACAATATAAGCAACGTATTTTTCCCGTAAAATTCAAGAATTCCGGCTAGGCTTTTTACTTTGGAATCAATCCCTTTTGAAAGAAGGATCACCAGATAACTACCTGCCGCCGCTACGATAATATCAAATAGTCCGCTGCCGAAATGATTTCTTACAATATAAAACTCCCCGCAAAATAAAACACCAAACAGCCATATTACTGCTGATGTTCCTACCAATACCGGAGGTGCTGACCGTTTAAAGAATTCGTACTTTTTTAAAACCCATCCAAAATACACGAATATGGCTGCTGTCATTCCAGCCTGAATGCTCAAAGGCATCCAAACCATTGTTCCTGTTTTGTATCCTACATACGCAAGAATACAAACAGCAATACATCCATATCTATAATCCATACAATATCGTACAATGATAACCGCCACAAAAGATGCCAGCAGAAACCATATCGCACCAATCTGCCTCATATAAAATGGAGAGGTATACTCGATTGTTCCGCTTCCATACAAAGAGGCAATAAACCAGGTTTTTACGTCTGATACTAAATACTCCAGACTGTTTGTTTGAATGATATCTTTTAATGTGACACCCACAATTACACAAACGCATGTGATCATATAAGGGCGGATTAATTGTTTATATTTTTTCAGCGCAAATTCTTTCAGTGACGTATTGTTTTTCAAAAAATATCCACTAATCAGAAAGAAAATCGGCACATGAAACGTAAACACAAAATTATTGATAATTCCATTCCCCATATGCCCAGCAATTATACACAAAATCGCGATTCCTTTCGCAATATCAAAATATCTTACTCTCTCATTCATCATTCATTTCCACACTCTGAATCTATTCGTATTCCAACAGATAATTCCGCTTTGTCACCTGTGTCATCTTTCCGTCATCATTGATCAGAACCGCTGAAAAGATCGTGCTTCCCTCCGGCATATCTACCGGTCCCGTATATGGAGTGGACGCTGCTGACGGCGTAGTCCCATCCGTTGTATAATATGCGGTATACCCTTCCGGTACCTGGATCGTGATCTGCGTCGGTACACTGTACTGACCGGTCGAAGGTGTCACTGCAGGTGCATCTTCGATTGGGATCTCTATCGTATAAGTGCGGCTTGCTGTCAGACTTGGGATTCCTTTTTTGTTGACTGCGATCGTTTTGATCGTTGTCGTTCCCTCTTCAAGAAGAATCGGCTCCGTATACTCGATGCTTTCCGTTGTCGGTTCCGAATCATCCAGCGTATAGTAAATCTTACCGTCTCCTATAAGCGTAACTTCCTGTACTTCGGTGTAATCACCCTCTTCCAGACTAAATTTCGGCATATCGGAAACATATGCGCTCACCTTAGAAAGTACCGCATCACTGCATCCCGAAAGCATTCCGGAAATCTGTTCCACCTGTTTCGTATCCACATAAAATTGGATCGCCGCCTGATACAATGCCGCATTTTCAGGTTGGGAATCAATTGCCGTCAAGAACATTTCTTCCGCTTCATCTTCCTTTTTCTGTTGGATATATAACTTGGAGATTCCTGTGTACGCCTCTGCTTTTTTCGCATCCTTTCGTATCGCACGCTGAAATAGTTTTTCCGAAGTATGATAATCTCCGGTCTGCATTGCCTGATATGCCTTGGCTACAACCCCGTCGTAAGAATTCTGGTATACGACAAATCCGGCGCCTCCCAATACGACAAGGAGCACAAGCAGGATTCCAGCCACCAGACGGCGTCTTTTTTTGACAGCACGTTTTTTACGCGCTGCCTGCTGACGACGTTTTTCTTCTACATCACGACCGGATCCGCCTCCATTTTGACGGACTGCTCCTGTGCCGGGTCTCATTTGTCCGGTACTTTGGCGCATATTTCCTGTGTTCTGCCGCAAACTGCCTGTGCTTTGCCGCATATTACCTGTATTTCTGCGTGCCTCGCCCTGTGTCCTGCCTCCTTGCGTATTCCCTCTCCGGACAGCAGAAGTCTTCCCCATTCGTTCTGCCCGGATCCGCTCCAGTTCCCCCTGACTCAATACACGCGTAGAATTTCCGGTCCCCTGTTCCGCTCCGCTTCGATATCGTCGAATATCGTCAGTCCGGATCGGTCTTGTTGCATCTTCAACCGAGCCACGCACTTCACGCACAAGAACATCTTCCAACGGATTATAATCCGGCACCATCTGTACTTCGTTTCTGCAATCGGGGCAGATCAGCATACCCTCCGGTATATCTGCACCACAATGTGTACATCTCATTTAGTGCTTCCTCCTACTGTCGTGCTGTTTCCACACAGTTGTTCATCAACATTGCTATTGTCATCGGACCAACTCCGCCCGGAACCGGCGTGATCGCAGACGCCTTTTTTGAGACTCTCTCAAAAGCAACGTCCCCGCATAACTTTCCATTCTCATCCCGATGCATTCCGACATCGATCACGACCGCCCCGTCTTTTACATAGTCCTCATCGATAAAACGTGCTTTTCCGACTGCTGCGATCAAAATGTCTGCCCGCTTTGTAATCTCTTTCAGATTCTTTGTATGGGAATGCGCGATCGTTACCGTTGCATTTTCACGGAGCAAAAGCGCAGCCATCGGTTTCCCGACGATATTGCTCCGTCCCACCACAACACATTCTTTTCCGTCCAGCGTGATGTCCGAACGCTTCAGAAGCTGAATGATCCCTGCCGGTGTACAGGATAAAAATCCTTTTTCACCGATCCACAGTCTTCCTACACTGACCGGATGAAATCCATCCACATCTTTTTCCGGTGAAATGGCGCGGATCACCTTGTCTTCGTCAATATGTTTCGGAAGCGGAAGCTGGACAAGGATTCCGTTCACCGATTCTTTACTGTTCAGAGTATCGATCAGTTTCAGAAGCTCTTCCTCCGACGTTGATTCTTCCAGTTCATAAGATTCCGATTCAATCCCGATATATGCACAGGCTTTCTTTTTATTGTTAACATAAACCGATGAAGCCGGATCCGCTCCAACCTGTACAACCGCCAGGCAGACCTGCTTTCCCTCAGCTTTCAACCTGCTTACTTCCAGTTTCAATTCATCTTTGATTTCTTTTGAAATCTGCTTTCCGTCTATCAAATGTGTCATTCGTGTCTCCTTTATCGCATCTATATTAAAACAGACCGGTAATTTTTCCGTTTTCGTCTACATCGATCTGATTTGCCGCAGGCACTTTCGGAAGTCCCGGCATTGTCATGACCGCACCGGTCAGTGCAACAACAAATCCGGCGCCTGCGCTCACATAAACCTCCCGGATATGAATATCAAAATTCTCCGGGCGTCCCAATTTTTTCGCATCATCCGACAATGAGTATTGATTTTTCGCCATACAGATCGGGAAACTTCCAAATCCAAGCTCTTCGATCCGTGCCAGCTGTTTCTTTGCGGCAGGCTCATAAACTACGCCGCGCGCTCCGTAAATTTCTTTTGCGATCGTCTCGATCTTTTCTTCCAAAGACAGACTGTCCTCATAGAGTGTATGGAAATGGCTTTCCTTTGTCTGCAATGTTTCCAACACTTTCTTCGCAAGCTCGATTCCGCCCTCACCGCCGTGTTCCCACACTTCGGATAAAGCAAATTCACATCCGCGTTCCTCGCAGAATTTGCGGATAAACGCATTCTCAGCGTCTGTATCCGTAACAAACGAATTCAACGTCACGATAACCGGAACACCGAATTTCTGAAGGTTTTCAATATGTTTTTCCAGATTGACGATACCTTTTTTCAGAGCATCCAGATTTTCTTCTGCCAGATCCGCTTTTGCAACGCCCCCATTATACTTCAAAGCACGCACGGTTGCAACAAGAACAACTGCATCCGGTTTCAGTCCCGCTTTACGGCATTTGATGTCCATAAACTTCTCGGCACCGAGATCCGCGCCGAATCCCGCTTCCGTGATCGTGATGTCACTCATTTTCAATGCCATCTTTGTTGCCCGCACACTGTTGCATCCGTGGGCAATATTGGCAAACGGACCGCCGTGGACCAATGCCGGCGTGTGTTCCAGTGTCTGGATCAGGTTCGGTTTGATCGCATCTTTCAAAAGCGCCGTCATTGCGCCTGTTGCCTGAAGATCGTCCGCCGTAACCGGCTCTCCCGCAAAATTGTATGCAACGATGATCTTTCCAAGACGTTGTTTCAGATCTGCAAGATCATCTGCAAGACAGAGGATCGCCATGATCTCCGACGCTACCGTGATCACAAAATGATCTTCTCTCACCATACCGTCCATCTTATTGCCAAGTCCGACAACAATATTACGCAGTACGCGGTCGTTCATATCCACGCAGCGTTTCCATACAACCTGGCGAGGATCGATCTGCAGTGCATTTCCCTGCTGGATATGATTGTCCAGCATTGCTGCAAGCAGATTGTTGGCAGAAGTGATCGCATGGAAATCTCCGGTAAAATGCAGATTCAGATCTTCCATCGGAACAACCTGCGCATATCCGCCTCCGGCCGCACCGCCTTTGATCCCGAAACACGGTCCTAACGATGGCTCGCGAAGTGCAATGACCGCTTTCCGGTTCAGTTTCTGCATTGCCTGGCCAAGCCCCACTGATGTGGTCGTTTTTCCCTCTCCGGCAGGTGTTGGATTGATCGCAGTCACAAGGACAAGCTTTCCATCCGGATTGTCTTTGATACGATCCCAGAATTCTTCCGATAATTTTGCCTTATACTTTCCGTAAAATTCCAGATCTTCCTCTGCGATTCCTGCTCTTTCGGCTACTTCTCTGATCGGAAGCATCTGTGCTTCCTGTGCAATCTGAATGTCTGTTTTCAATTTCATTTCCTCCTTGACTGTCATTTATTTTCTGATAAATATTGCTCAAATTCTTCTTTTGTCATCAGCACTTTCCTTGGTTTTGTTCCCTCTTCCGGACCGACTACGCCTACATCCGCCAATTGATCCATGATCCGCGCTGCCCGGTTGAAGCCGATCTTGAACATCCGCTGCAGCATCCCGATCGACGCTTTCTCTTTCTCAATGATCAAATATCCTGCATCTGCAAAATACTGATCTCGCGCGTCACTGCTATTTTCCATTCCCGGCGCTGCGATCGATATACTGCCGTTCTCTGTCTCCAGCTCCGCGTTCATATGTTCCTCAAGTTCATTGCTATAAGAAGCATTTCCGTTGTTCTCGATCAAATATTCCACGACCTGCTGTACTTCTTTGTCGGATACAAACGATCCCTGAACCCGGACCGGTTTCGGATAGCCGGTCGGATAAAACAACATATCTCCTTTTCCAAGCAGTTTTTCCGCACCGTTCATATCGATGATCGTCCGGGAATCCACGCCTGAGGAGACTGCGAATGCGATCCTCGACGGCATATTTGCCTTGATCAGTCCGGTAATGACATTGACAGACGGTCTCTGTGTCGCAAGGATCAGGTGAATCCCCGCCGCACGGGCTAGCTGTGCCAGCCGGCAGATCGCTCCCTCCACATCTTTTGGAGCAACCATCATCAGATCGGCAAGCTCGTCCACGATGATCACGATCTGCGCCATTTTTTTCGGCACGCCCTCCCCGGGCTCCATCTGCAGGATCTTTTCGTTAAAGCCTTTCAGATCGCGCACATTGTATTCGGCAAACATCTGATAACGTTTCATCATCTCGGCAACTGCCCAGTTCAGAGCGCCAGCCGCTTTCTTCGGATCCGTGACAACCGGGATCAAAAGATGCGGGATTCCATTATATACGCTTAATTCCACAACTTTCGGATCGACCATGATCAGCTTGACGTCTTCCGGATCGGATTTGAAGATCATACTCATGATCAATGTGTTGATACATACCGATTTACCAGATCCCGTCGAACCTGCCACAAGCAGATGGGGCATCTTTGCAATATCCGCGATCACCACTTTTCCGGCAATATCCTTTCCGACTGCCACCGTAAGATTGGACTTACTTTTCTGAAAATCTTCCGCTTCCAGAAGATCCCGCAGCATAACGGCAGAATTTTCACTGTTCGGCACCTCGATCCCGACTGCCGCTTTCCCCGGGATCGGAGCTTCGATCCGCAGATCGGTCACTGCAAGATTCAGTTTAATATCATCGGCAAGCCCGACGATCTTGCTGACTTTCACGCCTTGTTCCGGCTGGATTTCATACCGTGTAACCGACGGTCCGCAGCTGGCATTGGTCACATGCACTTTTACTCCAAAATTCTGCAGTGTCTGTTCCAGTTTCAATGCCGTTGCACGCAAATGTGCATCAGAATCTCCGCCGCCTTTCTTTCCGCGTTTCAGCAGACGCAGAGGCGGGATCTTATAGACCGGTTTCGGCTGTTCTTCTTTCTCTTTGATCTCCGCCTCGACATTCTGTGTCTCCGCCGCAATTTCCTGCATATCCTGCTTTGTCGTTTTTTTCTTTGCGGGAGATGCCGAAACTTGTTCTCCGTCATTCACTTCGGAATCCAAAGCCCTCGGTTCCTCTCCCCATATATTCGTCTCCTCTGCCTGCTCCGCCTCGATACGATCATCCGCCCGATTGATCACAAATGCCGTCTCCGGCAAATCGTCTCCCTGCGTTTCGTCAAACGGAGACGGAAACGGAATATCCTGCGGCTTTTCATCCATTGGCAGATCCGGTATCAGTTCTTGAACTTCCGGAGACTTTCGTTTTGAAGGTCCGTCTGATAAAGTCGTTGCAAAGGACACACCGGAAACTTTCTGATCCTGCCTGCGTGCTTTTTTCGATTCTTTCTTCTCTTCATTCTGCTTTTGTACGCGCTCTTTTTCTGCTTCCGCCTGCAGCGCTTCTAACCGAAGAACCCTTGTCTGCCGACGTTCTTCCCTTTTCTTTGCCGCCCGGATCGCAGCGGTCTCATGTCGTATCTTTGCATCTTCATATACTCTTTTTCCGCCATGACTTAGCGGTTTCAACAGCGAGCGCTCGGTGATCAGGATCACACTGATCACTGCCAGGATCACGATCACAATGTATGCGCCGACTACGCCAAGCATCGGACAGAGAAGCTGTACCTGCGCTCCCCCCAGCAATCCTCCCGCATCTTTCCGGATACTTGCCTGACGATAATGTTCCATCAATCCCATTCCGGGTGTATACGAATTGACAACCAGTTCTAAAAATGCAGCAACCAGACATACAAGCACGATCGCCGCCGCTGTCTTTATGTATGCGTGTGTATTGCCTTTATTTGAGATCAAAAAGGCAACCACACCAAAAATCAAAATCGGGATCACATATCCGACCCATCCAAACAATCCAAAGATCACTGAGGAACAAATCTCACCGGCAATCCCTCCCAGACCAAAACAACTGATCATAAGAAAGATACAAACTGCCAGCACACAAAGTATGATGATCTCCCCATGCAATACGGAATATTCCTGTGTCTTTTTCTTTTTTCCCCTGCTGTTTTTCCGCTTTTTTGTTGACTTTGCGGCCATTATTGCTTCCCCCTTGGTCAATTAAAATGCCTGAACCGGTGTATGTTCCCCTCCGAAAGACTCCCCACATCCTGTGCCTTATTTCTTTCTCTCCATACACTGACACTATTTCTAGTATAGCATTTTTTCGATATGATGTCATCAGAAAATTTTCACATGGATTTTTTCCGTTCGTCGATCATCTCATGAAGTTTGTTCAAAGCCTGACTGATTCCGCCTACTTCATCGATCAGCCCCTCTCGCACCGCATCTTCTCCCTCTAACAAGGTTCCGACATCTTTTACAAGCTCTGTCGGATCCAGCATCAGTTCTTCCAAACGTTTCTGGCTGATCCGGGAGTGATTGGCGATAAAGCCGGTGATCCTGTCCTGTGTCCGTTCCATATTACGGTAACTCTGGTAAACACCGATGAACATCCCATTTGACCGCACCGGATGAATGATCATCGTGCCGCTCGGAACAATAAACGAATAATCTGCCGAGACCGCAAGCGGTCCTCCGATCGAATGACTGCCGCCAAGTACGAGCGATACGGTCGGCTTGCTGAGTGATGCGATCATCTCCGCGATCGCCAGCCCCGCCTCCACGTCTCCGCCAAGCGTATTGAGCAGGATCAAGATCCCCTCGGTTTCATCACTGTCTTCCGCCTCTGCCAGTTTCGGAAGTAAATGTTCATATTTCGTTGCTTTTGTATTTCCGGATACCGCTTCATGCCCCTCGATCTCCCCGATGATCGTTAAAAGTTGGATCCGATGTCTGCTCTTCCCCTCTTCCAGCCGCAGCGTGCCCATCTCCTTGATTTCTTCACGTCTGGCTGTCTCTTCTTCTCTCTTTTGCTCTTTTGTTTCTGCCGATCCCGTCTCAGACTTTTGCATTTCTTTTGATTCCATAGATTTTTCAGCCCTCTTTCTATAATTATTCTGATTGAAGCTCCGACATATTCCTTTCGGGATACGCGTCTTCTTCAAACGTATTCTTCCCGGAACATATCCTCTTTGGAATCATAGTATACGAAAAATTTGACGGAACTATACACCGGTGTCGAACGGTAAAGAAGTAAAAATGGCATGAATGCAAATTGTATACATCCATACCATTTTATTTAACGTAATGCCTGCTCTACATCGGCAATAATATCGTCTACATTTTCAATTCCAACACTAAAGCGGATCAAATCCGGCTGAACGCCAGCCTCTAACAGCTCTTTTTCGTTCATCTGACGATGTGTGTGACTCGCCGGATGCAGCACGCAGCTTCTGGCATCCGCAACATGTGTTACGATCGCCACCATTTTTAACTTATCCATCATTTCAACCGCTGCGTCTCTTCCACCTTTCAATCCGAAAGTGATCACTCCGCAGCAGCCATTTGGCATATATTTCTGCGCGAGATCGTAATATTTGTCTCCCGGCATCGACGGGCAGGAAACCCATGCAACTTTTTCGTGATTCTTTAAATAGGTAGCAACCGCAAGCGCATTTTCGCAATGACGCGGCATGCGCAGATGTAATGTCTCCAATCCCAGATTCAGAAGAAACGCATTCTGCGGAGACTGGATCGAACCAAGGTCACGCATCAGCTGCGAAGTTGCCTTGGTGATATATGCGCCTTTCCCGAATTTTTTTGTATATACAATGCCATGGTATGTTTCGTCCGGCGTCGTCAGTCCCAGGAACTTCTCGGCATGTGCTTCCCAGTCAAAATTACCGCTGTCAACGATCGCTCCGCCCACACAGGCAGCATGTCCATCCATATATTTCGTAGTGGAATGTGTGACAATATCTGCTCCCCACTCAAACGGACGGCAGTTGATCGGTGTAGCAAATGTATTGTCTACGATAAACGGTACACCATGCGCATGTGCTGCGTTTGCAAATTTTTCCAGATCCAAAACAACAAGCGCAGGATTGGCGATCGTCTCTCCGAATACAGCTTTTGTATTCTCGCGGAACGCGGCATTTAATTCTTCTTCGCTGCAGTCCGGATCCACAAAAGTAGCTTCGACTCCCATTTTACGGATCGTGTGGGCATACAGATTATAGGTTCCTCCGTAAAGAGCAGACGCACATACGATATGATCCCCTGCTTCCACGATATTCATGATCGCATAGAAATTCGCCGCCTGTCCGGACGAAGTCAGCATCGCCGCATAGCCGCCCTCCAGATCACAGATTTTTGCTGCAACGGCATCATTCGTCGGATTCTGAAGACGGGTATAAAAATATCCCGATTCTTCCAAATCAAAAAGACGTCCCATCTGCTCACTGCTTGTATAACGGAACGTGGTGCTCTGGTAGATCGGGAGAACACGCGGTTCACCATTTCCCGGTTCATAACCGGACTGAATACATTTTGTTTCCATTTTAAAGTCGCTCATCTTATGTCCCTCCTGCTTGCTTTTTCCGACGCTTCCAGACTCATTCTTTCGTCTGGAAGCGTCGCGAAGAATAAACCTTTCCTTTATTCTTTTTGTGCCTCTTCCAGGCTCATTTCTTCGTCTGGAAGCGTCGCGAAGAATAAACCTTTCCTTTATTCTTTTTGTGCCTCTTCCAGGCTCATTTCTTCGTCTGGAAGCGTCGCGAAGAATAAACCTTTCGGTTTATTCTTTTTGTGCCTCTTCCAGACTCATTCTTTCGTCTGGAAGCGTCGCGAAGAATAAACCTTTCGGTTTATTCTTCACTCCAGTTGTGGTATACATCCTGGACGTCGTCGTCTTCCTCTAACAAATCCAGTGTTTTCTGGATATTTTTGATGTCTTCCTCTTTTGTCAACTCTACATAAGTCTGCGGGATCATTGTCACTTCGGCATTCGCCATCTGAATACCTGCTTCTTCCAGTTTCAGACGTACTTCACTGAAATCTGCCGGATCCGTCAGGATCTCAAAGCTCTCCTCTTCTTCCGCAAAATCTTCTGCGCCTGCATCCAATGCGAGCATCATCAGTTCGTCCGCATCCATCTCACAATCTTCCTTTGCGACAAGGATCTGTCCCTTTTCATCAAACATGAAAGAAACGCATCCCGGCGTTCCGATGCTTCCGCTTCCTTTCGTGAATGCGCTGCGGACATTGGATGCCGTACGGTTCTTATTGTCTGTCAGTGTTTTTACGATGATCGCTGTTCCATTCGGTCCATATCCCTCATATGTAATATGTTCGTAATTATCTCCTGCACCCTCTCCGGCAGCTTTCTTGATATTTCTCTCGATCGTATCATTCGGCATATTGTTGGATTTTGCTTTTGCGATCACATCACGAAGTCGGCTGTTGTTCGCCGGATCCGGTCCGCCGCCCTCTTTGACCGCTACTGCAAGCTCACGTCCGATCTTTGTAAAGATCTTACCTTTTGCAGCGTCATTTTTTTCCTTTTTATGCTTAATATTGGCAAATTTTGAATGTCCTGACATTGTTTCATTCTCCTCTTTTCGTTGTTAATACTTGCTTATTCTAGCATTCTTTCCCAAATCTGTAAAGTAGTCTGCCTATGTATTCAAATCCAGACTGATCTGAATAGCACGGCTTACTCTCCCCATCATCCGGTCGTCCACATGACAGACAAACTCCCGAAGCCGTTTTTTATCAATGGTACGGATCTGTTCCAACAGGATCACGGAATTTTTGACGATCTGATAATCCCGGGTACTGATCTCGATATGCGTCGGCAGTTTTGCCTTGTTCATTTTCGATGTGATAGCGGCGCAGATCACAGTCGGGCTGTGTCGGTTTCCCACATCATTCTGAATAATCAGAACCGGACGGATCCCGCCCTGCTCTGAACCGACCACCGGACTCAAATCCGCATAATAAATATCTCCGCGTCTAATTCCCACTTCCGTTCACACTCCATTTTCATTTAATGTAATGAAAGTATTCCCTGTTTTTTCGGAAGTATTCTATTTATCTTTTACGCAAAACAATCTGTCTGTTCCGTCACTTCTCCGTCTCTGATGTATACCCTCGGAATTCGTTTTCCGAGACAGCAGACAAACTCATACGGAAAACGCCCGCTTTTTTCACTGAGTTCTTCCACGGAAATATGTTCCGTACCGTCCCGTCCCACGAGAACAACTCGATCCATAAACTGTACGTCCGGGATTTCTGTGACATCAACCATGAACTGATCCATGCAGACTCTTCCGAGGATCCGGGCACGTTTTCCGCGGATCAGCACTTCGCCGCAATTCGAAAGAGAACGCGGATAACCGTCACCGTATCCTACCGGGATCGTCGCCACTTTCATTGGTTTCTCAGCCACAAACGTTCCGCCGTAACTGATCGAAGTACCGGCTTCTACTTTTTTGACAAACGTCACATGACTGACCAATTCCAGCGCCGGCTTCAAATCGATCACCTGATGATCCACTTCTTCGGACGGATACATTCCGTAAAGTGAAATCCCAGCCCTTGCCAGATCATGCTTCAAATCCGGGAAATCAATGATCCCGGCACTGTTGTCACAATCAATATAAGGAATCGAGACATTCTTTTCCTCCAAAACTTCCCTCATCCAGACAAACCGCTCGTGCTGCATTCTTGTATACGATTTATCTGCCTCGTCAGCTTTTGCGAAATGTGTGAACATCCCTTCGATCACGCCATGTTTCAGTTCACTGATCTCCAAAATCGTCTCTGCACTCTCCTCAGTAACAGGAAATCCGATCCGTCCCATCCCGGTGTCGATTTTTATATGAAAATATGCCGTCTTTCCAATCTGTTCGGCGGCATTTGCCATCCCAACCGCCATCTCTTTCGTATAGACAGCAGCTCGGATCTCATATCGTACCATCGCCTCATATTGTTCCGGAAAAACACAGCCGAGCACAAGGATCGGTTTCTGGATTCCCGCATTCCTAAGAACAACTGCTTCATCCAGACAGGCGACCGCATACCCCCACACATAATCCGTTGATTCAAACATTTTTGCGATGGGTACGGCGCCATGTCCATACCCGTCTGTTTTCACAACTGCGATCAGACGCGTATTTCCGCCAAGTCTAAGTTTCATCTGTTCCATATTATAAGCGACTGCATCCAAGTCTATATTTGCACAGACCCTGCTGTATTGCTTCATTCTTGTTCCTCCTCCGCTTCTTTCATACACTGACCGATCCCTGTGATCAAATCTCTTGCCAGCACACTGTAACTTCCGAGCTGTTCTTTTGCTTTATCACCGCCGCATGCGTGAAGATACACTCCAAGCACTGCGCTTCTGTACGGCGGGGTTTTACCTGCCAAAAGCCCAGTGATCACTCCTGCGAGGACGTCTCCGGATCCTGCTTTTGCCATCGCCTGATTGCCGGCTGTATTGACAAAAAACGGATTCGTGCGTTCCGCCACAACGGTTCGGGCATCTTTCAACACGCAGATAACCGGATATTGACTCGTAAATTCCTGCAGTTTCTGAAATCGTTCTTCTGTGATTTCCGGAATCGAACAGCCCAAAAGCCCGCTCATTTCTTTCATATGCGGAGTCAGGATCACCGGAGTATCAACTACACGGAGCATTTCTTTGTGGCAGGCCAACAAGTTAAGTCCATCCGCATCGATCACACAAGGAACCGACACATACTTTAACGTATTCATCAGCAGCATTTCCGCTGTCCTGCTCTTTCCGAGACCACATCCGATACAGACAACATCTGCCCATTCCAGCGCGTCTTTCAATCCATCCTCTTCATATTCCATATAACAGGAAATGATCGCTTCGGGAAGAAGCTGCTGGAGAATTGCACGATTCGTTTCGTCTGTATAGATCTGAACAAGCCCGGCGCCGCAGGTATATGCCGCCAGCGCGCTCAAATAAGCCGCTCCTGCCATCCCTTTGCTCCCGGTGATCATCAATACTTTTCCATAGCTGCCTTTATGAGTATTCGGATTCCGCTTTGGCAGCATCCTGGAAAGATCTGCCCGTTCCAGTGTATAAGCAACTTCCTGTGTTTCTGAAAAAACAGACGAATGGATCCCGATATCAACAACTGCCGTTTTTCCCGTATATTCCTTTCCCGGGAATAACACCATTCCAAGCTTTTCACACTGAAATGTGACCGTCAGATCCGCGCGAAAAGCGATTCCCATGACCTGCCCGTTGCCGGAATGGATACCGGACGGAATATCCACAGCTATTTTTCGCCCTTTCAGCCGGTTCATCTTTTCGATCACATCACAGTATGCTCCGGTGATTTCCCGATTCAGTCCAACGCCAAATAATGCATCCACTAATACAGTGTATTCTTTTTCCGGCATGACTGTGACGATGGGAATCCCCAAATTCCTGACGATCTGTGCCTGCAATCGGCATTCTTCACTCATAGAACTTTCTTTTCCTGCAAAAAACACCGTAACCCGTACCCCTTTTTCCTGCAAAAGCCTTGCTATGGCAAATCCGTCGCCTCCGTTATTTCCCGAGCCGCATACGATCAATATATCAGAAAAATCAATGTTCTCTCTTTCCATCACTTCGATCGTCTTTTGGGCGGCATGTTCCATTAAAACAACGGAGGGTACTCCGATTTCCCGGATTGTATAAGAATCTGCTTTCTGCATCCAGATGCCGTTTGGTAAATAACGCATGATCCAACCTCCTTTTCCATCTTGTTCCTCACAATAGAAAACGTGTAAAAAGAGACCCCCGCCACTTTTTACACGCCTAAATCTGCTCCACATCTATAAGATCGATAAGAACCGCACCTATTCCCCGTGTTCTTCCTTATACCGGGTAATATTATACGATAATTTCATCAGACTGTCCGAAAGGTGTACGCTCTCTACAATGACATCTTTCGGAAGTACCAGATCCGTATGCGCGAAATTCCAGATTCCTTTGATCCCGTTCTTCACGAGCAGGTCCGCCACTTCGGAGACATTGGATTTCGGAATCGTAAGCGCTGCGATCTCAATCTCATTCTCTTTCAAAAACGGTTCCAACTCCTCCATCATCCGGATCGGCACTCCACGGATCGAAACGCCTTGCAGCGACTGGTTTACATCAAAAATCCCTTTCAGCACAAATCCGCTCCGCTCAAAAGATGAATATTTTGCAAGCGCCTGCCCTAAATTTCCTGCCCCGATAATAATCATATTATGACTGCAGCCAAGCCCTAAGATCTTTCCGATCTCCGCGCGCAGATATTTCACATTATATCCGTATCCCTGCTGACCGAACCCACCGAAATTATTCAGATCCTGCCGTATCTGCGACGCGGTCACCCGCATCTTTTTACTCAGTTCGTTGGATGAAATCCTCTCCACCCCTGCTTCTGATAAATCGCCTAAATATCTATAATATCTTGGGAGACGACCGATCACCGCTCTTGATATTCCTCTGTCTTCCACGCAAATCCCTCCAAATTTAATCTTCAAGTTATTATATATAATTCTGAAAATAAAGTCAAACTTTTCACGATTTTTTGTCGGTTTCAGTTGTATTTCCGCCCATTTCCGTTATAATAAAGCAGGCAGGAGACATCGGAACCTACCAAAAAATGTTCCGGTTTCTATAAAAATATTTGATAACGGGAGGATTTTTATGATACTCGCATGTCATAACTTAAACAAAGCATTTGGGGAACAGCTCATTGTAAAAGACGGTTCCTTTCATATAGAAGACAGAGAAAAAGCCGCTTTTGTCGGTGTCAACGGTGCCGGAAAATCTACGATCCTAAAAATGATCATCGGAGAAGAACCTGCAGACAACGGTACAGTCGTGCTGACAAAGGGGAAAACAATCGGCTATCTTGCCCAGCAACAGATCTTAAGCGGAAGCAATACGATTTATGAAGAAATGAAGACTGCAAAAGCAGATATCATTGATCTGGAAGAACAAATCCGCAATATTGAACAAGAACTGAAAACACTCTCCGGAACTGAACTGGACATGCGGCTGAACACCTACAACCGTCTGATGTCCGAATTTGAGTCGAAGAACGGCTACGCCTACGAAAGCGAGATCACCGGCGTTCTCAAAGGTCTTGGATTTAGCGAAGCTGATTTTTCCAGAGAGACTTCCACACTGTCAGGCGGTCAGAAAACACGGGTCGCGCTTGGAAAACTTCTTCTGACGAAGCCGGATATCTTGCTTCTGGATGAGCCGACCAACCATTTGGATCTGAATTCGATCGCGTGGCTGGAAACCTATCTTTTGAATTACAGCGGAGCCGTATTCATCGTCTCCCATGACCGTTTCTTTTTGAACCGTGTTGTCACAAAAGTGATTGAAATCGAAAACGGTACAATCCGTACATACGACGGCAATTACAAAACTTACGCCGACAAAAAGAAGATGATCCGCGATGCGCAGATGAAAGAATATCTCAACCAGCAGCGTGAGATCAAACACCAGGAAGCCGTCATTGAAAAACTCCGGTCATTTAACCGTGAGAAATCGATCAAGCGTGCGGAGAGCCGCGAAAAAATGCTGGACAAGATGACACTGGTCGAAAAACCGACGGAGGCGGCACAGGATATTCATTTCACACTGGAACCATCCTGTATCAGCGGAAATGACGTGCTCAAAGTCGAGCACCTGTCCAAACGCTTTGATGACCAGCTGCTTTTTGAAGACATCAGTTTTGAGGTCAAACGCGGCGAACATGTGGCAATCATCGGGGACAACGGAACCGGAAAGACGACATTGCTGAAAATCTTAAACCAAGTGACCGACGCGCAGGACGGCTCTTTTGAACTCGGAACAAAAGTTCAGATCGGTTATTACGATCAGGAGCACCATGTACTGCATGATGCGAAAAGTATTTTCGATGAGATTTCCGACGACTACCCGACTTTGAACAATACAGCGATCCGCAACACGCTTGCAGCGTTTCAGTTCACCGGAGACGATGTATTCAAACGGATCGGAGATTTGAGCGGTGGTGAAAAAGGACGGGTTTCCCTTGCAAAGCTTATGCTCTCCGAAGCCAATTTTTTGATCCTCGACGAGCCGACCAACCATTTGGATATCAATTCAAAGGAAATTCTGGAACAAGCACTCAACGAATATACCGGCACGGTACTTTATGTTTCTCATGACCGTTATTTTATCAACCAGACTGCCTCACGGATTCTGGAACTGACCAATCATACATTTGTCAACTATATCGGAAATTACGATTATTATCTCGAAAAAAAAGAAGCTCTGACTGCCGCTTATGCCTATGGACAGGGAACCGGGACCACTGCCGCCCCTACTGTAAATACTTCCGGCTCTTCCGGAGAGTCTGCGCAGACAGATTCCAACGCTTCCTCTTCAAAATTAAGCTGGCAGGAGCAAAAGGAACAACAGGCAAAAGAACGGAAACGTAAAAATGATCTGAAGAAAACAGAAGAACGGATTGCTGTCTTAGAAGACCGCAACAATGAGATCGATGAACTGATGACGCACGAAGATGTCTATTCCAACTCGATGCGCTGTCAGGAACTTGCGAAAGAAAAACAAAATAACGAAACAGAGTTGGAGACACTCTATGAAACATGGGAGGAGCTTGCCGAATAATGCGGCAGCTCCTCCCATGTTTCATCTCTATAATCTTTTTGCGATCGCTTTGATAAAGTCCTCGCTGTTCAATACCGTCGGGTTCTCGATCGTAGTGATCAATGCCAGATCTTTTGTCATCTCCCCGGATTCGATCGTATCGATGGTCGCTTTTTCCAGTCTGTCCGCAAATTCCATCAATTCCTGATTGCCATCCAGTTCTCCCCGTTTTCTGAGTGCCCCTGTCCATGCAAAGATCGTTGCGACAGAGTTTGTGGAAGTCTCTTCCCCTTTCAGATGCTTATAATAATGACGCTGTACCGTTCCATGTGCAGCTTCATACTCATAATATCCGTTCGGAGATACAAGTACCGACGTCATCATCGCAAGAGAACCAAATGCAGAAGAAACCATATCGCTCATGACATCCCCATCATAGTTCTTGCACGCCCAGATATAACCGCCCTCTGATTTCATAACACGGGCAACCGCATCATCGATCAGCGTATAGAAATATTCGATTCCGGCAGCTTTGAATTTCTCGTCATACTCTGCATCGTAAATCTCCTGGAAAATATCTTTAAACGTATGATCATATTTCTTGGAGATCGTATCTTTCGTCGCAAACCAGAGATCTTGTTTTGTGTCCAATGCATAATTAAAGCAGCTTCTCGCAAAGCTTTCAATAGACTGATTGATGTTGTGCATTCCCTGTACGATTCCCGGTCCGTCAAAAGTATGTACCAGTTCTTTTGTCTCGCTTCCATCTTCCGCCGTATAGACTAATTCTACTTTTCCTGCTCCCGGGATCTTCATCTCGGATCCTTTGTATACATCTCCATACGCATGTCTGGCAATGGTGATCGGTTTCTTCCAGTTCTTAACACAAGGTTCAATTCCTTTTACCACGATCGGCGCACGGAATACGGTTCCGTCCAGGATCGCACGGATCGTACCGTTCGGGCTCTTCCACATCTCTTTTAAATCGTATTCATCCATACGCGCTGCATTCGGTGTGATCGTCGCACATTTTACTGCTACTTTATATTTCTTTGTCGCGTTCGCCGAATCGATCGTAACCTGATCGTCTGTTTCATTACGATGTTCCAATCCCAGATCGTAATATTCTGTATTCAAATCAATGAATGGCTCTAAAAGATGCTCCTTGATCATCTTCCAGAGAATCCTTGTCATCTCGTCTCCGTCCATTTCCACAATCGGTGTTGCCATCTTAATTTTTTCCATTTCAAACTCCTCCTGCCGTTTCGTTCTGTTCATATCCCTGCCTTTTTAGGTTCTGCATCACATGAAGGATATGTTCGTTTGCAAGCTGTTCCGCGAGATCTGCATCCCGGTCCCGGATTGCCCGCAAAATCTGCTTGTGCTCCCGGATCGACTTTCTCGCACGTTCTTCCGACACGATCGAAGTCTTCCTTGCCGTCTGAACATATTTGTGAAAATCTTTCAGCACATGGCTTAAGATTCTGCTGTCACAGGCATCATAGAGCACAGCGTGAAATCTTCCATCCAGGATTGCGATCTGATCCGTATTGTTCCCGCTCTCTCTTTTCATGTGAAATTCCGAAAGAAGCATGATCTCTTCCAGTTCATCCAACTGTTCCTGCGAGATATGCTCTGTCGCCCATCTCGCACAGAGTCCTTCCAACATCGAACGCACGGTATAAATATCATGAACGTCCTTTGTCGTAATTCCCGTCACATATGCCCCTTTATTCGGAATGATCGTCACAAGCCCTTCCAGCTCAAGCTGACGCAGCGCCTCCCGCACAGGAGTCCGGCTCACCCCAAGCTCTTTTCCGATTGTATTCTCCCGCAGTTCATCATGCTCCCGGTAAGTTCCGTCCAGAATATTGTCACGGATCTTCTGGAACACACGGCTGCTTAGAGAATGCTCCTGATAGTCTTCCATTCTAATCTACCGCCTTCTGCTGCAATGTTATGTGCAGTTCTTCGCACACACTCTCTATTTTGGCAACTAATTCTTCATCTGTCAAGACCGTAACACGACCTTCTTCATATTCCCTGTCCACCCATGCTTTCAGTGCCAGCACAAGGTCACTGTTTTTATCTACCTGCGCCTCTTTCGGCAGTTTATAGTAGGCATTGATCCAATACGCAATTCCCGCAACCCCCGATGTGTTAGAAACCGAGACAAGTGCCGGACGGTTTAAGAATTTTTCCGTATCAAAAATATTGTAAATCTCTTCGTTTTTCAGCATGCCGTCTGCGTGGATCCCGGCTCTTGTCACATTGAAATTCTTTCCGACAAACGGCGTTCTTGAGGGTACTTTATATCCGATTTCTTTCTCATAATATTCTGCCAGTTCCGTGATCACAGTCGTATCCATGCCGTCCAGTGTTCCTCGGAGCTGTGCATATTCAAATACCATCGCTTCAAGCGGTGTATTTCCGGTCCGCTCTCCGATCCCGAACAATGAACAGTTCACGCCGCATGCCCCGTACAGCCATGCCGTGGTAGAATTGTTGACTGCTTTGTAAAAATCATTATGTCCGTGAAATTCGATCAATTCGCTTGGGACACCCGCATGAACCATCAGACCGTAAATGATTCCCGGAATCGATCTCGGGATCACCGCACCGGGAAAATTCACTCCGTATCCCATCGTATCACAGACCCTGATCTTAACCGGTATCTGATATTCTTCCATCAATTTCATCAATTCCAGACAAAACGGAATGACAAATCCATAAATATCCGACCGGGTAATATCTTCCAGATGGCATCTCGGACGCACACCTGTCTCCATACACTCACGGACAACGGAAAGATAATGTTCCATCGCTTCTCTTCTCGTCATTTTTAATTTATAGAAAATGTGGTAGTCCGAACAACTGACAAGTATCCCTGTTTCTTTCAGTCCGATATCTTTAACTAACTGAAAATCTTTTTTACTTGCCCGTATCCAGCTTGTCACTTCCGGAAATTCATATCCACGCTCCAGACATTTATAAACCGCATCACGGTCTTTTTTGCTATATAAGAAGAATTCACTCTGGCGGATCTTTCCGTTCGGTCCTCCCAGCCGGTGAAAGTAATCATAAATGGTCACGATCTGTTCTGTTGTATACGGCGCCCGTGACTGCTGTCCATCCCGGAATGTCGTATCGGTGATCCAAATCTCGTTTGGCATATTATGCGGCACAATACGGTCGTTAAATGCGATTTTCGGAATTTCATCATAATGAAACAAATTCCGGAACACATTCGGAGTATCCACGTCTACAAGCGGATACATATGCTCTTCCAGTTCCAGCAGGTTCGTATGCGTATTCAAAAAAACTTTTCTGTTGTCCATCTTTATTATTTCCTCCAGTCTTTTGATTCATATCGTATTGTATGTTTGAATCCTTGTATAATTGTATACATTAATACAGATATTGTCAATGCTTTTTCACTTTACCAGAATGAATTTTTACATGATACGCCAATTCAAAAAACAGGCAAACCAAACACATCTGTGCTGCATTTACCTGTTCTGTCTCCCTTAAAAACATTCCCCGCGTTGGTGTATTTCTCTTTATACACCAACGCGGGGAATTAATGATAACCTGTTTTTCCTATTTGATCACACGGATCTTCAGAACACCATCGATTACTGACAGCTGTTCTTCCACTTCCATCGGAACCTCCGCCTCGACGTCAATCATTGTATATGCATATTCCTTTCGGCTTTTATTCGTCATCAGAGAAATATTCATATTCTCTTTTGCCAATACTGCGGTCAGCTGACCGATCATATTAGGGATATTTTTATGTAAGATCGTAATTCGGTTTCCGGATTCTTTCACGCCCATATCACAATCCGGATAGTTTACGGAATGTGTGATATTTCCGTTTTCCAGATAATCTTTTAATTCCTGTACCGCCATCTTTGCACAGTTGTCTTCCGACTCTTCCGTAGATGCTCCCAGATGCGGGATCACGATCGCACCTTTCACTCCTGCGATCTCCGGCGTCGGAAAATCGGTGACATAGCGCTTTACATTTCCCGCTATAAGCGCATCAACCATCGCTTCACTGTCCACAAGGGTATCACGCGCAAAGTTTAAGACAACCACGTCTTTTTTCATCAGACTGATAGCGTCTTTATTGATCATTCCTTTCGTATCCGGAAGCGCCGGAACATGAATTGTGAGGTAGTCACACTCTTTGTACAGTTCGTCCACCGTTTTTGCGTGATGAATATTTCTGGAAAGTTTCCATGCGGAATCTACGGAAACATATGGATCGTAGCCATATACCTCCATTCCAAGATGGATGGCAGTATTTGCCACGAGCACGCCGATCGCTCCCAGACCGATCACTCCTAATTTCTTTCCTGCCAGTTCTGTACCCGCAAATGCTTTCTTTGCTTTTTCCGTCGCTTTTGCAAGGTCTCCGTCTTCCTCATGCTCCTGTACCCAACCGATACCGCCGACAATGTCTCTTGCTGCAAGCAGCATGCCTGCGATGACCAGTTCTTTTACCCCGTTCGCATTTGCTCCCGGTGTGTTGAATACGACGATTCCCTGATCGGCGCATTTATCCAACGGGATATTGTTGACGCCTGCGCCCGCTCTTGCGATCGCTTTTAAATTTTTCGCAAACTCCATCTCATGCATTCCTGCGCTGCGCACAAGAATCGCGTCCGCTTCATCCGGTGTCTCTGTTTTTACATAAGTTTCATCAAATTTTTCCAGTCCAACCTGTGCAATTGGATTCAGGCAGTGATATTTATACATGTTACAGATTCTCCTCTTCAAATTTCTTCATAAATGCGACAAGCGCCTCTACCCCCTCATATGGCATCGCATTGTAAATACTTGCACGCATTCCGCCCACACTGCGGTGACCTTTCAGATTTTCAAGTCCTGCTTCTTTTGCCTCTTTCACAAATTTAGCGTCCAGATCCGCATCGCCGGTGACAAACGGTACATTCATCAAAGAACGGTCCTTTTTCTCAACAGTGCCTTTGAACAGCTTGCTCTGATCCAGAAAATCATAGAGAAGCGCCGCTTTTTTCTCGTTCCGTTCTTTCATTGCGGAAAGTCCGCCCATGGATTTGATCCACTTGAACACTTTCCCGCAAATATAAATTCCATATGCCGGAGGCGTATTATAAAGAGATTTTGCATCTGCATGTGTTTTGTAAGTCAGCATCGTCGGTGTTCCCGGAAGAACGTCCTCCGTGATCAGATCTTCACGGATGATCACGATCACAGTTCCCGCCGGTCCGATATTCTTCTGTACGCCGCCGTAAAGGATGCCGTATTTGCTCACATCCACCGGTTCTGAAAGGAAACAGGATGAAACATCGGATACAAGTAATTTGCCCTTTGTATTCGGAAGTTCTTGAAACTTCGTACCATAAATCGTATTATTCTCACAGATATAAACATAATCCGCATCCTCGGAAACCGGAAGGTCGGAACAATCCGGAATATAGGAAAATGTCTTGTCTGCGGAAGAAGCGATCCGGTTGACTTTTCCGTATTTTTCCGCCTCGCTCGCCGCTTTTTTTGCCCACTGTCCTGTGATAATATAATCTGCCACACGGTTCTTCATCAGATTCATCGGGATCATCGCAAACTGCTGGGATGCTCCGCCCTGTAAAAACAATACTTTATAATTATCCGGGATATTCATCAGTTCCCGCAGATCTGCTTCCGCCCCATTGATGATTTCTTCAAACGCCTTGGATCTGTGGCTCATCTCCATCACGGACATTCCCGTTCCTTTATAATCAAGCATTTCCTCTGCCGCTTCTTTTAACACCTCTTCCGGCAGAACAGCCGGTCCTGCCGAAAAATTATACACTCTTCCCATTTCCTTTACTCCTCCTTCATATCTTCCTCGTCAAATGCCTCGCTGATCGCAGCTCCCGGAGCCACCATCGGCCATACTTTATCATCCGAATCAATGATACAGTCGATCAATACTGGTTTTCCAAGCTGCAGCGCTTCGGAAAATGCCTTTCGGAACTCATCCTGTGTCACAGCGCGGATGCCGACCGCTCCCATCGCCTCTGCAAGCTTTACAAAATCAACGCCGTCGTTTAAGACCGTCGCCGAATAGCGCTGCTCATAAAACAAGTTCTGCCACTGCCGTACCATACCCAGCACATGGTTATTGATCACCACTTCTATGATCGGGATCTGATGGCGCACCGCCGTTGCGATCTCATTCATATTCATCCGGAAACAACCGTCTCCCGCAATATTTACCACCGTCTTATCCGGGCATCCGCTCTTTGCGCCAAGAGCTGCTCCAAGTCCGTAGCCCATCGTTCCGAGACCACCGGATGTCAATAGCGTTCTCGGCTTCGTATATTTGTAATATTGTGCCGCCCACATCTGATGCTGTCCGACTTCTGTGACGATCACCGCATCTCCTTTTGTCTGTCTGTAAATCTCTTCGATCACAAACGGTCCGCTCAAAGCTTCCGGATGATATTTTAACGGATACATACTCTTGTAAGCCTGGATTTTTTCCAGCCATTCCGAATGAGACTGCGATTCCAGCTTTTCATTCACTCGTTTTAACGTTTCACGGATATCTCCGGTCACGCCTGCTGTGATCAGTACATTTTTATCCATCTCCGCCGGATCCACATCAAACTGCAGGATCTTCGCATATTTTGCAAAACTCTTCGTATTTCCGGTCACACGGTCGCTGAATCTGGCGCCGATCACGATCAGCAGATCGCACTCGCTGACGCCAAAATTCGACGTCTTCGTCCCATGCATTCCAAGCATGCCGGTATACCGCACGTCAGTCCCCGGAAATGCCCCTTTTCCCATCAAAGAATCGGTGACCGGTGCATCGACCTTGTCAACAAATTCTTTCAGTTCTTCGCTTGCACCGGATAAGATCGCACCTCCGCCCACAAAAATATACGGACGTTTGGACTTTCGGATCATCTCAACCGCAGTATCGATCTCCTTTTCCGAAATATGAGAGATATCCGGTTTATACGGCTCGATCATTTTTCTCTCGTATTCGGTCACATTGGCTGTGACGTCTTTCGGAATATCGATCAGCACCGGTCCCGGACGACCGGATCTCGCGATCTGAAACGCCTTGCGGATCGTATCTGCCAACTGTCTGACATCTTTTACAATATAATTATGTTTCGTGATCGGCATCGTGATCCCGGCAATGTCAATCTCCTGAAAACTGTCTTTTCCAAGAAGAGACACGCCGACGTTGCAGGTGATCGCCACAACCGGAATGGAATCCATATATGCCGTTGCGATCCCGGTCACAAGATTCGTCGCCCCGGGTCCGCTCGTTGCAAAACATACGCCGACCTTCCCCGTCGCTCTCGCGTATCCGTCCGCAGCATGCGCAGCCCCCTGCTCGTGCGACGTTAAGATATGTTTGATTTCGTTACTGTGTTTATATAATGCGTCATAGACATTTAAGATCGCACCGCCCGGATACCCGAATACCGTATCCACACCCTGCTCCTTTAAACATTCAATGACGATCTCTGCTCCTGTAAGCTGTTGCATCGGAGACACCTCCTATTGATTCTTTGGTACTTCCAGTATTGCTCCACGGTTGCCGGAGGTCACCATAGAAGCATATCTTGCCAGATACCCGGTCTTTACTTTCGGCTCTCTCGGCTGCCATGCCGCGCGTCTTGCATCCAGTATATCCTGCGGTACATCCAGCTCCAGACTTAAGTTCGGGATATCGATCTTGATCCTGTCGCCCTCTTCCACCAGTGCGATTGGTCCGCCGACTGCCGCCTCCGGCGAAACGTGTCCGATCGACGCGCCTCTGGAAGCTCCACTGAAACGTCCGTCTGTGATCAATGCCACGGAAGAGCCAAGCCCCATACCTGCGATCGCGGAAGTCGGATTCAACATCTCACGCATACCCGGACCGCCTTTCGGTCCCTCATAACGGATCACCACAACATCTCCTGCATGGATCTCTCCGCCTTTGATCGCCGCAATCGCATCTTCCTCACAGTCAAATACTCTCGCCGGACCTTCGTGTACAAGCATTTCATCCACAACTGCCGAACGTTTGACCACACTTCCGTCCGGTGCAAGATTTCCTTTCAGCACGGCAAGTCCTCCGGTTTCACTGTATGGATGATCGATCGGACGGATGACTTCCGGATTCCGGTTTACGCACCCTTTGATATTTTCTCCGACCGTCTTTCCGGTCACCGTCATACACTCGGTATGAAGCAGTCCTTTTTTATTCAGTTCGTTCATCACTGCGCTGACGCCGCCCGCTTCATTCAAATCTTCCATATAAGTCGGACCTGCCGGTGCGAGGTGACAGAGATTCGGCGTCTTCTCGCTGATTCCGTTTGCAAAATCAATCTCAAAATCCATACCGATCTCATGTGCGATCGCCGGAAGATGCAGCATACTGTTCGTCGAACATCCAAGCGCCATATCCACGGTCAATGCATTTAAGATCGCATCTTCTGTCATAATATCTCTTGGGCGGATATTCTTTCTCACCAGTTCCATCACCTGCATTCCCGCATGTTTTGCAAGCTGGATCCTTGCGGAATACACTGCCGGGATCGTTCCGTTTCCCGGAAGTCCCATGCCAAGTACTTCTGTCAGACAGTTCATACTGTTGGCAGTATACATACCGGAACAGGATCCGCAGGTCGGGCAGACTTTATTTTCAAATTCACAGACATCTTCTTCCGTGTACGTTCCTGCAGCGTAGGCTCCGACTGCCTCAAACATACTGGAGAGACTGCGTTTTTCTCCTTTTACATGTCCTGCAAGCATCGGTCCGCCGCTGACAAAAATGGTCGGGATATTGACTCTGGCAGCCGCCATCAAAAGTCCCGGCACATTTTTATCACAGTTAGGGATCATAACCACCCCGTCAAACTGATGCGCCATTGCAAGCGCTTCCGTTGAATCTGCGATCAGATCTCTTGTAACGAGAGAGTATTTCATTCCGATATGCCCCATTGCGATTCCGTCACAAACCGCGATCGCCGGCACCATGATCGGCGTACCTCCTGCCATTGCAACTCCGAGTTTCACTGCCTCGGTAATTTTGTCCAGATTCATATGTCCCGGCACGATCTCGTTATAGGAACTGACCACGCCGATCAACGGACGTTCCAGTTCCTCTTTTGTCAGTCCCAATGCGTTAAATAAGGAACGATGCGGTGCCTGCTGCATTCCCTTTGTCACTGTATCACTTCTCATCTGTTTCTCCTCCCTTTTTAAGCTGTCCGTCTGATACGGGAACAGATCTGGTCTCCCATCTCTTTTGTCCCGACTAATATGTTTCCATCCGACATAATGTCCTTTGTGCGGTATCCTGCTTCCAGAACCTCTTTCACCGCCTGCTCCACGGCGTCCGCTTCCCGATCCAGATCAAACGTGAACCGAAGCATCATTGCCGCAGACAAGATCGTTGCGATCGGATTGGCGACACCTTTTCCGGCTATATCCGGCGCGGATCCTCCGCTTGGTTCATAAAGACCGAATTTCGTCTCATTCAAGCTGGCAGATGCGAGCATTCCGATCGAACCGGTCACCATGCTCGCCTCATCGGAAAGAATATCGCCGAACATATTCTCCGTGAGGATCACATCAAACTGCCTCGGATCTCTCACAAGTTGCATTGCGCAATTGTCAACAAGCATATGCTCCAATGTCACTTCCGGGTAATCTTTTGCCACTTCCTCCACAACCTTTCTCCAAAGTCTGGAGGAATCCAGTACGTTCGCCTTGTCGACACTGGTCACTTTCCTGCGCCGTTTCATCGCAATATCAAATCCTTTTTTTGCGATCCGCCGGATTTCTTCTTCATTATAAGTCAGTTGATCGTTCGCTGTCAGAACCCCGTTCACTTCCTTTGTGGAACGTTCCCCGAAATACAGTCCTCCAGTCAGTTCCCGCATGATCATCATATCAAATCCGCCCTCTGTCAATTCTTCTTTCAGCGGGCAGGCTTTTTTCAGTTCGTCATACAGCACCGCCGGACGAAGATTTGCAAACAGATTCAGTTCTTTTCGTATCTTCAAAAGTCCGGCTTCCGGCCGTTTGGACGGTTCCAACCGATACCATGGAGAAGTCCTCGTATCGCCGCCGATCGATCCCATCAGTACGGCATCGCTTTCTTTTGCTAAGCGGATCGTCTCGTCCGTCAGCGGAACTCCGTGTACATCGATCGATGCCCCGCCCATCAAAAGCTGTGTGTACTTACACTCATGTCCATATACGTCGGCCACCTGTTCCAACACTTTCATCGCTTCTGTGACGATCTCCGGTCCGATCCCATCCCCCTTGATCACTCCAATGTTCCATATCATATGTCATCACTTCCTTGATAAAATGTTATGATGCCGGGACTTCAGAAATGCGGAATAAAAACAGTTCCTTAACCCTCTTTCTCCCCCGATATCACGTTATTTCCTTATATTACCTCATTTCATCCCACGTTTCAACCCTTTAGCACAGAAAAGTGTCAAAGTATCTACAATCTCTTTTTATTCACTCTGCCACAAAAAGGGCTTCTGTTTCTTTCACACCGGCGCTTCTGCGGTCCGATGAAAATCACCGGAAGTGCCAAAAGGCACATTCCGGGATTGTAAGCAGTCGCCAAGGTCTCGGGCAAGCCCGGACTTGCACCGGCAAGTGTGGTCCAGCTTCGCTGGACACACCCTATACAAAAAGAAGACCGAAAAGCTTTTCGCTCACCGGTCTTTCTCTCTTTCCTAATTATTCAGCACTCGGCTTCTCAAGCTGAGCGATCGCAGCTTTCTGCATCGGAATGCGGCAGTTCTTATTGTTACCAAATTCTACGATCACATCGTCGTCTGTGATATCAATGATCACTCCGTAAAATCCGCTTGTTGTAAGAACGGTATCGCCTACTTCCATCGTGGAAAGCATTGCCTGTATACGCTTCTGCTCCTTTTTCTGCGGGCGCATCAGTAAGAACCACATACCTCCGATAATTACAACGTAAACAAGAATGATACTTACCATACTCATTGAACCACCGGCAGCTAAAACTCCATTCATCTTAATACATCCTCCTAACTACTTATCTTCAAGCAATATGACCATTATACATAAAAAATACAATTACTTCAAGTGTATTTTTTGTTTCATCTTAAACTTTTCCGCCCAAACTTTTACAAGCCCAACACGCCTTTTAATTTTTCTTCCTTATATGCATGAAATGCTCCCGCATCCAGCGCATCCCTGATTTCTTCCATCATCGTATTATAGAAGTACAGATTATGAAGAACACAGAGACGCATTCCGAGCATTTCTTTCGCTTTCAATAAATGACGGATATATGCGCGGCTGTAGCTTCTGCATGCCGGACACTGGCATCCCTCCTCGATCGGACGATCGTCCAGTTCAAATTTGGCGTTGAACAGATTCAGCTTTCCGTGATTCGTATACACATGTCCGTGACGGCCATTCCGCGACGGATATACACAATCAAAGAAATCCACGCCCCGGGCAACTCCCTCCAAAATATTTGCCGGAGTCCCGACGCCCATCAGATATGTCGGTTTATTGTCCGGCAGATACGGCACGACCGCATCCAGGATCCGATACATCTCCTCATGGCTTTCTCCGACCGCAAGTCCGCCGACCGCATAACCATCTAGATCCAGCTTCGTGATCTGCTTTGCATGTTCGATCCGGATATCTTCATACACGCCGCCCTGATTGATCCCGAACAGCATCTGATGCGGATTGATCGTATCCGGAAGACTGTTCAGCCGCTCCATCTCCTGTTTGCAGCGCGCCAGCCAACGGGTCGTCCGTGCAACCGACTGTTCCATATATTCACGGTCCGCCACACTGGACGGGCATTCATCAAAAGCCATTGCGATCGTGGAGGCTAAATTAGACTGGATCTGTATACTCTCTTCCGGTCCCATAAAAATCTTCTTTCCGTCAATATGGGAATGGAAATGCACACCCTCTTCCTTGATCTTCCGAAGTCCTGCAAGAGAAAACACCTGAAATCCGCCGGAATCCGTCAGGATCGGTTTGTCCCAGTTCATAAACTTATGCAGTCCGCCGAGCTGTTTTACAACCTGATCTCCCGGTCGCACATGGAGATGATATGTATTGGATAATTCTACCTGTGTCTTGATCCCCCGCAGATCGTCTGTCGACACGGCGCCTTTGATCGCCGCCGCTGTTCCCACATTCATAAAAACCGGCGTCTCGATCGTTCCATGTACCGTATGTAACCGACCGCGTTTTGCCAGCCCCTCTTTTTTCAACAATTCATACATAAATGTCCTCTTTCTAAAAGGGACAGCCGCACTTCTGACTGTCCCTTTTCTTTTAATAATGGATGATAACAGGAGTTCCTGTTGAAATCATATTGTAAAGTGCAGCCGCCTGATCATACGGCATATTGATGCATCCATGGGATCCGACTCCCGGGATCTGATTCAATGTTCCGCCAAAGGTGGACTGCCATGTTGCATCGTGAAATCCGACTCCGCTCCAGGTGATCCGCATCCAGTAGTCTACCGGCGTCCGGTATTCCGGCTCTCCGGTCTCCGGAACGATCTCTCCTACAAGTACCTCGTGCATCGTTGTCTCTTTCAGTGCATACACGCCGGTCGGCGTCTCTTTTGCCGGAATCGGCTCACCGGTTACCACATCCGTCTCCAGCACAACGGCGCCGTCCTGGATATACCACATATGCTGAGCGCTTAAGTCCACTTCCGCATATGTTGTTCCCCAGTCCTGCGGACCGTGGGAAGCCGCTGTACCTCCGATATAATATGCCGGCTCTCTCGTAACGACTTCCCCGTTCTTAATACTGTTGATCAGCGCTGCCGATTCGGTCTCTTCATCGATCGACCATCCATAATCCCCGCCGGAAACTTCTGCTGTTTTTCCCCATGGGGTCGTGATCGTTCTTGCCGCTCCCATTGTATCATACTGATCGCCGAAAGACGCCATCCATTCCCGAACGCCGTTCTCATTGAACACAACGTTCATGGATTCATCCACTGTAAGCCATGTGGAGATCAGATTTTTATCCACCACCACATTCTCATCCATCGGATACGTAATACTTGCTTTGATATACTGGTTCATGCTGTCACATGCAGCCTGCACTTCTTTTGATTCTGCTGTAAACTTCGGAAGAGCATAACATCCCTCTTCTTCCATATTCAGCTCCGATTTGAATTCCCGAATGTACTGGGCAATCTTTTCATGAAGCATGTCCATATCCACAGCGGTTCCTGTCACTTCCGGTTCTACAACATACTGTGTTCCGTCAAACTTCGGATAGGCGTTTGTCGGCGGGATCTGCTCCACTTTTACCGACTGGAGATTATTGATCTGCTCTTCCAAGGCTTCCTTATCATAAGAAACTTCAATCGTAACCTGCGTGGAGCTCTTCACAAAAAATGCACTCGGCCAGAGGAACGCATTCTGCTTTTTGATCGCATTTTTCACATCGTCATTTTCCACATAGGCGAGGGAGATGTCTTCTCCTTTGATCGTATCCGATTTATCTTCCTTTTCCAGGACTGTCAACGTATATCCTTTCACCTGATCTTTCATATATTCTTCGACATCCTTGACAGATTTTGCCGAAAAATTATGACCGTTGATCTCTGTATTAATATAGAAATGACTCATAAAAAATACTGATATGCCGACATATACTGCCGCCAAAACACCGACGGTCACACCTGCAATGATCAGACCTTTCTTTTTATCCGTCTTCTTTTTTGCAACAGCCGCCCTTTTTCTGCGTTTCTTCCGTCCCTTTTTCTTTTTCGGCGCTTTCGTTTTGACCTGTGGCTTTTCTTCCTCATCCAGACTCATATATAAAGTATCGTCCTCATCATAAGAGTCCGTTTCCTCATCATAAACGTCGTCCTCATCGAATGCCTCGTCCTCATAGGATCCGTCCACGTCAAATGCCTCGTCCTCTCCGTCAGCCTCCGCTTCCGGATCCGGCAGATTTTCCTCCATCTCCGGTGTATCCGCCGGAGATTCCTGCACATTTACCTGTTCATCCGGATTATGTTCCTGTTCATGGATCTCCCTTTTGCTCATTTAGTACTGCTCCCTCTTCTATAATCAATATCTAGGCAACATTATAGTATGAAAGCGAAAAAATGTACAGTAAAATCTCTCGGAATTAAGGAAAACTTAAACAACTGATTAAACAAAATCATTGCATCCCCATTTACTCTCCGATATAATAATGCGTATCAGATTCAAAAAAGGAGATTGACATCATGAGCGGATCTACATTCGGAACATTATTTCGTATTACAACCTGGGGCGAATCCCACGGCGCCGGCATCGGCGTAGTGATCGACGGGTGTCCTGCCGGACTTCCTCTGTCCGAAGCAGACATCCAAGCCTTTCTCGACCGCCGCAAACCCGGTCAGAGCAAATATACAACCAAACGTCAGGAGGGAGATCAGGTTGAGATCTTGTCCGGCGTCTTTGAGGGGCAGACGACCGGCACACCGATTTCTCTTCTTGTACGGAATCAGGATCAGCGCTCCCGCGATTACGGCAATCTTGCCGCAACCTATCGTCCGGGACATGCCGACTATACATTTGACGCCAAATACGGCGTCCGCGATTACCGCGGCGGCGGTCGTTCTTCCGGCAGAGAAACGATCGGCAGAGTCGCCGGCGGTGCGGTTGCCTCTCTTCTGCTGCGTGAGCTCGGCGTACAACTTTTGACCTTTACAAAAGCGATCGGACCTGTTTCCATCCCGGAAGCGGACTATCATTTTGAGGCAATATCCGAAAACAAACTTTATATGCCAAATCTTGACGCGGCACAAAGAGCCTCCGCTTATCTGGACGAACTGATGGCAGAGTGCGATTCTGCCGGCGGCGTTATCGAATGCCGTATCAAAGGACTTCCGGCAGGGATCGGAGAACCTGTTTTTGACAAACTCGATGCGCGGCTCGCCCAGGCGGTCTGTTCTATCGGCGCAGTCAAAGCGTTGGAATTCGGCGATGGTTTTGCTGCCGCATCTTCTACGGGAAGTCAGAACAATGACCCGTTCATTTCCGAAGATGGCATCATTTCCAAGCAGACGAATCACTCCGGCGGAGTGCTCGGCGGAATGAGTGACGGATCCGAATTGATTTTTCGTATTGCAGTCAAACCGACTCCGTCGATCGCACAGATACAGCACACGGTAAACAACATCGGGGAAAATACAGAACTTATCATCCATGGCCGCCACGATCCGGTGATCGTTCCCCGCGCGGTTGTTGTCGTCGAATCCATGGCAGCCATCACGCTTGCGGATCTCCTGCTTCAGAATATGACAAGCCGCATAGACTGTATAAAGGAATTTTATAAAAAGAACGAATCTCACGACTGATTTCATGACAGCAAAAATCCGCCGGGAACGGTTTTCTTTTTTGAAAACCATTCCCGGCGGATTTTATTTGTCAACCTAAGAAATCCAAATCTATTCTGCTTTCAATTCTTTCCACTGCGTGTTCATCAGATCGTTGATCTCCGGATCCAGCTGCACACTGACTTCACAATTCTCAGTCGCATCGTCTGCCGGGACAAGTGCTTCATTTGCCCGGTCTTCTTCTGAAAGTCCCTCGATCACTTTTTCATTCGGTGTGGAATAATAAATATACTCGAAGTTCATCTCCGCAACATCTTCCCTGCACAGGAAGTCAAGGAACTGCTGTGCCGCATCCACATTGTCACACTGTTTCGTCACACACCAGGAATCCAGCCAGACATTAGATCCCTCTTTCGGGATCACATAGGCAAGATCCTCATTATACTGATTTCCAAGGTATGCTTCCCCGGAATATACAACCGCCATCGTTGCATTGCCCGCGACAACCTCATCCCTTGCTTCATCAACAAGATACGCCTGTACATCCGGTTTCTGTTTGACAAGCAGATCATGAGCCGCATTGACCTCATCCTCATTATTGCTGTTTAAAGAATAACCCAGCGCTTTCATCGCTACCATATAAGTGTCACGCATACTGTTCTGCATGATGATCTCGCCTGCATATTCTCCGTTAAACAGCACGTCCCAGCTGTCCACCGGCTCTTTCACCTTTGTTGTGTCATAAAGGATACCGAGTGTTCCCCAGAAATACGGAACCGTATATTTATTCTCCGGATCGAACGCCTGCGAGAATTCCCAGTATTTATCCCCGATATTTCCCGCATTCTCCATTGCATCGATATCGATCTCCTGCAGTTCCCCCTCTTTGATCAGTTTTTCGATCATATAGTCCGTAGAACAAAGCAGATCATAGTCGATCGCTCCCGCTTTATATTTCGTATACATTTCTTCCGGAGTCAGCGCTTCCTCATATTTCACTTCGATTCCGGTTTCCTCATAGAAAAGATCCAGAACCGCCGGATCCATATATTCCCCATAATTAAACACCGTCAGTGTTTCTTTCGCATCCTGTTTTCCGCTACATCCTGCACTTAACACGGTACTGCCAAGCACAACGGTCGCAAGCAGTACGCTTAAAACTCTTCTTTTCATCCTTTTACTCTCTCCTTTTTTGCTTTTCCCTTTCGATCTGGCAGATAGTTGACTGCCAGAAGTACTAAAAATACAAACACAAAAATGATCGTGGACAACGCGTACATCTCCGGTTTGATCCCTTTTCGGATCTCGCCGTAGATCATCGTTGACAAAGTATTGACCCCTGCGCCTTTTGTAAAATATGTGATCACAAAATCGTCCATCGACATCGTAAACGCCATAAAAAATCCTGCCACGATCCCACCTGCAAGCTGCGGAAGAATGATCTTAAAAAATGCATAGACTGCATTTGCTCCCAGATCTCTCGCCGCTTCATACAAACTCAGGTTCATCTGCCGGATCTTCGGCATGACACTCAGGATCACATATGGGATGTTAAATGTAATGTGTGCCAGAAGAACACTTCCATATCCAAGCGGCATGAAATTCACAAACCAGAGCATCAATGCGATTCCGGTCACAATATCCGCATTCAAAAGCGGAATATTCGTGCAGACCATCACAAGCTGATAATTCTTCCGGCGCATTGCATGGATTCCCAGAGCGCCGAGCACACCGATCACTGTTGCGATCAGCGCCGAAGAAAATGCAAGCGTCAGTGTCGTGGACAGCGCCTCCATGATCTGCCGGTTGGAAAACAGCCGGCTGTACCAGTCCAATGTAAAACCGCCCCACTGGACACGGGATCTGGAATTATTGAATGAAAGCACGATCAATACCAGAATCGGCGCATATAAAAACAAAAGGATCAGACCAAGATAGCATCTGCTTATTAAATTTTTCAATTTTTCTACCATATTGCAGAGCCCTTCCCTTCCATATCATTTCGCATTGTAAACGCCATACTGATCAGGACGAAGATCATCAGTGATACCGAAAGTCCCGATCCGAGATACCAGTTCATACTCTTCGTAAACTCCTGTTCGATAATATTACCGATCAGCTGCAGTTTTCCGCCGCCCAAAATATCCGAGATCACAAACGAAGTCATCGATGGAACAAATACCATCACAATTCCGCTCAACAGTCCCGGTACGGAAAGCGGGAAGATGATCTTACGGAAGATCGTGAATCCTCCAGCTCCGAGATCTTTTGCAGCATCGATGATATCCTCGTCGATCTCAGAAACTGCATTGAAGATCGGAAGCACCATATACGGCAGATAGTCATATACAACACCGATCATGATCGCCGCTCCGCTGTTTGCCAGCGCAACCGGCTCAAGTCCGATCTTTTGCAGCAGAAGATTCAGGATTCCGTTGTTCGATAAGATCATCTGCCATGCGAGCACACGGAGGATAAAATTCATCCACATCGGCAGGATCAGTACAAACAATGCAAATCCCCGTTTTCCAAGGTTCAGCCGCCGAAGTGCGAGCACAAGCGGATAGGATAATAAAATACAGATCAATGTGCATCCCACCGCAATTTCTAAAGAGAAGATCACCGCTTTTAAATGAACCGGATCGGCGATAGCCGCCACATTCGCCAGTGTAAAACCACCCTCCGGACTGCTCAATGCATAGCGGAAGATCACCGCCATCGGAATCACGGTAAACCCGATGATCCAGATCAAATAGGGGGTGGAAAGCCACGACCTCTTATTGATGCCTTTTAATTTATTCATCCTCTTTTACAACCTCCTCGTCTTTGGAGTGAGGCTTGTGCATGATCTGGATATTGTCCGGCAGGATCGTCAGTCCCACTCTGCTTCCGATCTGCGCAGGGTTCACACTCTGTACGATCCACTCATAATCATGAACACGTACTTTGATCTCATAATACGCTCCTTTGAAAATGATCGACACGACCATTCCTTTCAGAAATCCCGCACTCTCTTCCACGATCACCAGATCTTCCGGCCGGATCACCACATCAACCAATTCATCTTTTGCAAATCCGGTATCCACACAGGGGATTGCGACATTCTGGATCTCGACCAGTTTATCCTTTCGCATGATCCCATCGATGATATTGCTGTCGCCGATAAAATCTGCGACAAATGCGTTCTGCGGCTCGTCGTAAATACTTTTTGATGTTCCCATCTGCTGAATGATCCCCTGGTTCATTACGATGATCCGGTCGGACATCGTCAGCGCCTCTTCCTGATCGTGCGTGACATAAATAAATGTGATCCCTACTTCCTGCTTGATCTTGATCAGCTCCCGCTGCATTCCATGGCGAAGTTTCAGATCCAACGCACCGAGCGGCTCATCCAAAAGCAGGATCTTCGGTTCGTTTACGATCGCGCGTGCGATCGCTACTCTCTGCTGCTGTCCGCCGCTTAGCACGGTCGGCGTCTGTTTTCCGTAGCCCTCCATGTTCACCAGTTTCAGCGCGTATGCGATCTTATCTTTGATATACTGTTTGCTCTTCTTTTTCAGTTTCAGTCCGAACGCGATATTTTCCTCCACGGTCATATGCGGAAACAATGAATATTTCTGAAAAACAGTATTGACGTTGCGCTTATCCGGCGGCAGATCCGTAATGTCCTTTCCCTCAAAGAGCACCCGTCCCTCATCCGGTTTTACGAAACCGCCGATGATCCGAAGTGTCGTAGATTTTCCGCAGCCGGACGGACCAAGCAGCGTAATAAACTCATTTCTCTCGATCTCAAGATTCAGATTATCAATAACCGTCTCCCCATCGAATGATTTACTGATCGAATCTAACGTTAAAATAACATCTGACATGACTCTTCCTCCTAAAAGCTTGGGGGGCTGCTGATCCATAAAATGGACGACACCTTTTTGCAAGCTGAACTTATCTTATGTTTGCGGTTTGCTGGAAAAATAAACGAATCTCCTTTCCGCACGGTATAAACATCTTCTCCATAATGAAGACGGATCTCTCCATCCAGAACGTAGCCGAATTCCTCTCCCTCATGAGGTTTATCTTCCGGCATCGACTGCCCCGGCTGTAACTGTACGAGGATCGGTTCCATGCTGCGGCTCTGCGCAGTCGCGATCAACCAGGTAATACTGTTCTTATGCTCATCTTCCTTTTCGAAATAATCTTCTTTCGGATAAACGATCTGAAGTTCATTCTCCTCATGGAAAAAGTCTGACAGATTGGTTCCAAGACATTCCACAATATCCAAAAGAGTCGATACCGACGGTGCGGTAAGTCCGCGCTCCATCTGCGAGATAAACCCTTTCGTCAGTTCAGTCCTGTCTGCCAATTCCTCCTGCGTCAGACCATTTTGATTCCGGAGATTTCGGATCTTCGCTCCGATCTGCTCCTCAATACTCATTTTATTTTCCTCTTACATTTACTAAGTTTTTTGTTTACCAAAGTTTATTATACATATACTAAATCCAAAGTCAACTATTATTTCGTTTTTTCGTTGATTTTCTGCGCTGTTTTATATCATAAAATTTTTATCATTCAGACGTACAAGAACAGAGTTCAAAATACAACGCTTTTGAACTCTGCTCTTCTTAAATCATGCTATATATCAATCGTTCTCCACTCTATATCTGAAAGCATCCTCCGCCGATAAACTCCCGCAGTAGGGAGTTTGTCGGTACGGATTCACTGCCGATCCCGACAAAATAATCAAAAAACTTAAGCAGCCGTTTTGCCTCGGCATACTCCGGCGCCGATTTATCCACGCCGAACAACAGCGGCTCCACATACTGTTTTAAAACCGCCAGCTCATAGATCAAAGACGAATTGAACATCACATCCGCCTCTTCCTGAAATGGAAAGATATTTTTCTCCTCCCCTCTTCTGACCGACTGCCACATTCCGATCGTCTGTGTCGCAGACGCGCCGCGTGTCTTCGCATCCCGCACGAGCCGCCGGATCAACCGTCCGTCCGTCGTTGGGATCCGGTTGTGTTCATCCACATTTAACTGCGTCAGCGCGCTGATATAGATTTTAAATTTATTCTCGTCGTTCAGCTGTCTCGTCAGCTTCGGGTTCAGGCAATGGATCCCCTCGATCACGAGAATATCCTGTTCTCCCAGTTTCTTCGGCACGGAAGAACGCATCCGCTTTCCGGTCTTAAAATTAAAAATCGGAAGATAAACTTCTTTTCCGTCCAGAAGATCCTGCATATCCCGATTGAACTGCTCCACATCGATCGCTTCCAGACATTCAAAATCATAATTGCCGTCTGCATCACGGGGCGTCAGCTCCCGATCCACAAAATAATTATCCACTGCGATCGGATGCGGGATCATCCCATTGACGCGCAGCTGGATCGAAAGCCTATGGGAAAACGTCGTTTTACCGGAGGAGGACGGTCCTGCGATCAGCACAAATTTGACATTTTTCCGATCTGCGATCTGTTTCGCGATCTCTGCGATTTTCCGTTCCTGATAAGCTTCCTGTACAAGAACAACCTCCCGCATATCCCGCTTTGTCACCATGTCATTCAGCGCGCCGACCGTATCGATTCCCTGAAGATCTCCCCAAAGGATCGATTCTTTCAGAACCTGAAATAATTTCGGGCTTGGTTCAAACGGCGGAACGATCTCCGGGGCACTTGCCTCCGGCATCTGGAGCACAAAACCCTCGTCGTAAAGATAAAGTGCAAAATACTTCAGATATCCTGCATTTGGAACCATATATCCATAATAATAATCTTCAAATTCATTCATCTTGTAAATATTGACCTTGGAACTCAGCCGATATTCAAACAGCTGTTCTTTGTCGTACATTCCATGCCGGCGGAATAATTCGATCGCTTCCCTTGTGCGTACAGACCGCTTCTCGATCGGCATTTCCTCCCGGACGATCTCGCGCATTCTCGCCTCGACTTTCTTTAAGAATGCCTCATCTACTCGAACACTCCCCTCGACCGTGCAGTAATAGCCTTTGCTGACGGAAAAATGGATCCGCACACGTTCAACCTGCTCGTGCCCCCCCACATCATGTACCGCTTTTACCAACAAAAAACTCATGCTTCTCTTGTAAGTATCGTGACCGATCCGGTCTTTTGTCGTCACAAATTCCAGGGTGCAGTCCCGATCCAGTTCCCGGTGCAGTTCTTCCAGACGGCTTCCGTTTTGTACCACCAGAACGATCTGATGTTCATACTGATCCTGAAACTCTCTGGCAATAGAAAGATACGTTGTTCCTGCCGGATATACCCGGCTTGTTTCTCCGATTGTGACCTGATATGATATGTTCTCCATCTTTCTCTCCTCCGATCTTCATGTCAGTGTACAACAGACCATCTGTCTTTGTACACTGACGTTGTCGTTCCCCGCTGCACTCTCATCACTCTATTCTATTCGCCGGATCTGTTTCTCATACGATCCGAAACGGCACTCCGCTTTCTTCTGTCAGGACTTCAAGTTCATTTCCACCCGGTTCTCTTTTCAAAAACCGTTCCATATCACGGATAAAGAAATATTCCGTTCCGTAGTGTCCCGCATCGATCACCGCAAGATCCTGCTCCAAAGCATCCAATCCCTCGTGGTGTCCGATGTCGCCGGTCACAAGCACATCCGCGCCTTTTGAAACTGCAGGATCCACCGCGCTTTTCCCGGATCCCGGCGAAACTGCCATGCAGCAGATCTCTTTTTCCGGATCTCCGAACACTTTTACATGCTCCAGATGAAGCTGTTTTTTTACATAACGGCAGCATTCTTCCAAAGTCGTTCTGCACGGTACTCTTCCGATCCGCCCGATCCCCTCCGGATGTCCGTCCTTTTCCCATGTAATGTCCAGCACTTCGGTCTCCTGAAGACCTAACGTATTTGCCACCAGATCTGCCATTCCCAACACATCATAATTCGTATGCATCGCATAGTAAGCAATGTCATTTTGAATCAATTTCAGCACTCTGCGTCCGATAAAGTCCTGATCTGTCACAGATTTCATCGCAGAAAAGATCAACGGATGATGTGTGATCAACAGATCCGCCTTTACCTGCACCGCTTTTTCCACCACCTCGTCCGTGGCATCCAGCGCCAGAAGAATCCGTTTCACTTCTTTTTCTCCACGTCCTGCAAGCAATCCCACATTATCAAATCCAAGCGCAGCTTCTTTCGGATATGTTTTTTCAATCTGTGTTATGATCTCACTGCAAAGCATAATATTCCAGTCCTTTCCTGATCTGCTTCAGATCATTTTGTAATTCCTGTTTCCGCACCTCGATGTGCGCTCCCTCCTGCCGGTCAAGCCCGGAAAGGATTCTCTCATGAATGTCTTTCTCCCTCTGTAAATAAGAAAGAAGCACCGGATGGCGCATTTCCAGAAGCAGCTTTCCATAGCGGAGTTCCGCTTCATTCCATACTTCTTTTTCTGCGGCAGTTCCTCGCAGTTCCTGTTTCTTTGGATCTTGATCTCCATTTTCCGAAAATGGCGGTCTGACTTTCATCATCATATAATACTTTCCGTCGTCCAGCACCATATCTTCCTGTAAGAACACAAATCCCTCCTCCAAGAGGAACGATCTGACCCGTTCGATCTCAGACTGCGGCTGTAAAATGCATTCTTTCAGGCTCTTCGTGATCTCCGGATGTGCCGAAAGGATCCGGATCATCAGCCCGCCTCCCATTCCGGCGATCACGGCACAATCACATTCTCCGAGACTTAACTGTTCCAGTCCATCGGATCTTCTGAGCCGGATCTGCTCCGTAAGTCCGGCATCTCTCACATGTTCTTCTGCCCGAAGAAGCGGTCCCTCATTGACGTCCATAGCAATCGCACCGGGCGCTTTTTTCTCCTGTATCAAATAGAGCGGAATATAGGCATGATCCGTGCCTATATCCGCTACTATGCTGCCCGGCGTTACCAAGGATGCAACTGCAAGCAATCGCTTTGATAACTCCATATTCTATCCTCTTTCTTAATCCAGATAATCCCGTAATTTTCTGCTACGGCTTGGATGACGAAGTTTCCGGAGTGCTTTCGCCTCGATCTGGCGGATACGCTCTCTTGTTACGTCAAACTCTTTTCCGACTTCTTCCAATGTTCTCGCACGTCCGTCGTTCATACCGAAACGCAGGCGGAGCACTTTCTGTTCACGCTCCGTCAGTGTGTCGAGCACCTCATCCAGCTGTTCTTTCAAAAGTGTCTGTGCCGCCGCTTCCGCCGGAACAGGCACGTTGTCATCCTGGATAAAATCTCCTAAGTGGCTGTCTTCTTCCTCACCGATCGGCGTCTCCAGAGACACCGGTTCCTGAGAGATCTTTAAGATCTCACGCACACGATCCACAGGCATGTCCAATTCCTTTGCGATCTCTTCCGGGGCAGGCTCTCTTCCCAGTTCCTGCAAAAGCTGTCTGGACACACGGATCAGTTTGTTGATCGTTTCTACCATATGAACCGGGATACGGATCGTTCTCGCCTGATCTGCGATCGCTCTTGTGATCGCCTGACGAATCCACCAAGTCGCATAAGTACTGAATTTATACCCTTTATGATAATCAAATTTCTCAACCGCCTTGATCAGTCCCAGATTCCCCTCCTGAATCAGATCAAGGAAAAGCATTCCCCGACCGACATAACGTTTGGCAATACTGACAACAAGACGTAAGTTCGCCTCTGCCAGTTCTTTTTTCGCGTCCTCGTCGCCCTCTTCCATCCGTTTTGCCAGCTCGATCTCACGGTCGGCACTCAAAAGCGGAACTTTTCCGATCTCTTTTAAGTACATCCGCACCGGATCTTCTATACTCACACCATCAGGAACAGACAGATCGATGTTCTCCACATCCACATCGTCATCATCCGCGATCATCGCCTCGATATCCATGTCAATATCCGCGTCGTCGTCACTGTTGATCCGCAGCACATCGATATTGTTGGCATCCAGATATTCAAAAATCTTTTCCATCTGCTCTGCGTTCAGATCCATGTCCGCGAAAAAGTCATTCACTTCCTGAATTTCCAGGATACTTTTCTTTTTCTTTCCAAGAGCAACCAGTTCTTTCAGCCGTTCCAAAAATTTCTGTGTGTTTTCTTCCATGTGTCCTTCCTTCCTGTGTCCGCAAAATATGCGGACGGTCTTAGTTTATTTTATCCTTATTCTAAAGAAATATGCAGTTGATACAAGTCCTGAAGCTTTCGTTTTTCTTCCATCAGTTTCTGCAGTCCTGCCATGTCCGTAGGGGAAAGCTTCCGTGTCTGCGCATCAATGCTGTTCGATTTCACGCGCAGGATCGTCTCTTTCAGCGCCTGCTCACGTTCCCCTTTCGTTGAAAGTTCACGGATCTTCGTGTGGAACAGAGACGCCGCCTCCCGATGTTCTTCCTCTTCGGTAAAATGATTCAGGATCTTCGCCGGATTTAATTCTCCCAGTTCATACTGTCGGTACATAAGCTCTGCCACAGTACGGAACAGCTCTTCCGTAAAATCATCCGGATGAATGTATTTTCCGATCACCTGAAACAGCTTCGGCTCCTCGATCATCCATGTCAGCAGCACTTTCTGCGCCGTCTTCCCGGCATCTTCTTTCTTCGCCGTTTTCTGTTCAGAGGTGGACTTCGGTCGTTCCACCGGTTTCGCAAGTCCATCCTGGATCGCTGTCTTCGTCACCAGTTTTTTCAGGCTTTCCGCGCTGATCTGGTAAATCTTTGCGACCGCTTCTATGTAATTATTCCTCTCCAGCTCATCTTCAAATCCAATGAGCCGCCTTGCCGCCTCCCGGAAAAATGCCGTCTTCCCCTCGGGAGAGTTCATATCATAATCCCGTTCCAATATTTCCAGACTGAACAAAAATCCGTTTCTCGCATCCGCGATCCGCCGTTCAAACTCTTCTGCGCCCAGATTCTTGATAAATTCATCCGGATCCTTATACGGATCCATCCGGATCACTTTCGCAGAGATTCCGGCGTCTTTTAAGATCGGTACTCCGCGAAGCGCAGCGCGCGTTCCGGCTTCATCACTGTCATAAGTCAGATACACTTCCCGGACATAACGCTTGATCAGGGATGCATGTCCCGGCGTCAGCGCCGTTCCGAGGGATGCGACTGCATTGGTAAATCCCGCCTGATGCAGCGCGATCACGTCCATATATCCTTCGCAGAGAAGAAAATACGGTTTTCTCGAAGAACGCGCTCTGTTCAGTCCGTAGAGATTCCGGCTTTTATCAAAAACCGGCGTCTCCGGCGAATTTAAATATTTCGGTTTTGCATCTCCCATCACACGTCCGCCAAAACCGATCACACGGCTGTTGACGTCCATGATCGGAAACATGACACGATTCCAGAACTTATCATATACTCCGTGTTTCTCATCGGTACTGATCAGTCCCGCCTGACGGATCAAGTCTTCCGAATACCCTTTGGAGCGAAGATACCGATACAGATCGTCACTGTATTTGTTGGAATAACCAAGCCCGAACGCTTTGATCGTCTCATCGGAAAGTTCTCTCTTTTTCAGATACTCATATCCGATCCGCCCTTGTTCTGATTTCAGCTGTACATAAAAATACTGTGCCGCCGCCTTATTGATCTCCAAAAGCGTTGTCTTCAGATCCGCACGCTCTTTCGCTTCTTTAGAGTATTCCATCTTCGGCAGTTCCACCCCGGCGCGGTCTGCCAGAAGCTGTACCGCCTCCACAAACGAAAGATTTTCATATTCCATGAGAAACGTAAATACATTTCCTCCTGCGCCGCAGCCAAAACAATAATACATCTGCTTGGATCTGCTGACTGAAAACGACGGAGATTTCTCATTGTGAAAAGGACAAAGTCCAAAATAAGAGCTTCCTTTCTTCTGCAGCCGCACATATCCGGAAATCACATCGACGATGTCATTTTTCATCCTTACTTCTTCAATCAAGTCTTCCGAATAGTACATAGTCTCCTCCATCTCATTACACAGACATTCTTCCGTTTTGGAAGAACACCCTATTATATATATTCGACAAAACTTACTTGTTTCCTTTTCTTTTCGCAGATTTTTTTCAGATTTTCATTTTTTCCAATACGTTTACTACTGTTTCCAGCACTTTGATCCGTGCATAATACTTATCGTTGCCCTCCACAACGATCCACGGCGCATCGTCCGTGGATGTGCGGAGCAGCATTTCATTGACTGCCGTCTCATACTGATCCCATTTTTCCCGGTTCCTCCAGTCTTCCTCTGTAATCTTCCATTGCTTTTCCGGATCTTCCTGCCGTCTCTCGAAACGCCGTTTTTGTTCCTCTTTATCGATCTGCATCCAAAATTTCAAAATCACGACGCCATGGTCCGCAAGATTTTTTTCCATATTGTTGATCTCCTGATATGCCCGTTTCCACTCCGCTTCCGTACAAAAGCCCTCAATCCGTTCCACCAGCACACGCCCGTACCATGTACGGTCAAAAATCGCTATATGTCCGTCTTTGGGCATAGATCGCCAAAATCTCCAAAGATAATGATGCGCTTTTTCTGTCTCATCCGGCGCGGCAGTCGGGTGTACCACATATCCGCGTGGATCCATGCATTCCGTCAGCCGCTTGATCGCGCCGCCTTTTCCTGCCGCATCCCATCCCTCAAAACAAAGCACGACAGGGATCCGTTTCCGATACAGTTCCCCGTGAAGACGTTCCATCTTTTTCTGCAGTTTTTTCAATCGTTTTTTATATTCTTTCCGCTCCAGTTGTTTCGACAGATCTGCTTGTGCAAGGATAGATCCATGTAAATCTTCCGTTTGACGGGATGTCTCCGACGGGCGGAGTTCCTGATTCTGTAAGATTTCCTTTTCCGCCCGTCTGACTGCTTCCTCCAGCGCTGCGACCACCGTCCGGTAAATCTTTACTTCCGCGAAACGCTCGTCTGTCGCTTCTATAACTGTCCACGGCGCATCGTCCGAATCTGTTTTTCTCAACAGTTCCTCTGCGATGGACAGATAATCTTCGTACCTCCTGTTTCGCTCCAGATCCCCTTTCTCCACACGCCACGCGGTCTCTTTTTGTTTTTGCAGTTTTTTCATCCGTTTTTTCTGTTCCTGCTGATCGATTGCCAGAAACAGCTTGATCAGCACCATCTTGTCATCCGTCAGCTGCTTTTCAAACGCACGGATCGCCCCATACGCTTCTGCAGCCTCAAATCCTTTGACTTTCCCGTCGAAGCGTTCGATCAGGACTTTCCGGCACCAGCTTCCGTCGAAAATCGCAAACCGTCCTTTCTCCGGTGTCTTCGTCCAGAATCTCCACAAAAACGGATGCATCTGTTCTTCTTCTGTTTCTTCTTTGATCGGGAACACTTCAAATCCGCGCGGATCCAGATTGCGGATCAGCCGACCGATCTGCAGACCTTTTCCTGCAGCATCGAATCCCTCAAAGACGATCATGACCGGGATTTTCAGCTCTCTGCACCGCCTCTGGAGTCCGGCGATCTTCCGTTCCAGCTCCGGCATTTTTTCTTTAAATTCCTCTTTATCCAGTTTTTTTGCAAAATATACTTTTTCCAACATCCGTTCTTCCCTCCTGTCATCCGGTTTTATTTGTTATGATTATACATCTTTCGTTTTTTGATACAAGAAGTATGACCCAAAAATAAAGAAAAAGATGAGAAATTTATGCCGGACGGCTTTTCCCACCTTTTTCTTCTCCTGAAAACAACTTTTCTTTATTGTTCTTTATTTATTGCTCTTTATTTATTTTTTACAATTTTCATCATGGTATCCCATTTCTGTTCCATGTCCGCCACCAGTTTGAACTGCGTTCTTGCACGATCCAGATTGTGAGCTTCTCTGTGGATCTGGAAGTAATAATCTCCCTCCAGATAATCTGTCAGAAAGCGCATACCGCACTCATACGTCATGATCTTCGCTCCCATCGGCAGCATCTCGATCTCCGTATCGGTAAGACGTCCTCTGCATCCTTTCTGGAATCCTTTGTTATATACTTCAAACAAACGCATACTGCAGCTTACTTTTTCCAGGTCGATTTCATCTTCCGCCGCAGTACTTGCCCCGAAACGGATCGAATCGCCAAAATCATTGACGGAAAGTCCCGGCATGACCGTATCCAGATCGATCACGCAGATTCCCTGCCTCGTCGCATCATCGATCATGATATTGTTCAACTTTGTATCATTGTGCGTCACACGCAGCGGAAGTTCTCCTGCCGCCAGCAGATTTCCAAGCACAGCCGCATCCTGCTCCCGTGCCAGAACGAATTCAATTTCCCGTTCTACCGCTTTTGCCCGTCCCATCACATCCGCTTCCACGGCACGTTTAAATTGTCCAGATCAACCCGAACATCCGTCATACAGAAAAATCATCGGATAAACATCCGCTTTCTTATATTGCACTCGGAATCGATGATCTGTTGTTTGATTTTCCGGATCACTCCGGGCAAGACTCTGAGGATACCGCCCTTTCCCAAAACGGATGTCAGATCACCTGTCTTCATTCCGATCAGGCGGATATACTGCCGCTCCTCAAAATGATCCTGGCTGAGGCGCACCGCCACGAACCGGCATCTGAACAAATATGCCAGTATTTGCTGAATGCATTTCTTCTGAAAATCGGACGGGTGACAAACAGCCAGTTTTCCGCCGGAAGTGTCCCTGATATTTCCGGCGAATGCGCACAGATCAAAGATTACATCGATCATCATTACAGCGAAGAAGTGACTCTGGATGATCTGGCCGCGCTCTCTCATCTGAACAAATATTACCTGTCCCATATTTTTTCAAAGTCTTACGGAGTTGCCCCGATCAATTATCTGTTGGAACGGCGTATCTTAAACAGCAAAGAGCTTTTGAAAAATACAGATTACAGCATTACCCATATCGCTCATATGACCGGATTTTCGTCTGCAAACTACTTTTCCCAGTCGTTTAAAAAACACACCGGTATCACTGCAGCAGCGTACAGAAAAAATTTCAAAAAAAAGTTATAAAAAAGTGTTGACATTTCTATGAAGTGGTAGTATTATACTACTTGTGCCGCGCGAGACAACAAAAAACAAGCGCTGGAACATGCGGAAGTGTCGGAACTGGCAGACGAGCAAGACTAAGGATCTTGTAGCTTTCGAGCTGTGTGGGTTCAAGTCCCATCTTCCGCATTTGAAACCCTTGATTTTTCAAGGGTTTTTTGTTGTTTAAACGTAAAGTAATCAAAAAGAGGTTTAAAAATAATCATAAAATATTTCAAAAGACTTTAATTTATCAAAATAAAATGAAAGGAAAAACTTTTAGTGCTTTCGTTTTTCAAGTAAATATTGTGACTACTGGTATAAATATTATTTTCTTCAGCAGTTAATCGAGTAGGGGAGATTTTTCTCCCCTCTCACACCACCGTACATCAGACTGTCTAACAATTAAGAAAAATGCTATAATAAAACTACCAAATGCAGTATCGTAGGGGGATTCGTTATGGCATATATTGTTGGCACAGATAGATATCAGACAAGAATGATAACCACTTCATTAGATGACTTAATAAGTAAGAATAATTCTGTTCGAGTAATAGATTCTTATATAGAATCCTTAGATTTAGAAATAATAACGAGGTTTATAAACAGAGAAGATGTATCGTGGAGCATCCATTTGGGACTATAAAAAGGAGCCTCGGATATAATTTCTTTCTTCGACGCAGACAAGAAAATGTTGACGCAGAAGCTGCATCTATGTTTATCGCTTATAACTTTAAGCGATTATTAAGCATGTTTTCAACAGAAGAATTAGTAATAAGGTTTGAATAATGTATGATGTAACAGAGGGGAACACATGTAATTCATGTGAAAAACAAAGATAAAAATGGTATTAAAAAAATCGAAGATAAAAATACCGTCTACATCAGACTGAATTTTTGAATTGTTAGACAGTCTGACATGCCGTTCGGCATACGGCGGTTCAACATAACTTCAAAGCATGACGCTCATTGTGAGAATGTGAAACTTTTTCTGTAAATAATGTTTTAGAAGGTCTTCTATGGTAAAATATTTTATCATAAGGAGGCCTTTTATTATGGCAAGAGAAAAGAAACCTGTACACAGAGTACAAATGACAGAA